>Ga0190363_1000218_pt1 | contig 32982 bp, 36 predicted proteins | sample 48721867_MG_FD_161272 | JGI IMG/M metagenome (GOLD analysis project Ga0190363, IMG submission 161272) | Hydrothermal vent microbial mat bacterial communities from Southern Trench, Guaymas Basin, Mexico - 4872-18-6-7_MG | ecosystem: Environmental > Aquatic > Marine > Hydrothermal vents >... | reverse complement strand
GGAGAATTGTAGAACTACAACAAACACAGAGCGAAGATAGGGTAATAATTAAGGGGCAACTTGTAAACATAGGTGATGCTAAAGCAAAATATGTAACATTAGCATCCAAGGTTGTTAAAGGAAACGTTTCAATAGATAATCCAACAGTGTACTTAGGAGATCTAGATTCTGGTGAAGGAACAAGATTCTCCATATATACTAGAACATTAGGTGTAATGGAGGCTAAAATACTATTAACAATAGATTATCAGCAACCTAATAGGACTTGGAGCAGTATATCTAAGGAAATAACGATTCACTTCAAACAAGAGATTAAAGAAACAAGTAAGGTAGGCATGGAGTTTAGTGAAATAGCGTTACCGATACTTGGAGTTGTAGCGTCAATTATCGCAGTAGCTGTTATCTTGATCAAATATGTTAAGAGGAAGTAGCTAAAGTGAACCTATGGGACCTTCTAGTTTTCTCCTTCAAAGGGCTTAAAAGCCAGAGCCTAAGATCAGCGTTGACACTCTTAGGTATACTTATTGGTGTAATGTTGCTAGCACTAGTTTTCTCCGTAAGCGATAGTGTAACATACTCTATAGCTAATATTTTCGCTAAAGGAGGTCTCAACAATATCTACGTTTTTTCATCAACAAAACCTTTCGAGTGGTACGATATAAGACAGCTAGAAAATATACCACACATTGTAGCTATTTCACCTTATGCTTCGTTTTCCGGTAAAATAGATTTTGGAGTATTTGAGAAAGACATAACATTAATAGGTGTTCCTCCCGAAAACCTTCACCTCATAATCCCCGATGTGAAAACCTATGAGGGTATAGCATCAATAACAACTTCTGAAAGTTGCTTAGTAGGATTTAATGTTGCATCCGAAGCTGAGAAGGATGGGTTTCCCATACGTGTAGGAGATACATTATATGTTAGAGTAGGCCAAGCTAAGGTGCCGTTTAAAGTTGAGGGTTTACTTGAAAAATACGGGTTCACACCCGTAGGACCTATTGACGAAGCATTAATAGTTCCATATAGTGTAATAGAGGAAATATACTTCAAAGTTACCGGTACTCGAAGGAGGGGCTACAATCAGCTCGTAATAGCAGTTGATGATGTCGACAATGTAGATTTCGTTATTGAACAAATAAGAGATCTTTTCGAAAAAGATGTTGGTGTTTTCGCAATAAAATACATTATTAAATCAGTCATGGATTCTATGAGGTTTTTCACGTTAATAATTGGAAGTGTAGCATCCGTTACGCTTATCGTAGCAGCTATAGGCGTAATGAATGCTATGTTCACAACAGTTATGGAGAGAATAAGGATAATAGGTGTTCTAAGAGCTTTAGGACTAAGGAGACATATGGTTCTCTTAAACATACTTATTGAGGCTCTAACTTTAGCGGCAATAGCCTTAGTTGCAGGTTTGCCCTTAGGTGTTTTCATAGGTAAAGCGCTTATAGAAGGAGGAATGTTTACACCTTCAGGACCCAGAGGCTCTCTTGGAACAATAAGCTTTACGATAACACCTAATTCATTAACACTAATAATTACGGTGACTATAGCATTAACTTTGATTGGCGCATTACCTCCAGCATATAGAGCATCTAAGCTCGAACCTGCTGAGGCATTAAGATATGAGTAACGATGTTAAAATACCTATTAATGAACCCTATGACCTAAATCTGACGCTTTATCCATCATTTAATCTTGCTTTCTTCGAGAGAAGAGGAAACATCTGGGTTAAGGTTGTGGGGAGTCATTTAGGATTAAAACTTAGTTTAAAGAGGCACTTTTTAAGCGCGAACATAGACGATATTGAAGCAGTTCTTAACTATTCTGGACTATGGTTTAATCCAGTCATGTACATTAGGGATGCAAACGATCAATTTAAGGATGTTGTTTTTGAATTAATAAGATTCTACGGTAAGTTAAGACTGTCAATTAATCCGTATGATAAAGAAGCTATGTTTGTAACGATAGTTTTATCTCAGAGAACAGATTTTCACGTAAACGTTGTAAGATGGGTTAAAAAGATGTTTTCAAAGGGAAAACCTGACTTCAGCATTGGTAGAAGCTATCAGTTAAGAAGAGCTCGGGAAGCGTTTAGTTCATGCATTGAAATTTTAAGGAAAGATTCAGCAAGAGAATATAGTGATTTATGGAGTCTAAGGAAGGATTTGTTATCTAAATGTAGGAATGTTGGTGTAAAAACAGCTGATGCATATTTGCTATTCACTAGAAGAAACGCTACATGGCTAGCACCCGTCGATATTCATTTTAAAAGGTTTATACGTTACATTTTCAATGTAGAGAAGGAAAACCCTCGGAAAAACTATTGTACTAAATATTTATGTCATAGATGTCCATTTAAGAACGAATGCGCTACTTATTGGGCTTTAAAATCTTTTAAGAAGCTTGCTGGCTGGATTCAAACAGTAGCTTATGTACATGATAAACTCTATTGTTCGAAGAGAAAATGCAGTATTTGTCCTTTGTCTAGGTTTTGTAAGGGAAAGTTAGATTAATTCTTCAGGAATATTATCAGGTCTATATGCTATTTTAGGTTTTAAGCCATATTTACGTAAAATTTCAACTACGTGAGGATATAGGAATACATATTCCGGTTCAAGTTCTTCAACTAATACCTCATCTATTTCCTTAAGTTTTCCGATAAGCTTCTCTACATCTTTCTTATCGCAGAAGCTCATCATAACCGCTGGATGAACGGAAACGGAGTGGTCAAGTAGGTTTTTTAATGCTCTAAACTGTAACTCATAAGCTTCAGGTTTTGCTCCAGTAAGTTTTACGAATTCATCCTTAGAACAACCTTTAATAGAAACTCTTACATGTAAATTTCTAAATTTTGAAAGTTCACGAGCATAATCCCTGTATGCACCTAGTAAAATGCCGTTGGTTTCAAGTATAAACAGGTACCTTGTTTGCGAAAGCTTTTCTAAAAGGGAAACTAAATGAACCCTACTTATTGTAGGTTCTCCGCCGCTAACCCTTAACTGCCTATATCTTCTCCTAGAGGCGATTCTAATGAGTTTCTCAGCAACTTCTTCAGCTGAGTAAAATTTACCATATTGCGACATAAAGTCACGTGGTTTCCAACTCCAACAGAACCTACATCTTAGATTACATCCTACACAATCAGCTGTAGCTATTCCCCCATACCATCTACCACCTCTAAAACGATAATACTTCCTAAGTTCTTCCCCGCCTACCTCTTTAACAACAACTTTTCTAACGATTTCCGTAAGTTCTAGAGGATCGTACATTTACTTCCCTAAATTTCAAATATGTTTTCCCAGTAGTTATTTCTCTAGGCGGTGAAGCTATTTTGAAGTTTGCTGAAATAGCTATTGCCGAAGAAGTTAATGTTCCATTGAAAATCCCTGAAGGAACAATCTACAGTTTTTTCGATTCACCATACATAGGGCATAGAAATGAAACAGCTATTGACATTTACTTTAAGGATAGAGAAGCGCTACTTCCAGTAGATGAAGCTGTAGTTAAAGAAATTAGATGGTTTAATTCCCCCAAATACAGGCCAGACGGCTCCGAAAAAGAACCACTTATAGTGTTTAAAATACGTGAAGGCGTAGTTTTGAAGACTCTCCATGTTGAGCCGAAGGTTAACGTTGGAGAAAAGCTTCGCCTAGGAGACTACATTGGGAAATGCATTGCCTCAGGATATTTTTGTCCATGGAGTGGAATTCACGCTCACATAGAAGTGAGATCCGAAAGGGATCCGTATAGAGCTCGAGGAGCCTATAAGTTAAACATCGAACCTACAGTAAGGAAAATTTTAGCTGAAATAAATAATGCTAACATAAAGTTTTCTGAAGAACCATTAGTTTTCAATGTTGTAAGCGTTGAGAAACACTACATGTGGGTTAAATTCAAAAACAATATTGGAAAAAAGCCTACGGCTCTAATGTTAATGGGCGAATTCGGCGGTATTTGCGCCATGGATGCAGGCATACCATACTATGGCATTGGAGGGTGCTTAGGTAGATCATTTAGGCAAGGTGAAAAGCTTCTAGCAAATAAAAGGAACATTGTTGGTTTAGTTACTAAGTCTTATGAAAAAGCTTCCCTATTTACTTCAATAGCTGAAACCTATGTAGGCAAAGTTAAGGTTAGAGGAATAGGAACATACATTGGAACCGATTTAGCGAAAATAGTCTTTTTCGAAGAAAACCCTTGGAAGGAAGGGGACGAAGAAGAACTTGTATTTAAACAGATAATGTAGCTAATTTGCAGGTGAATAATGAAGTGAATGTGGAATTAATTGCCCTAGACTACCATGGAACAATATCAGATAGAAAAGGTAGAGGATTATGGACTGTTCGATCGGAAGTCATAGAAGCGCTCATTAAGGCGAGAAAAGCAGGGCTGAAAATAGCCATAATAACTAGTGGTACTGGGAAAACTGTTCCTCAGAAGGTTAAGAGTTTAGCACATGTTTTAGCCTTCGAAAATGGCTCAGTATTCCACTATGGCGGAAAAGTATATGTTAATAAGCCGAACAGTTGGGATAGTATAAGACATATTCTCCTCAATTCTAAGCTTAAGCCAAAAGCTGTAGGAAAGGTAGTTATAATATATGGAGCCAAGGTTCGTGGAGAACTTGAAGAAATACTTCATACTCATGGTCTTTTTGACTATGTTTGTATTGTTAAGAACATAAACAGGCTTATAGTTGCTCCTAAAGGATACGGTAAAGACAGAGCATTAAAAACAGTAAGGAAGCTACTAAATGTTAAAGGAGCAATTATGGCCATTGGTGATGGTGAAAACGATTACTATCTACTAAGAGAAGCAGACATAGGCGTAGCACCAGCTAACGCTGTAGATGAGATAAAAGAAATAGCTGATTACATTTGCGATAAACCCGATGGCTTATGTGTTAAAGAGGTTGTCGACAAAATCTTGGAAAGAGGGCTTCTTAGCTAAAAAATATGTATTACCGAATAAATATTAGTTGATAGGTAGGTCAATGAGGGCACTAGTATTAGTAATTGCTGCGCTGGTGCTTTCACTAGTCCTTCAAGTATCGGTAAGCTACTCCATTTTAGGATACGCTATTGAACATCTTTTTCCCATGAAAGGTCATGAGGCTAGGACGGTAGCTCAAGAGACAATGAACGTATCTTTAGAGCTCATAATGCAAAACAGAGTAGCTAATGTTCCAGAGGATATTTTAGCAATAGCATCTAATGGCCCGGTGTACTTAAGATTGTTCCCGTTAGAAATATATGATGGATCGAAATGGTATATGGGTAATTTAACCCTCTATCCTAGATACTTCAAAACGCTACTTGTAACATACAATGTTTACTCTAATGAGCCGACGGAGTTCGAGATAAATACCATATATTACAAGAACTTTAAGCTCAGAAGCTTCTACGTACTTCCCTTACCTCAACCAGCAATGATACCGTTGAGCGTTTTCGATATTGAAGCTAATGCGACAATATATTCTGATTATGGATTAAAATTGTTTTTGACAAAAAACCCTGTTATTAAAGTTAAATACACAGGCGTATATGATAATCCGTATCCGTATGGTAGTACGCCTTTAGTTATGGGTAAAACTAAGGTTTCATTGATAGTTAAGAAGTTAAAACAAGTAATGGCTAAATGGTATAATAGGACAACTCTTTCATCATCTAAGGTTAAGGAGCTGGCCAAGGAAATCTATGAGAAAATGGAGGATAGGACGCTTGAGGAACTTCTAAACTTTATTAGAGAGTATTTGGCTAATACGACGGAATACGCTAAAAACGTGATCATACCTCCTAGGGGAAAGGATTTTGTAGAATACTTTCTTTTCGAAAGCAAAAAGGGTTCATGTGTTGCCTACTCCAGTGCCGCAGCAATAATACTTCGTGAAATAGGAATTCCAGCAAGAGTGGTTTTAGGATTTGTAGGTGAAAAACAACCTAACGGGCAGGTTGTGTTTAAACTTTCAGGTCACATGTGGGTTGAAATATATATTCCTGATGCAGGATGGATACCATACGATCCTACACCTTCCATAGGCGTTGAAACTAGAGGGTTCAATGAAATACTAAGTAATATCCTATCGAACCTTAACGCTAAGTATGAAGGGAAGGAATATGAAGGAATAATGTATGATAGAATAGTGGTTTCTCAAAGAAATATGCTACAAAAGAACATAAATAAGACGCTAGAAAAATTAGGAGAACTTGAAAGGTTTGAAATTGAAGAGGAAAGAAGAACCGCTACGGAGCATGTTAAAGCACTTAGTTATTTAACGGTAATAGCTACTTCAGTAATTCTTATATCACGTAGTGATGTGATGTTAATTATACGTTATGCTAAAAAGTTTAAGGTCAAAAAGAACCCATTCAAAAAACTCATAGAGAAGCTTATGAGGAACTTTAAACTTCAACTATTACCCTATGAAACTCCAAGAGAAGCTATAAGCAAATTAGAGAGAAGAATGCAAAGTAGGTATCTTGCTTCAATACTTAAGAGAGCTCTTAACATATATGAGGAGCTAAGCTTTGGAGGAAGAAGACATTTAGAAGAAGATCTTAGAGAAATAATTAGGAAAATTGAGAGCAAAGGGAAATAGCTATGGATCTTTCATATATTATGGTTCAAACGGTAATTATCACATTAATAGTTATGGTTTTTTCGTTAACGATTTTAGGATTATTTAGGAGAAGAAGTAAGTGCTCATTAGATTATTTAGAGGGTACAAGAGGTGCTACTCTTAGACATGCCTTAGAATTGTGTATTCTTGAGAAAACACCTCCAATATTTAGAGGAGTTGCTAAGCTATTGGTTAGTATGTTATGCGTTGAAGACTTGGTTAAATTATGTAAAGAGTGAGCATTATTGAAGGCTGTTTTCACATTAAAATCAATAAGCCTATTGTTCATGTCCCTTATAGTGGCGATCCTAGCTTTTCTAATATTTCCGTCAGCAGTATCTATGCTTCCTGTATCCATAGTTATAACATATTTGGCTATTGGTCTACGATTAAGTAGTCCTAGATTATCTGTAACATCCTATGTTTCAAAGGGAAATGTTGTTTTCGGAGAGAAAGCTACAGTTAACATTAGTGTGAAGTCCGATAAACAAGGCATCGTCACAATATACGATATTCCGCCGCCAACAGTTAAGGTTGAAGGGGGGATTGTTAGAAAGCATTTAGTACGTGAGAATTCAACGTTAGAAATGAAATACTACGTTAAACCACTAACTATAGGTAAACACGTATGGGGCAATCTTGTAGTATTATTCGAAGACCCTAATGGTTTCTTCAAATACATTTACGAATACGATTCTCCAAGAACCCTAAATGTTCTTGCCCCAAAAATTGCCATCTCAGAGGCAAAAATAGCTACGATAGAGTTAATTACGGCTTTTGCGCCTACTTTCTCTTATACAAAACCCTACAGCCCCGGCGATGATCTAAGAAGGATTGTTTATAAATCAGTTTTATCGTTGGGAGGATTATCTGTTAAAATGTTTTCGAATGAAGAAAAAAGTATAGTTCTCTTACAAAGAAGGTTAAAGCTCGCTACTTTCTTAAGCGAAAAAGCATCTATGAAGACTATTTCAATAGCTAAATATGTCATTTATGATTTATTGATTAAATTATCCAAGATGAAAACATCTTTAATTCTTAATGGTGTAAGAATACGTAATTTTGAAGATGTTGAAAAAGGTTTTGAAAGTAAAGCCGATTTAACTGAAGAATACGATGTTGTTTTAGCGACACCAGATTTTCTACGAGAAAGAATAGGTATCAAGTGTAAACTATTTTTCATAATCCCTGATTATTCGGAATACTATGAACTTCTGAAACAACTAGGCTTACCTATCAACTTTATCATACGTGTTCCTAAAACTTCAAAGATTATTACTATAGAAGACCTAGACCAAGCGGCTAGAAAAATATTTGAGGAGCTCATGTATGCTAAAGGGTTTCTTGTTTAATGAGAAAATCTTAGCTATGTTATCATTACAGACGCTGTTACTTTACTTGACATACAAGTTTATACCTGAAGCCTTAATTTATGCGGTGCTACTAGCGTTCATAATTGATTCATTAGTATCCGTAGGCCTAATTTCGTGGAAACATGTTTTAGTACTTATTACATTAGGAGCATTAGTTTCAGTGGTGTGGACAAGCTATTTATGGTTAATTGTAATTTTTGATACAATACTATTTTCCACACTTATATACTACAATACTGCATTTTCTGTTCTTTCCACCTTAGCTTTCTTTACCATGCTGAGCTATAGAATATATAGTCTAAGCGTTTTCACATTGAAAACCTATGTTACCTTAAATTTATATGAAGTATTAGGGTTCGATGAAGTTCTCGTATTCTCTTTAGGTATGCTTATACCTTTAGTATGGGTTTTTACCAAGAAAGCTTTGAAGCATAATTTAATGTGCTTCATTTTCTCAACATTAGTCGTGTCAACATTGTATCTCGTATCTCTTGTAAACGTTTACACATTACATATCTCAATTATTGGTTTTTCATCGTCAATCTTAATATTGTCCATAGCTAAATTTGAGGAATAAGTATTGGTCCTTTCTACCAGGGGGCTTCAATTTTACTTAATATTTTATCTTTTATGAGCTTGTTTTTTATTTCAAAAATCTCACTTGGAGTGTATGTTTCATGTATTGAAGGTTTAAGGATTATTCTATGCCAGAGAACGTATGGTGCAACATATTTTACATCGTCCGGGATTACATAGTCTCTATTTCTTAAGGCAGCTATTGCTTTCGAATACCTTAGCATCATTATTGATGCTCTAGGAGAAGCTCCAATAACAACTTCGTCTAAACCTCTGGTTATTTTAACTATTGAGACAATGTATTCTAAGATCTTCCTTTCAACATGAACTTTAGCTACTTCTTCAAATGCTTGGAAAAGTTCGTACTCATCAACTACTTTACGTGCTACGGGTTCTTCAGCTTTAAGTTCATGATCTTTCATTATGATTTCTATTTCCTCTTCAAATGATGGATAATTTACGGTTACGGCAATTCCAAACCTATCCAGTTGTGTTTCAGGTAGTGGAAAAGTGCCTGTAGTTTCCCATGGGTTTTGTGTTGCTATTACTGTGAATGGTTTTGGTAGTTTGTGTGTTTCCCCTTCTATTGTAACCTGCTTTTCCTGCATAGCCTCCAACAAAGCACTTTGAGTCCTAGGAGAAGCACGATTAACCTCATCAGCCAAAACAATATTAGCAAAAACAGGGCCCAGGATTGTTCTTAATTCTCCGGTTTTAGGATCTATTATTTTTGCCCCGATAATGTCAGCTGGTACCATGTCCGGTGTCATTTGTATTCTTTTGAAGCTTAGTCCAAGTGTTTGTGCGAAAAGCTTTGCTGTAAGTGTTTTTGCTGTTCCTGGAGGACCCTCAATTAGCATATGTGTTTTGCTGAGAAGTGTTGCAAATAGTAACTCAACTATTTTTTCTCTTCCAATGATGTATTTGGTTATTTCAGAAAGTACTGTTTTGTATATTTCATGCGTTAACGTCACTTTGTCTCATTCTCCTTCATAAGTTTAGTTATTATTTTCACTCTCTCATTAAATATTTTCTTCCTTATTTTCTTAGCTTCCTCCTTTACCTTCCCTATTAGTTCTTTTTTGAGCCACTGCTCCAAACTTACATCGTACCATGCTTCCTTAAATTCCTTAACTAATTTAGCCATGAGGAAAACCACTCTACCAACGTTTGCCGCATCTAATACTGCGCTTTTATTCTCTAAAACATCCTCAATTCCAGCATGGTATGCTAGGGCAAATGGGGGTATTATGAAGCCCATTGAGTTAAGTATTGAGAACATTAGTGAAATAACCTGTATTTCGCCGCTGTCGTTACCGACAGCTATTACTCCTGCAACTTTACCTTCAACCCAGCTTTTACCGTCAATAAATATCATGTTTTCGAAAGCTGTTAGCCTATCTATGACTCTCTTCATTATTCCTGAAGGCGAAAACCAATATATTGGTGTTGCAAAGATTACACCGTCTGCTCTAAGTATTTTATCGTAAATTATTTTCATATCGTCATCTATAACACAAGGATATCTGCAAGCAAGTTGCTCATCAGAAACGCAACCTAAACAGTCCTCTATTCTGTATTCGTATAGATTGAGCTCTTCAACTTCTGCTCCAAGCTTCTTAGCTGTTTCTAAAGCTACTCTTAGTAGCTTAAATGTTGCCCCATAAGGTCTGGGCGAACCGTTTAAACCTAGTATTTTAATTTTCGAAGACAAAGTTTTCACCCAGCCATTGAGGTCTTTAGTATAGGAATGTTTTTTCGAAATTTCTCAAAATAACATTTCTTACGGTTTCTTCATTAACTCCTTTAGCTTGGGCTATGTAGCTCACGGTATCTTTTACCATTAGGGGATTTAGCTTTAACCCTCTATATTCATACGGACCATCGCTTTCCGTAACCATAAACTCCAAATCTAAATATTCAATTACTTTCCTATGTTTTTCCTGAATACGATATGCGGGATTTATTGAGATAAAGTATCCTGAAGACACTATTTCATCTATTAAGTCTAAAGGTCCAGTGTACCAGTGGAACACGGCTTTCTCAATATCGTATTTTAGCAGTAATTCGTAAACTTCCCTCCATGTATTAACCGAATGAATGTTCATTGCTAATCCATATTCTTTAGCTAAGCTCAGAAACTCCGCAAAGAACATTCTTTGCTTATCTATTGTTTCAGGTGTAAATTTTCTATCCAGCCCTACTTCTCCTAAGCACCTTACACCATGGTTCACTATGAGTTGTTCTATTGCGGAAATTTCAGTTAACGATGCTGTACCTACTTCCCAAGGATGTATGCCAATGCATGGAACGACACCCTTATACTTCTTGGAGAACTCAGTAGTCTTCCTTGAGGACTCTACATCATCAGATACCGCAACAATAATAATGTCTTTAATGAATCCCGTAATTTCCTCATCACTGAATTCGTAAAGGTGACAATGAGAATCAACATATACCATGTTATTTCCCTCTGGTTTTGTTTAAAGATTAATTCCGTTATAACAGCATTGCTAAGTTTTAAAATATCTTTGTTGTTAAAGGTTAATGGACTGTTTAAATGGTTATTTATCGAATTATTTAAATATCGTTTAAGTGCATGTATGCGGTTAGGTGAAAATTTTGCGCCAATGGGCTTAAATGAAATAAAATCTCTCTTAAAACCCGAACTTATACCTGAAAAATGGTATAATATTCTCCCAGATTTACCGGAGCAACCACCGCCACCTTTGGATCCGCAAACACTAAAACCTATTAATCCGGCTAAACTTGAGCGTCTTTTCGCGAAGGAACTTGTTAAGCAAGAGATTTCCCAAGAAACCTATGTTAAAATACCTGAAGAAGTTAGGGTAGTATATGCTGAAATAGGTAGACCAACACCTCTAATAAGAGCCAGAAGGCTTGAAGAGGCACTGAATACACCAGCGAAAATATTTTTCAAGTATGAAGGGGTTACGCCAACAGGATCTCACAAGGTAAATACAGCATTAGCCCAAGTGTATTACAATAAACTTGAGGGGACAGAGAGAGTCATTACTGAAACAGGAGCTGGACAATGGGGTAGCGCGTTATCGCTTGCTGGGGCTGTTTTCGAGGTTAAGGTAAGAGTTTATATGGTACGTAGTAGTTACGATCAAAAACCATACCGTAGAATACTAATGGAAATTTATGGAGCAGAAGTCTTTCCTAGTCCAAGTACGAATACTGAGGTTGGAAGGAGGATTCTTGAGGAAGATCCGAAAAATCCCGGTAGCTTAGGGATAGCGATAAGCGAAGCAATAGAGGATGTTCTAAGGGATGAGAAAAGTAGGTATTGCTTAGGTAGCGTACTAAACCACGTACTACTTCACCAAACAGTAATAGGTTTAGAAGCTAAATTGCAAATAGAGGAGCTTGGAGAATATCCAGACTACGTTATTGGATGCGTTGGCGGAGGGAGTAATTTTGCAGGACTTTCTTACCCGTTTATAAGAGATAGGTTAAAAGGTAAGTCTTCAACAGAGTTCATAGCTGTCGAACCAAAAGCATCACCTACAATAACGCGTGGAGAATACAGATACGACTACGCCGATACAGGAGAGTTAACACCCTTACTTAAAATGCATACTGTAGGGCATAGATACAGGGTTCCTCCGATACATGCCGGAGGACTAAGATATCATGGTGTAGCACCAACACTAAGCATCTTAGTGAATCATGGAATAGTAAAGCCCATAGCATATTATCAAAGAGAAGTTTTCGAAGCAGCAATTTACTTCGCAAAACATGAGGGAATAGTTCCAGCACCGGAATCAGCACATGCCGTTAAAGCGGCAATAGACTTAGCGAGAGAGTTAAAGAAGAAAAATGAAAAAGCAACAATTCTATTTAACTTAAGCGGCCATGGACTACTAGATCTTTCAGGATACCAGGAGTTCCTCGAAGGAAAATTGCCAAACTACGAACCCGAAAAGATAGACTTATCATACCTACCAAAAATCTAAAGTCCTTAATAGAAAACTCCTTAACCCATTTTTAACCTTCACTATTAAGCCTTAAAGTAGAAGTTGAGGTTTTGGTAGCCGGGCGGGGATTCGAACCCCGGTCACGGGGGTTCTCCCCCACCGGACCGCCTAACCCCATTTAGGAAAAGGTTTTACTAAGTATTTAAAGCTTTATTTTAATAGTTGCCTTGCAATTAAAACATGGTATAGAGATGGTAAAGCAGTTGTCTGTAAAAGATTACGCACTAGGTTATTTACTAGGGTTTACACTTGGTGATGGAACTATAACTATCGACTTAAAGAGATATGATTACAGAGTAAGATGGTTTATTAATCCTGTAGGAGAAGATGACATAGCATTGTTTATTAAGTCCTTAATTAAGTTACTAAAAAGGAATGCTAAGGTAAATGACTACATAGAACGGAATTCACATAAGAGAACAATATCTTTTCGTTCTAAGCACTTGATTATAATAATGCAGGGTCTTAAAACAAAGTTATTAAATGGTATGTTAAGCATAGATTGTTTAAGTACCTCTATGTTGATAGGGTTCCCCTCTTTATATGTTTTTATATGATTTGTCATCGGTTCATCCTTTCCCCCACGGTCGCTCGGGCTTCACCGGTCATTGCGGGGGCGTTCACCGCCGACCCCAGGCGACGGCACATCTACACATAACGTTCTCTCAATCAATAATATAAATATAACGCAACTAAAAAACATATACGATCATATAAAAAGTGCTACGGCATACTATGTGGTCTAATTGATTCTGATGGCAATATCGAACTCATGTACTATTATGAACCTTTAATCAGAATCACTACTACTAATAAAAGGCTATTTGTCCTTGTTAAGAACATAGTTAATAAACTCAAGATTGAGTATTTTTCATCTATGAACAAGAGAAGGTTTCTTATATTCATAAAACTTAGAAAGCTACCTTATATTATGCCTTGCGTCAAGGTCTTAAGATTTATTCTAAATAATAGGAACGGCATATAAAACATTTACTTAATGGTAAAGTTGCAGAAGAAAAAGAGGAGGGGTTAGGCGGTCCGGCGCGGGCCAGAGCCCCGCATCCTTGACCGCTAGACGACCCGGCTTCTTTTTAGTCAGAAAATAACTATGTGTATAGGGGTTTTAAGGGTTTCTTTAAAATCTAAATAAGTTAAGCTTATATTATATGTGTTACATGTATTACAGAGGTGACAGAGGTGTCTGAAAATAAGGGAAAGCCTGAAGAAGAGGATAAGGGTAAGAAGAAAACTGTTACGATTAGGAATATTGATGAAGAACTCTACGCTAAAGCATCGGCTCTCGCAAAGAGCATAGGAGAATCTGTAGGAGAAATAATCAATGAAGCCCTTAGAGCGTTCCTAGCGATAGCTGAAGGATCAATAGGGTTTGCTCAGAAAGTAAAGGAGGGCGTCGAAGCAACAATGAAAACGACCACTGTAAGCGACCTAGAAGAATTAACAATAACGAGTAAGGATTTAGAGGAAATTGAAGGAAGAGTAAGGTTCAGGAACATTAAGAAACTTGTAGTGGACAACAGTGTAACATGGGAACTTTTCGATAAGAAAATCGCGTCAATAGTTTTCGTAGACAAAGTAGTGCTTCCTAAACACATACCTAAGCTTAAAGCGCTCTCAAAAATGAAGCTTGTAAAGAAAATTGAACAATTTAAAGAGGAAGAAGAGGGTAGTTGAAAACAGATTTAGTGATAAAGTGTAATCCAAAAACTATAAGTAATAAGCCTAAAGCTGCAATAAAATACCTATATCTTTTCTCTTTTAAAACATTCCTACCTATAAAAGACATATGAGCTGTCACCATAAGCCATACATAATCCATCCATACGTGAGCTATGTATATTAGTGGCAAGAAAATATAGGGAAGAATCCTTAAAGTTGCATAAATAAATGTTGAACCTATAAATAGCCACCACAAGATGAAGAACGGATTGAAAGCTGAAAGAGCAATACCCATGAATAGAGGTCCCTTACTTCCGAATTTGTTAAGAAACGAACTATTTAAACTAGCACCTTTACTCTTTAAAGCATCAACTAATTCCAAAATTCCAAAAATAATCATTGTTAATCCCCCTAAAACACCTAGTAGTAAAGCTACTTCACCAATCATTATGACCGAGAATATTCCGAAAGCAATCATTAAGAAAAGCGGAAATTCAACAATAGTATGGCCGATGGACATTTTTAAACCGGCTTTCCACCCTTCTCTTGATCCGAAGATGAGGTTTGTAACGAATAATGGTCCTGGAGCTAAAGCTCCGGTAGCTGTTAAAACCTGAATAGTAATTATAAGGTTAATTAAGGGATCCAAGTTACTCTAAACCTTCTATTTCTCTTTCAAGCTTGTCAAGGAAGTTTATCATGTACTCATATCTTTTAATAGCTAATTTTTTTCCCTTACGTGTCCACATAAGGTCTTTTAATTTGAACAGTTTCTCATAGAAATGGTCTATTGCTTCATCCAAAGTTCTCCTCTTATAAGCGGACTCCATAAAGACCCTCATTATCCCCACAGCACCTAAAGCGTCAAGCTTATCTGCATCGCTAAGAATCATTCCCTCAACTGTTTTGGGCTTATGTCCCAGGGTGAAACTATGGGATAAAATAGCGTCCTTTACTTTCTCAATGAATTCCCTTGGAAAACCGTATTGCTCAAGAATTCTCTGAGCCATTTCAGCGCTTAAAATGGCATGATGCTTATGTAAATCTTGTTCCTCTATTCTTCCAACATCATGTAGGAGAACAGCCAACTTTAATGCGGCGGAATCATATTTTCCCTTATATTCCTCAGCTAATTTGAAAGCTAACTTCATAACTCTTTCAACATGTGGAAATCCATGAACAGGGTCATTTCCTAAGGTTTCTCTAACTAAATCCTCTATATCCTTAATAGCTTTGTTCTTTGACCCATTGTCGCTTCGAGAGTCATCTTTCAGTTTACTAAGCTTCTCAGATAAAGTCTTTAATGTGGAATGTTTGCTCATTTCGAACTATCACCTATTTTCCCCGTTTTCTACAGCATTAAACATGGTCTTCAATATAAATATTTTGACCTAATATCTCTCGTAAGCTTTAAGGGTCTCTGTTGGCGTTGGAAAGAATTATTTCTATGAGTGTACCTTCATTGTCAGGTAATCCTTCAAACACTTCTTTCCCATTGACTAACATAATGGGTATTTCGGTATCCGAATCTTTCACTTCAAATTCTACTTGTTTACCTAAATTTTCCTCAAGAATATCTCTTATCTCCATAAACCAATCCTTTAATGTTTTTACATAGTAGCTATTCTCCATACCGATAATTGTAACTTTAACTTTATCAGACATTGTTCCGTTCCTCTTAGGATCGAGACTATTCGCTTATTTGGGTACTTGAGTTTTGGAAGCTATGGTAGCATTTAAATACTTTACTGTCTAAAAGAAGTACTTTGAAAGTAAGAGTTAGGATCCGAGATGTGGGGCTCCGTGGTTCAGTAGAGGTCCTGAAAGCCCCCGATGGAAATGAAACTCCGAACCTGATGAAGGGGAAGCCCGTGCAAGCATTCAAAGCATCGAAAATACACAAAAGATAAAGCACGGGCAACCACATACTTATCTACTTCCTTTCTAGATATAGTTAGAGCAGAAGCATTACCAATTTTTTGATTATAAGCTTTTAGGGATGGTCAGGTTTGAGACTGGAAATTCCTAGGTATCTTGAAAGGTTTGGTGCGGTTAAAATATACGACGTGCAAAGAGTGATAGAGATTGATGGTGGAGCATCTAAGGAACATAGTGAGGTTTTTGTTTTAAGATTCACTAATGCCGAACTTGGAGAAGTAGAATCTAACATGGCAATAGTTGTTCCTGTTAAAAATGAGAATCCTAAAGTTCTTGAAGGAGTAATAAGCGGAATCCCTCATGACGTACTTGTCATTGTCGTTTCTAATTCTACAAGAGAACCCATAGATAGGTACCAAATAGAGTTAGATACGCTCTTAAACCATTATAGGTTCTCCAGAAGACCCATGGTTATTGTCCATCAGAAAGATCCAGCATGGGCCGAAGCGCTAAGGAAAGTAGGTTATTATGACATTTTAGATAGTAGCAGCGAAGCGGTTAGAGACGGTAAGGGAGAAGGTATGATTCAAGGGCTAATTTTAGCAAAAGCATTAGGTAGAAAGTATGTAGGTTTCGTAGATTCAGATAACTACATTCCAGGAGCAGTATATGAGTACGTCAAAATCTACGGGGCAGCTTTTCTATCTTCGAGAACAGACTACGTAATGGTAAGAATAAGGTGGCCTTATAAAACAAAGTTTAGCGGTAGGGGATTCTACTTTAGAAGAAGAGGCAGAGTCTCTGAGATAACGAATAGATACATGAATCTCCTAATAGGGAGGCTAACACATTTCGAAACAGACATTGTTAAAACAGCAAATTCAGGAGATCACGCAATGAGTATTAAGTTAGCTGAGGAACTTGCTTTTGCAGAAGGATTCGCTATAGAACCGTATGAGCTCATGTTCATATTTGAGGAATTCGGAGGTTTCATTAAGAAAATAGCTAATAAGGAAGTAGCTTCTAAAGGTATTGAAATTTTTCAAATAGAACCTAGAAATCCACATGTACATGAGGAAAGAGGAACAGAACATATTAATGAAATGCTTCTTAAATCCCTTTCAACAATATATCATAGCAAACTATGTGGTAAGGAACTTAAAAAACAAATACTTAATGAACTCAGAATTAGAGGTATTCTGAAGGAAAATGAGGAACCACCAAAAATAAGGACTATAAGGCCTATTAAAAACGTGGACGTTAAAAAGGTCTTAGAAATTTTAGGGGGAAAAGCGGAATCATTGATATTGGCTGAGTAGTTTTCGGACTCAATTTAGTTTAATATAAGTTTTTCGCATTAACCACTATATTTCTCTATTTTGGAAAGCATTATTTAATTATTTCAAATCCTTAAACTCTAAGGGATTACCTTATGAAGCTAACAGTAGCTTCTGCTCATCTACCAACAGCACCTAAGGTTCAAAGAGTATTAGTACATGATAGTTCTAAATGTACTGCTTGCTGCACCTGTATGATAGCTTGTGCTATGAGGCATTTTGGTATAGCCGATCTTAAAAAGTCATTTATAAAGATAGTATTTAACGAGAAACTTCAAGCTTTCGAAGCAGTATATTGTCATCACTGCGATAATCCTTTCTGTATGAATATATGTCCTGCAGATGCTATTTCGAAAGACGAGGTTACAGGTATTGTTAGAATAAATCCGCTTATTTGTGTAGGTTGTGGTTCATGCAACTATGCTTGTCCTTTAGGTGTTCCAAGGAGAGATCCTCAAATGCATGTTGCTGTAAAGTGTGATTTATGCGAAGGAGATCCGGAATGTGTTAAACAATGTCCTACTCAAGCTTTAAGATATGTTCCCAGAGAAGAAGCATACTCATTCTTAACTGAGAAATACAGGTGAAACGCTATGTTTTTCGAAGTAGTTGCAACACTTGGAATAATAACTTTAGCTATTCCCGCATTCTTAGCTTTAGTAGAGGACGATATTAAAAGAATAATTGCCTATTCAACGGTTAGCCAAATGGGTTACATTGTTTATAGTATAGGCATAGGAACAGTTTTAGGCGTTGCCGGCGCTTTATTCCACGTAATAAACCATGCATTATTAAAGTCAATGCTATTCTTAGCGGCTGGAGCTGTGATCTACGCTACCGGAACAAGAAATATTAGAGAACTTGGCGGCCTAGCATATAAAATGCCAGTTACTGCTACGGCTATTCTGATAGGAGGTCTTTCAGTAGCTGGACTACCTCCCTTAAACGGTTTCGCAAGTAAGCTCTTAATTTACGAAGCTGGATTTGAAAGAGCATTTCACGACCCAACATTTATAGGTAGGCTTTACCTACTTTACACGGTAATCGCGATTTTCATCGGCGCAGTAACGCTTCTCTACTTTATGAGGCTCTTCTATTCTGTATTTCTCGGTATGCCCTCTAAACTCGCTGAAAAAGCGAAGGACCCGCCTGTTGCTATGAAGACATCACTAATATTGTTAATGGTGATTTCTATAATATTTGGAATATTCCCGCAAATTCCTGTAGGTTTCATAGTGAACCCTGCTTTAGCATACATGTTTCCGAAGGCTGGTTTACCCTTAAGTATTTCATATTTTGGCTACAGCACTAACGTAGGCTTCTACACAGCAACATTATTAACAATAGTTTTACTAGTAACAGCCAGTATATCGTATGCAATATACGTTTCAGGAAAGAAACTATATGAAAAAGTTACCATAACGCCACCTGTTGTAAGAGAGTTACATGAGTTCAAATACGAGGTATTTACAGGTGGAGAATATGGAGGCGAACTTTTGCCTCTTGAAGAATTGAAGATTACACCTGAAGAGTTCAACTTTGCTCTTAAGGAATCATTTTCTTCACTATACAGTTTCTCTAAAGAAGGAGGTATTGAAGGGGTTATTTCGTACATGTTCCATGAGTTTCTAAGTAAAGTAAGAGAATTAGACATTATAAGATATGTTAAAGTTAGCTCATACGTTCTCGTTTACATATTATTCTTCGTAATAATGCTTTTCCTCGCAACAGCTATGTAGGGTGTAAAGCTTATGGTGCCAAAGGACGTACCTGAAAAATTAGGAGAAATGGTGGTTGAAGTTTATTCGACAGGACCTAAAAGATACATTCTAACGCTTAGCAGTTACGATAAAATACGTGAGGCTGCGAAAATACTTTTTGATGAAGGCTTCAGAATATCTACAATAACAACTTTAGACCGTGGCTTCTACTTTGAACTACTTTACCACTTCGTTAAAAAGAACGTTATTGCATCAATTAAAATACTTGTTCCGAAAGGTGAAAGTAAAGTACCTTCAATAACACCTATCATTCCGGGAGCTAACTGGTTAGAGAGAGAAGTTAGAGATCTCTTCGGAATAGAGTTTGTAGATCATCCTGAACCTAGAAGGGTTGTTTTACCTCCTGATTGGAAGGATGAGCCACCGCTTAGAAAACCTGTTGCTCCAGAGTTGCCAGAAACTTACGCTAACTACTTTATGTCGCTAGCAACTAAGGCAGCGCTTGCATCCTTAAGCGGCTTAGCTAAGAGAAGAAGGAAACAAATGGGATTACCTGAAGTTGTAACGCCAGTTCATGGATCTAAAGATGTAATTGATGAAGTAAAGAAGATTTCGAAGGAGCTAAAAATTGATAGAAAAGTTCCCATAGGAGGGAAGTGACCGATATGGCGCTAAAATACATATTCTATCCGGGATGCTTCATACCCGCAATGCTACCACATGTAGAATACAGTATTAGATACGTCTTAAACAAATTAAATGTTGAACTACAGGAAATACCCGATCTTTCATGTTGTCCACCTAAAATTACTAGTGTAGGAGACTTTAAAGCATGGCTAACTATTTCGGCTAGAAACCTTGCATTAGCGAGTAAACATGGGTTAGACTTACTTACTCCATGTAATGGATGTTTCGAATCATATTTTGAAGCCAAACACTTCATAGAACATAGACCGGACTTAGCGAAAGACCCATTAGACATCTTGAAGAAGCTAGGTTTACCAACAAAAATAGAAAGCAACGTTAAACACTTCGTAGAAGTAGTGTATAAGGATGTTGGACTGAATAGGTTGTCCGAAGAAATAGTTAAACCACTTAAGGGGCTTAGAGTCGCTGTACATTATGGATGCCACCTTTTCGTAACATCACCTGGAGGAGATACTTGGGAAAAACCGAGAATGATGGATGAAATCCTAAGGACTCTCGGAGCTGAGATAGTTAGAGACGGTTTAGAGAGAATATGCTGCGGCTTCGTTATGTCAACGATCGATGATACGAAAGCTGTTCTCGAAAGATCCGAAATTAGGTTAAGAAGCGTTAAGTCATTAGATGTAGATTGTCTTGTAACTCCATGTCCACAATGCCTTATAAGATTTGAGTACAGTCAAATAAAGCTTAGGTCGTTGAAGAATGTAAGATACGATTTGCCGGTGGTTCATTTAGCGGAACTTATAGCGATAGCTTTCGGACTTGACCCATTAAAGATGAAATTTGATAGACTACATAGATCCCCTGTTAAACCTGTTTTCGAAAAGCTAGTGAAGGAGGGAGGATAGTTTTGGAGAAAGTTGAAGGTAAAATATGTTCCATACCTATAGGGCCATACCATCCAGCTTTGGAGGAAATAGCTTTCTACAAGGTTTATGTTGAAGGAGAGAGAATAGTTGATGCTCTTATTAAACCTGGTTTTAACCATAGGGGTATTGAGAAATTAGCTATGCAGAGAAGTTACCGTAGAAATGTTCAGCTTTTCGAAAGAGTATGTGGAATATGTTCTGACGCTCATACAACAGCTTACTGTGTTGCAGTTGAGAATTGCTTAAAGATAAATGTACCTAAGAGAGCACAGTATATTAGAGTAATAGAGCATGAAGCAAATAGAATCCATAGCCACCTATTATGGTTTGGTATTGCAATGCATATTATAGGTTTCGACACATTATTCATGCACTCATGGGCTATTAGAGAAGCAATAATGGATGTTGTAGAAACTCTCACCGGGAATAGAGTAAACTATTCAGTAAACACTATTGGAGGCGTTAGAAGAGACATTACACCTGAGCTAGCAAAATATGTTGAAGAGAAGCTTAAAATCGTCGAGAAAGGAACACTTTACTTAATGAAAGCTGTTAAAGAAGACAAAACAATAAAGGCTAGAACATCTGAAGTAGGTATTTTAACGAAGGAGGAAGCAAGGAAATATTGCGTAGTAGGTCCTACAGCTAGAGCATCAGGAATAGATGAAGATATTAGGAAAGACGACCCATATATTAACTTTGAAGATTTCGAATTCGAAGTTTGCGTAGAGGACGCATGCGACGTATACGGGAGAATTATGGTTAGGCTAAGAGAAACATTAGAATCTATTAAGATAGTAAGGCAGGCCCTTAAGAACCTACCTGAAGGCAAATTAATAGCTGATTTACCGTATCCTTTCCCGAGTGAAGACGTTGGAAGAGTTGAAGCCCCTAGAGGAGAACTAATATATTATGTTAAATCGAATTATACGAACATCCCGGAAAGAGTTAAAGTGAGAACACCTACTTTCGTTAACCTCCCAGCAGTTAAGCCTATGCTCATCGGAAATAAGCTTGCAGATGCACCACAAATACTTGCAAGTATTGACCCGTGTTTATCATGTAATGACAGGCTTGTTATCGTAGATTTGAGAAGTGGTCGTGAAAAAACAGTTCTTCTACAAGACTTCATTAGAGGGAGGGTGAAACTGTAATGTATATTGTTCCGTTACTTATTGCCTTAGCTGAAATAATAATATATCCGGGATTAATATTTTCAATACTATTTGGAGGAATAATTGTTTGGTTATATAGAAAAGTTAGAGCTAGACTTCAAGGAAGGAGGGGTCCTCCATGGTATCAGACATATGCTGACGTATTTAAGCTCCTAATTAAGGAAACAATAATTCCATTGAGAGCATGGAAGGTTGGGTTCATTGCTGCACCAATGATTTCATTAGCTGCTCTCTTTGTAGCAGTACTTTTACTTCCATTCTTCGGCAAAGAATCAGCGCTAGGGTTCCTAGGTGATGCAATAGTTTTACTATACTTGCTGACAATACCTACTTTTGCAATAGCATTTGGAGGTATGGCTTCAGGTAGCCCATATGGTATTGTTGGTTCGGGGAGGGAGACTTCACTACTTGTATGGTATGAGTTGCCACTATGGCTTTCAGCGGCAACAGTTTTCGCTCTTGCAAACTCTATTTCCATAAGCGGAATAATTGAAGAACAAGCTCTTCATGGGCCATTCGCCATAAGACTACCTTTAGCTTTCATAGCTTTCCTAATAGCAGCTCAAGCAAAGTTAGCTAAAAGACCTTTCGATATACCGCATGCTGAAACAGAAATTGTAGCAGGACCCTACACAGAATATTCTGGTTCATTAAGGGCTCTATTCGAGCTATGCGAAGTGTTTAAGTGGTTAGCGGTTTCAGCTTTAACTGCAACTCTATTTCTAGGATGGCCTGTGATAGGTAATCCTGTAGCGGATGCACTAATATTCATAGTTAAAATAGTATTTTTCGCGCTCATATTCGCATTTATTGACATAATTAATCCTAGATTACGTATTGAACAAGCAGGGTGGCCTCTTTGGAAGATTGCTGCAGCACTTGCACTAATAGATACTATAAGAGTCTGTATGGGGTTGGTGATTTGAAATGAAATCAAGTATAGTTAAGGAAGCTCTAAAGTATTTCGTAAACCCCGTTACTGAGGCTTTTCCAGCTGCTAAACCATATTTTCCGAAGAAATATCGTGGACCACCAGTTTATGATCAAGATAAATGTATGGGCTGTACTGCATGCGCCCATGTTTGCCCCGCCGACGCTATAACAGTGATTGAAAAGGATGGTAAAAGAACTCTTGAGGTATGGTATGGTAAATGCACTTTCTGTGCGAGATGTGAAGAATCATGCCCTGCAGATGCGATACACTTAATGGAAGAATTTGGTGTCCCATCTGAAGACAAACTTGCTTTCAAATCAACAGTTACCCACGACATGGTTAAGTGTAAGTTATGCGGTAAACCATTTATAACTATTAGACATGCTGAATGGATAAAGAAGAACCTACTTGAGAAAATGAGTGATGTTGTAGGGTCTGAGGAAATAGACTTCTTCCTAACAGTATGTGAAGACTGTAGACATAAAGTAGAGAACATTCCGGAATTTAGAAAACTCCTCATTAGAGCGGCTATTAAAGGTGGAAAAGTATGAGTTCGAAAAAATGTTTCCTATGTTCCCTAGCTAAATGGGCACGTAGAAAATCCGTATGGCTATATCACGCACCAGCGGGAGGTCTCTGCAACGGCTGCGATATTGAAATAGCTGCTGCAATAACGCCTAGATATGATGTTGAAAGGTTCGGTATACTTTTAGCTCCAAGCCCTCGACATGCCGACGTAATACTAGTTGCTGGTCAAATGACAAAGCACTCTAAGGAAAGACTTCTAAGGGTGTATCAGCAAGTTCCTGAACCTAAAGCTGTAGTAGCTATAGGTTCATGCGCTATTTCAGGTAATGTATTTACAACAGAAAACTATCCCGTAGCCGGAACGGTGGATCAAATAATTCCTGTCGACGTTTACGTTCCCGGATGTCCTCCTAAACCTGAGGCAATAATTCTCGGAGTAGTTAAAGCTATAGAGAAACTAGAGAAAAGAACAGCAGAGCCCACCTAGGGTTTTAAACCTAGAATTCTAGCTAATTCCTTAACTTTTCCTCCGCCTCCAAACTTGGCCCAAACAGCACATGTTCCCTCAGACGAGACCATACATGGACCGTAGGGTGTATTTGGAGTACAAGTTTTCATGAAGAACGGACAATCTGTAGGAACAGCCTTACCCAACGTTACATCTCCGCACATACATCCCGGAGGTAAATCCATGGATTTAGATACTTTAACATCATATTCTGAATGGACATCAATGCTTTTGTAGGGATTTCTTAGTTCTAAACCGCTTTTAGGAATAACACCTATACCTCTCCAGTGAGCATCAACGATGTTAAATGCTTTTTCAACATACTTTTGAGCAACAATGTTACCTTCCCAACTATCAACCCTCGAGTACTCATTGAATATTCTAGGTTTTCCCTCAACAATTTGCTTAAGTATTTCAAGAACAGCTAAGACTACATCTAATGGTTCAAAGCCTGCTACAACAGCAGGTAATCCGTACTCTTCAGGTAAGAATTTCCATGCCTTCGCGCCGGTAATTGCGGTAACATGTCCTGGAGCAATTATTCCGTTTAGTGGAATATCTGGCTGATTTAGAACGTAATGTACTGCTGGTACAGTTAATCTATAGGCGATAAGTAGTTTTAGATTGCTAGGTATAGTTCCTAATACTACATGGCTAGCAACTGTTGGTTGGGTTGTTTCGAAACCTACTGCTAAGAAAACATGTGTTCTACTAGGGTTCTTTTTAGCAATTTTTAACGCGTCAAGGAAACCGTAAACTATTCTAATGTCTCCTCCTAAACTTCTAGCTTCAGCTAGGCTCATACTTGTTCCAGGAACCTTATACATGTCTCCATAAGTTAGCAATGTGACTTCATAGTTTAACGCTAACTCTATAGATTCGTCAATAACCTTCGTTGGAGCTATACATACCGGGCATCCGGGTCCCGCAATGAGTTCTAATTTTTCCGGCATAAGGCTTCTTAAGCCGTAATACGTAATTGTATGTTCATGTGTTCCGCAAACATGCATTATCTTTATCTTATCTTCACCAGTCTTCCTTAGTGCTAAAGGAGCTAGCTTATGTATTTTCCTAACTGCCTCTCTAAGAAGCTCTGATTCTCTAAACATCCTAACTATTTCCTTAAGACCCTCATGTAGATCACGAGTATTCATTCAAATTATTCCCTCATACCATAATTTCCTTATAGCTTAGAGATTTGAGTTTCTGTAAAATATATTTCCAACTAACAATATACTATATGTGCTGACTTAGGATTTACATAAAACGTGCTCCCAGTACGTGGTGTTTAAAGGGGAAGGAGGCTTACTAAATGGTTAGGGTTTCAAAAGTAACCCTAGCTCATGGTGCTGGCGGTAGGGAAACATCCGAAATAATAGAGAAGTTTTTCATAAGGAAATTCAATATTAAAAAAGTTTCTTCAGGATTCGGTTTAGATGAATTAGAAGATTCATCAACAATCCCCCTTCCCGACGGGAACTATTTAGCGGTAACTGTTGATAGCTATACTGTCAGCCCAATATTCTTCCCTGGAGGGAATATAGGCAAATTAGCTGCAACGGGGACCCTAAACGACCTAGCTGTTATGGGCGCTGAACCCATAGCAACAATGGACAGCATAGTTGTTGAAGAAGGATTTGAAATGGAGCTTCTAGAGGAAATAGTGACTTCAATACGTGATGTTCTTGAAAAATACAATGTTGCGTTAATAGGCGGAGACTTTAAGGTAATGCCTAAAGGACAGCTTGACAAAATAGTAATAACAATGACAGGTATAGGAATAATACCTAAGAACAGGTTAATTTCAGACTACAATATCAAACCAGGCGACAAAATAGTAATAACAGGAACTATAGGGGAACATGGAGCAGCAATTTTAGCCGCACAAACAGGAATAGGTGTTGAAGATTCAAGCCTTTTTAGCGATTGCACTCCAATAATTGAGGCTATGGAAATAGCATTTAAAATAGGAGGTATACGTGCAGCAAAAGATCCTACGAGAGGAGGATTAGCTATGGCCCTTAATGAATGGGCTAAAAAATCTAAGCTAACAATCGTTGTTAAAGAGGAAAACATACCGTTAAGAGAAAGCGTTAAAGCTTACTGCGAAATGCTAGGTGTTGATCCACTTACACTTGCATCTGAAGGCAGGGCGTTAATTGCCGTTTCACCGGAGAAAGCAGAGGAATTAGTGGATACGCTAAGAAGTAAGGGATATAAGGATGCCGCAGTAATAGGTGAAGCTAAGAAGGGTAGAGAAGGATATGTGCTCTTAGAAACGATAACTGGAGGGTTAAGAATAATCGAAACTCCCATTGGAGAAATAGTTCCAAGAATATGTTAGGGTTAAACATTATGTCTAAAGAAAAAAGACTTTATAGGTCATCAGAAGACGAAATAATCTGCGGCTTATGCGGTGGCTTAGGAGAGTACTTTAACATTGACCCGACAATTATAAGAATAGTTTTTGTACTCTTCTTCATAATAAATCCGGTTGCGGCAGTGCTTTTCTACATTTTAGCTTGCGCCATTATACCCAAGAAACCTACTGAGCAAGCTGGTGAAGCAAGACCTATAACTAAGAAAACAACGCAACGTGAACAAGGATTAATAATTCTAGGGTTAATGCTGATACTGGTGGGAGTACTTGTTTTCCCGGAAGTAAAGCTTGTTTTGAGAAGTGTTTTGAGAGGATTAGTTATAGCAATAGGGTTGCTAATGATTCTTCTTGTTCTCTTCAGGAAAAGCTTTAAACCTTAAGTGCCTCTAAAACTTCTTTCCAAGCTTCAATAGTTTTTTCGGCTTCTTCACGACTCAGTTTAGAAATTATTGCTCCAGCATGAACTATAACGTAATCTCCGGGCTTAACATCCGGTACAAGGAGTCTATCAACTTCTCTTTTAACTCCTCCAAAGTCTACTATTGCAGTCATATCTTTTACTTCAATAACGACACCAGGTATTCCTAAGCACATTTTCAACACTTCTTCTCAATCCTTTCTCGAATAAAATATTTAGGTTATCTACGTAGTGCTCTATAGAGCATATGCAACTACCAACTTATATTAGCTTACTTCAGTGTCAGACAAGTGGAGTGCTTATGGGAGAAGTTGTTGCTTTAAAACTTAGAGTTTCAGGAGTAGTTCAGGGAGTAGGGTTTAGGCCATTCGTATATAGGATAGCAGTTAAAAACGGAATTAAAGGGTACGTTAAAAACCTAGGAGGTAGTGAAGTAGAAATTCATGTTGAAGGTTCCTTGTTAAACATATTGAACTTTATAAGAGATCTTACTGTAAAGAAGCCTCCTCCAGCCGAAATAGAAATGCTCGAGATAGAAGAGTCTAAACCCAAAGTTTTCAAAGAATTCTCTATTTTGAAAAGCGGTAAAAATCCTAAAATGTTCTCGATGATACCTCCAGATATAGGCATATGTGATGACTGCTTAAGTGAAATTCTAGATAAAAATTCTAGATGGTACATGTATCCATTTAATAGTTGTGCTTGGTGCGGCCCAAGATTCTCAATGTTAGAGAGTATACCTTACGATAGAGAAAACACTTCAATGAGAGATTTCCCACTATGCGAAGAGTGCTTAAATGAATACAGAGACCCGGGGAACATTAGAAGATTCCATGCGCAGGGAATAAGCTGTCCCAAATGTGGACCAAAGGTTTGGTTAGTTGATAATTCAGGAGAACTTGTTGAAACAGAGGATCCTATAAGAACCGCTGCTAAACTCGTAGATGAGGGATACATTGTAGCAATAAAGGGTTTAGGAGGATTTCACATAGCTGCTCTAGCTACAGATGATGAAGTAGTTCTTACATTACGTGAGAGAAAAAGGAGACCACAGAAACCGTTCGCTCTCATGGCGTTAAATATTGACGTTATTAGGAAAATAGCTTATGTACCTAGGGAAGCAGAGGAGCTGCTACTTTCTCCTCAAAAACCAATAGTTCTCTTACCTAAGAAGGAATACACTCCGGTTTCCAAATATGTAGCTCCAGGACTAAGTACAGTAGGTGTTATGCTACCATATACTGGCTTACACTACATTCTACTAATGAACACTAAAGACAAGTACTTAATAATGACAAGCGGTAATCCTAAAGGAAAACCTATGTGCATAACTAATAAGTGCGCTCTAAATAGGCTTTCAAAATATGTTGACTACATTCTACTACATAATAGGAGAATAATTAACAGAGTTGACGATAGTGTTGTGAGATTAACACTAGGTAAACCCATGTTTCTAAGAAGAAGTAGAGGTTATGCTCCTAAATGGTTCACATTACCTATTGAAGCCAAAAACCCCATAGTTGCCTTTGGAGCAGAATTAGCAACTGCAGGAGCCATTTTCATTAAAAACAGGGCTATACTGACCCAATACATAGGCGATGTCGACGATTACGAAACATTAGAGTTCATGGATGAAGCGTTGAAGTTCCTATGTAGAACCTATAGAATTAACCTTAGCGAAGCGGTTTACGTTTCCGATCTCCACCCATACTATGCTACAACAAGACTTGCTGAAGAATATGCTGACAAGTACAATTCAGTACATTTAAGAGTACAGCATCACCATGCACATATAGTCTCAGTAATGGCTGAAAACTACATGAAACCTGATGAGGAAGTAGTCGGTATAGCCATTGATGGTGTAGGTTACGGAATAGATGGTAAAATATGGGGTGGAGAGATCATTATTGCATCATATAGGGGATTCAGAAGGTTTGGACACTTAAAATATCAGCTCATGCCAGGTGGGGATTTAGCTACAAAATACCCTCTAAGAATGCTTATCGGAATACTTTACTCCATATTTGATGAAGAAGAAATACTTAGATTCCTTAACAAAACAAACTTAATCGATAAATTAAAGTATGGTGCAAGAGAACTGAGAGCAATAATGTATCAGTTAAAGTCCAGAACAGCTCCTGAAACGTCAAGTACAGGTAGGTTTTTAGATGCAGTAGCTGCTCTTTTAGGAATATGTTTTGAAAGGACATATGAAGGAGAACCTGCAATGAAGCTAGAGGCTTATGCTAAGAAGCCTGAAGGAAATGGTGAATTAGAGGCTAAAGTTGTGTATGAGAAAGGTGAGTACGTTATTGACACTTCAGATTTAATGTTAAAAGTAATAGAGAAATTAGAGGATGGTGTTGAAAGAAAAACATTGGCTTATCAAGCACAGTACGCATTAGGTAAAGCACTAGGTAAAGTCGCTGTAGAAGCGATAAGAGCGTATGATGTGAAGCCATTAATATTAGTGAGCGGTGGAGCAGCAGTAAATGATATAATACTTAAGGCAATAACAAATGTTGCTAAAGAAAATGATGTAGAAGTTTATGTCAATAGAAAAGTTCCTCCTGGAGATGGAGGAATAGCTTTAGGGCAAGTAGCTATAGCAGCCTATAGTTTTACTTATGAAGAATCTTAGGTTCAAGTTTAAATTTTAAAGCATACTATAGAAAAGTTGGGGTTAGAAACAATGGTCACAATAAAGTTTTCTACGAGAGCAGCAAACGATCCCGCATACATTATAACAGTAGGTATTTCAAGACCTCTCAAAGACGCATTTGCCGGGCTAGATAAATCCAAAATAAACAAGATCGGTAGAAAGCTTACAAAACTACTTTCATACAAGGTAGCTACCGCTTTAATTAAAAACGGTTATGAACTACCATTACCCGAAGACTACCTACTCAAAATTAGAGGAGAAGTATCATTTGATGTTAAAGAGGAAGGTGAAGAATTCGCTATCGAAGTTAAAAACGTTAAACTTGTAATAGACATTTTCAAAAAGGAAAAATCAGTTAAGTATGGGGAATCTGTTGCTGAAGCTGCTGAAGAAGGCTAGGTAGTGAGAGATAATGGTTCTAACTATAGACAACGAGTTTAGAGTTGTTTTTGATAAGAAATTTTATAATGAAGAACATTCGTTATGGGCTAAATTTGAAGATGGAAGAGTAATGGATGCTTCAGATGCAGCTAAAAGAGCATCAACTATAAGTGGACAGCTAGTTTCCATAAGACCAGCAGATAAAGAGAAACGTAGATTCTTTTTCTATAAGAAAAACGAGAAGGTAGGTGAACTATACTTCGGTACTTCCGAGGAAAGCCTTGCTTACTTAACGTCAACGGACCCTTCACTCTTTCTTGCCTTTCTAGAGAAGATCCTAAAAGCCATCTCAGCTAGTGGAAGGTATCCAGTAGTCTTAGAGTCAATAGGTGAACTTAAGAAACCTAAAGAGTTAACTATTGGCGTACTTAACCACGAATATCTTTCATCAATTATGAAAGCTATAAATGGAGAATTTAGGAAGGTAGCTTTCATAGAGAAAATACCTGAAACACTCTTAGAAGAGTTAAGTCGGAAACATAGTAAATATGGTACTTTAGTTGTAACCTCAGCTAATGGTAAACGTAATGTAGAAAAGCCTACATATGAGCCTCCAGAACATGACATTCCACTTTACCCTGAACTTTGCCCTATAGGTTTCACAATAGGTTTCACGCCTAATTTAAGTGAATGGCTTACAATACATTATGATCCCGTAGGGGTTTATAGTGTAGGGTACTATGCAATAAATGGCAAATACGATTTCGTAAGAAAATGGGAATTGTTCTTTATGGAGAAAAATGACTTAGGAGAATTCAGGCTGACAAAAATTAATGGTGAATTTAAGGTAAAGGAATGGATGCATGTTTTAATGAAGGACACTGTAAAGAATGGTGATGAATTAAGAAGTATCGTTGCCAAAAGCTTCAATACAAGAGATGAAAGTGTTCTTGCAACATTCTACATTGTTCCAATAAAACGGGTTAAAAAGGAACTTACCGAATGCGAAATTTATGTTTACAGTAAATACTGGTCCTCACCTAAGCTCGTAAGACTATACATGAAGACTTGTTTAGGAGAGCCTAACGCTAGTTTATTCTGGATAAAACATGTTAATCTAACACCCTCGATGAAATGGTCTAAGGTATGGATGCACTGGGCTAAGCCGACGAAAATATCCATTATTACAGCTTGTGTTCTAAGCATTTTAAAAGAAGCTAGATGATGAAACCTAAACCCTTGTTTGGAACATACTTGCCCACAATATTTATTTTAAATCCACAATAGGGGCACTTATTGTCCTTAGTAAGCTTGTAATAAATTACCCTATAACCTGACCTAGCGATTAGCGGTTTACCGCACTTCGGACAATAGGTTGTTTCATACCTTGGATCACCTATATTCCCCACATAAACATACTTTATACCGTACTTCTTAGCCTTCTCATATATTTCAAAGAGGGTCTTTAAAGAAGTTGGAGGCTCATGATATTTCCATGATGGATAATATCTGTTAATATGTAAGGGAACATCGTAACCTAAAATTTCAACATGTTTCTCTAAAACCCACTCATAGCATTCATTATAATCATTGGCGCCGGTAACAACTAGAAATACCATTTCAACATGTATGCCTAAATCTAAAGCTACTTTAGCGTTTCTAAAAATCACCATCGGATCTAATGCACCAATAAATTTCTTGTACGTTTCTCTGCATCCTTTAATATCGAAATTTAATCCATCAAGCCCTGCTTCTTTAAGTTCCTTTAAAGCTTCTAATGTCATGTATCCATTGCTTACAATAGTATTGTATAAACCATGCTTCTTGGCTTCTCTAAATGCATCTACAAGATATTCTAAATGTATTGTCGGTTCATTGAAGCTAGCACATAATCCTTCATCACCGTTTCTAACGGCTTTTTTAACAAGTTTTTCCGGAGGAACATAGTACTGTTCGTTTACTGATAGAGTATTAAAGCTTAGTGAAAAATTCTGGCACCAAGGACAATGGAAATTGCAACTCCAACCTGAAAAAGTAAGAGCAGTACTATTAGGCCAGAAGTGGAAAAGCGGTTTAATCTCTATAGGCCTACTTTCTACAGCACTTAGTACACCATATCCTATATTGTAAAGTTCGCCATCAATGTTCATTCTATTTCCGCAATATCCCCTCTCGCCTGTTCCTATAAGGCATCTTCTTTCACAAACGTTACATAAAACATAGTTCCTACTAACTTTAAAATATAACCTTGCTTTAACTAGACTACGTTTTTTGCTAACAATCATTTTCTCAGTCTTCTAAGCATCTCTAACGCTTCTTTTTCATACTCTACTTGTTCCTCACCTATCTCTATAAATTTAAGTGGTTCCTCAACTATTCTAAAGTACCTTACAGGAATTCCCTTATCCTTAGCGAACAATATCTCCTTTAAAACACCATCACTTACTTCGCCGAAAACCCATAGTTCATCACATCTAATTATAAGTTCAAAATTAGCTTCCCTAACCTTATCTCTTTCAACGGTATCAAGTAGAAAATAATCGTAACATAGAAATGGGTTTAGCGGAACATTTCCTTGATCAAATACGAACTTAGCAACATGCCCCTTAAGATAATATCTTCTCTTAGACATAGCTGTAAATATAAGCTTCTTACCCATACCGAATGGCACCTTCGCTTATAAATTTCAGGATTTCATTTAAAAATTTAAACCCTAACAGCAAATGAGTGAATCAAAGTAGAATTTAATGATCAGAGTCTTAAGCATTATACATAGAATGAAGGAAGAAGAAACAACAATTCTACAAATAAACCATAATACTTTCATCAATAAATAAGCAAAACTATATTGGGCCAGCTGTTTTCTGGGTCTCAGGAAAGGCGATAACAAAGTTCTTCTAATAAAGCTGAGTACCAAAGAGATGGCGTATTTAACTAAGTATTTAGATGTTGCGTTAAATGAAGCCTTTAGAAGGGAACAAGAGCCTATTGCAAAATCTTCTGGAAGGGAAAGCAATTGATTTTAAATATTTTTAATGATGCTACGACATATTTAATAAATTTTTTCCGATGAAGTGATGTGGAGGAAATGCTTAAATATACAGTGTAACATATTTGATGTGCGGTGCTTGGAGATGTATCTTCCAAGTCGTTGAAACAACGATTTCTAAGGAGAAAAGCTCTACTGTAATCTCCCCTACAAATGCCACTAGTAAAGACACTAAA
>Ga0190363_1000217_pt1 | contig 33022 bp, 27 predicted proteins | sample 48721867_MG_FD_161272 | JGI IMG/M metagenome (GOLD analysis project Ga0190363, IMG submission 161272) | Hydrothermal vent microbial mat bacterial communities from Southern Trench, Guaymas Basin, Mexico - 4872-18-6-7_MG | ecosystem: Environmental > Aquatic > Marine > Hydrothermal vents >... | reverse complement strand
AGCGGGCGTAGAGGTCAATCCCCAGATTTAAAGGAAAGGAAGATAAAACTGTTTTCCCAGCCATCATTTCTTGATAATTCAGGCGAGCATTTTGATGAAAGGCTAAAGTTTTTTGATGAAGCTCATCATCTTGATGTCCAGAAAACCAGCTGAAACGGGCGCCCAGTTCCCGAGAGTCATGGGGATGATAGCGGGAGGGAAAGGTTTTATTTAAAGCCAACTTCAATTCTAGCCAGTGAGGGACTTCTTTTTGCTTTGACTGAACTGCCTCCTGAAGGTCAAGACTGTAAAAATTCCATTTATGAAGTAAAGGAAAAGAATCTAATTTTCTTTCCCCAAGAAAGATACTTAATTCCTGCGTTAGGTTAGCATATTCGGAAAAAGCATAAAAAGATAAATATTTATTTTGACAGAGCTCAGCTGAGGAAAGGAAAAGACGACTGGTCTGTTGCATCCAGTGAAAAGGATAAAACTCGCCGCTTTCTGCCTCATACCAGCCTTCCCCCAAGACTATTTCTACTTTTTGAGGCGAATGAACTTTTATTTCATGAATAAAGAGGCCTAAAGAACGAGTATCACCGGAGATGTCTACCGGAAAAGCATGATCTGAAGTTAATTGGATAAAAAATTCTTCAGAAGAAGGCAGTTTTAGCAGCCATTTTTGGCGTTCTGAAGTTATTCTTTTTTCAGCTAACTCTTTATTGTTGACAAATATTTTAATATTTGGAGAATTGTCAATAGGAAATGGGTGTCCTAGAATTAGTTCTAATAATAATTCTTCATTTCGATCGCCGCGAAGAGCTAGGCTGGCTTGGTTCTTTATCCAGCGCTTTCTAGGCATCTGAAGCAGAACATCCTTTTCTTCAGGCAGATACCAGCCTGTCAAAGGAAAAGGTGACTCTAAAGAACTAAGGTCAATTACTTGCAAAGCGCCGATCATCAAACCTAAATCCCGTGGATCACCGGCGACGTGTTTTATTTCTGAAAGATTAAATTCAATTTCTAGATTATCTTCCTGAGGAAGAAAATAGGCATAAGAGGCAAATGGAGATGCGATTTGTTCAACGGAGATAATTTTTCCCGAGATAATTAATGTCAACTCTGGAGTCCAGTCAGCAAAGGAGTGTCCAGCCAGAAAAGATAGCACGTATTTTTTTTCTTTAGAGAGGCCTTTGACTGATAATTTAGCTTGTCGGCTCATCCAGCGGTAGGTCAATTGTGCATTTTTTTCTTCTTCATACCATCCCGATAAATATGAAATTTCTGGAAGAGCCATAGTGATGATGATTCTAAGCCCTGGCTTAATTTAAGTCAAGTGAGCTTTCAAGCCAAGAGCCTTTTCTTTTTGCTAATAATATTGATGGGCTCAGATAAGGTGTCCAACACTTTGGTGTCAGACACCCTGATTGTGTCGCATAATATTAAAGTGTCAGACACCAATACCAAGGTGTCAGACACCCTACTTCGGTGTCTGACACCCTACTCCTCAACAATTACCCTGATCTCTCTTTAATCGTTGAGTGTATGAATAGCTCGGCCGGCGGTGTGTAAGGCGGCTTCCATGATAACTTCAGACAGAGTTGGATGAATATGAATTGTCTCGCCGATTCGAATAGCTGGAATTTTTTCCTTCATGGCTAGCACTAACTCAGGGATCATTTCAGAGGCATGAGGAGCAAGGAGATGAGCTCCTTGGAGATAGCCTTGATTATCAACCAAAATTTTAACTACCCCTTCGGTTTCACCCATGGTCAAGGCTCGACCACTAGCTCTTAAATGGAATTGGCCCACCGAATAATTGATTTGTTTCTCCTTGAGTTCTCGTTCGGTCAAACCAACGGAAGCTAACTCTGGTTCGGTAAAGACAGCTAAAGGAACAAGTTCTTCCCGAAAATCAGTAGCTTGGCCGGAAAGGTTTTCAACCACAGTTATTCCCTGATGAGAGGCTTTATGAGCCAATAATTTCCCTCCAATGACATCGCCAATCGCCCACACTTGGGGCACACTTGTTTTAAAATTTTTGTCAACCTTAAGAAATCCAGCTGGGGTTAACTCGAATTTTTCTTGAGCTTCGCCCAGCACGGCCAGATTAGGCCGTCGGCCGATGGCAAGGAGCATTATTTCTCCCTCTTCACGATATGGCTGATGGGTGCGCAAACAGGTTCCTTCCACCACCACTCCCCTGGTCCCTGCTTGCACTTTTTCCACTTTCATTTCAGTAACAATTTTCATGCCCCGGCGTTTTAAAATTCTCTCTAGTCGCCGAGTCAAGGTTTCCTCAGCTCCGGGCAGAATATTGGGCATAATTTCAAGAAGGGTGACTTCTGTGCCTAACCGACAGAAAATAGTGGCCATTTCCAAACCAATTGCTCCGGCACCCAGAATAATCAGTTTTTGGGGTGGTTGCTCTATTTCAAGTAATTGTTGGCTGGTCAAAATTTGCTGGCCGTCCGCCTGGAGAAAAGGCAGTTCGGCGGGGCGGCTACCGGTAGCCAATAGGATGTGCTCTGCTTTTAGTATTTTACGGCCACCAGTATTTAATCTAACTTCTACTTCCAGAGCAGAGGTCAAATGCCCTTCTCCTTTGATGATTTCAACTTTATGGCGGTTTAATAAAAACTCAACTCCTTTTACTAATTGACTGACTATCTTCCGGCGCCCAACCTGCAATTTGGACCAGTCAAGACTAATTTTATCCTCTGAATGACAGAGATACTCATTTTGTTCGATCAGACTGACTAAAGCTGTTTGATGCAGAAGAAACTTAGTTGGAATGCAGCCCCAATTCATGCAGACTCCTCCTAACTCCTCCTTTTCCACTAGAACCACTTTCTGACCAAGTTGGGCTGCTCTCAGGGCGGCCACATAACCCCCGGGTCCTCCACCAATAATAATTAAATCCCACTCAGCCATTGAACTTCACTCCTTCCTTAAATTTACTTCAATTCTGGGTAATTATAGCTTCTCTCGAAGAAATTTCCTACTTTTTAATCTTCCAGGTGGAGAAAGCCCTCTCTTTCCTCCTCACCCAGAAAGTCGCAATTTGCTTGACATCAACCTCCAAATAGGAACAATAATGAGATTGGTCGAGAGATTTAATATTTTTTTATTAAATGAAGATGATTACAACAAGTCAGAGGAAATAGTGTTATTGGCCAATGGATGACTACCGGGCTTCAATTGGTTGGCGCCAAAGAGAGATTTTTCTAATTTTGTTTTTTTTCCTGCTAACAAGTCCTCTTTTTCTTTACCTTGAAGCTCAAGAAATTTTTATTTATCGCCCTTACTTGGAGAAAAAAACTGTCTTTCCTGAAAAATCTCTCTCCATTCATGGAGAAATATTTGGCTATCTCCAATATCCCTCAACTTTTCCCAGTTACAATGATTTGACCGGACCCGAGGACCGCTGGACCTATGGATTCCAGAATTTTATTTTTCTGACCCCTTCGACCACTTTTCTAGCTCAACTAATCACCCATGATGATGGAGGGCGCCGGACAAAATTTGATTGGCACTTTTCTCTTCGGCAGGAAATTATGGAGAATCTGGTGCTCATTATTGGACACGACAGTAACCATGATTCGGATTATCAGAGTCTGCTTAATGGCCATTCTTTTTATATCAATCGTAATTATCTAGGCCTGGGTCTTCCCTTCGAGATGGAGGGCTTTTATCTGGAACCTTTTACCTGGTTTTTCCATCATACTAATCAGCGGGGACATCTGGACCTTTCAGGAGAAAAATTAAAGCAGGAATATGGGCTTCGGCTGGGAGCTTTACTTTCTCCCAAATTAACTCTAAATTTGCAAGTTATTGCCCAGAGCGAAGTTTATTTTGCCGTGGGACAAGCTTTTTTAGCTGATGTTATTTTTCGCTACTATCTGGATGACTTAGTTCACCTAACGCTTGGCCTAAGCTTCTGGAAAGATATTCAAGCTACTCGATGGGGAAACAAAAAACATTTTTATAAGGTGATATGGGGATTAGCTATCCCCTTTTAATCCAGTAAAGGAGGAACAATGCTGACTCCCCTGGAAAAAATCTTTTTGGTCATAATTATTCTAGCCACAGCTGTGGCTTTCTTCTTGCCTGTTCTAGTAAAAATAAGGATCATTCTGGCTGGTCAACCTAAAGCAAGATTTTCTTCACTAGGCCGACGTTTTTTAGATGCTTTCACGAAGGTTTTTTTCCAGCGGTGTACTTTGAAAAACGAACGAGTCTGGACCGGCTTAATGCATGTCTTCATTTTTTATGGAGCTTTGAGTTTCGATACCTTTACTCTAAACCATACTTTAGAAGGCTTTATTCCTAATTTTTATCTTTTTGGACAGACCGGATTCGGATTGGTTTTTTCCTTTTTGATCGACCTTTTCGCCATCCTAGTAATGGTCGGCATCGGCTTTCTCGCCTTCCGGCGATTTGTTATCCGGCCCCCGGCTTACGAAACCAGTCGTCTTGATTCAGCCATCATCTACCTCTTAATTACAGCGGCTACTTTGAGTTTCCTTTATTTCGAGTCCTTCGCCATTGCCCATCATCCGGCTACCCAGCGCTGGGCTTTCTTAGGCGGGTGGCTCAGCAGCCTAATTCAGAAGGCTAATTTATCCCCAGCCTTGATTGCCCAGCATTTCAAAATTTCTTGGTGGGTCCATTTGATAGTGGTCTATGGTTTTATCGCTTATGTCCCCCATTCCAAATATTTCCACATGTTTGCTGGGCCAGTTAATGTCTTTTTCCGCAATGACCAGGCCATGGGCGCTCTTCCCCATTTGGATATTGAACACAGCGAAGTCTTTGGAGTATCCCAGGCCATTGATTTTACCTGGAAAGACTTGCTGGATGCCTTCGCTTGCGTTGAATGCGGCCGTTGTCAGGATGCTTGTCCCGCCTACGCTACCGAAAAAGCTCTTTCTCCCAAAATGATTATTTATAACCTTCGCCGCCATCTACTGAGAAATAAAAAGGAAATAATTCAACATTCCCGGGAAGCTCTTCCCTCTTTAATGACCGAGTGTTTTACGGCGGATGAAATTTGGAGCTGCACTACCTGTGGGGCCTGCCTCCACGTTTGTCCAGTGGAGATCGAACACATTCCCAAATTGGTCGGTCTGCGCCAAGGCGAAGTCCTCATGGAGGGACGATTTCCAGCCGAATTGAATTCTTTTTTCCGTAACGTAGAAACCAATAGTAATCCCTGGGGCATTGGTTTCGCTGACCGAGCCAATTGGACAGAAGGCTTAGGCGTAAAAACTTTAGCTGAACATCCTGAGGCGGAATATCTCTTCTGGGTAGGTTGTGCTTTTTCTTTTGATGAAGCGGGCCAAAAGATAGCCCGGTCTTTGGTGAAGCTCTTCCAGGCAGCTGGGGTGGATTTTGCGATTCTCGGTCAAGAAGAGAAATGTTGTGGTGATTCGGTTAAAAGGTTGGGCAATGAATACCTTTACCAGCTGCTGGCCCAGGAAAATTTGACTAATTTGGCTCGGTATAAAGTCAAGAAAATCATTGTTGGCTGTCCGCATGGTTATAACACGCTCAAAAATGAATATCCCCAGCTATTGCCTCTCTTGCCTGACCTCAACGAAGAAGACAAAAAACTTCTGCAATCTATTGAAGTCATTCATCATAGCCAATTTCTAGAATATTTGATCACTACCGGCCGCCTGAAGTTGAAAAAGCCTTTTAGTGGTCGGGTAATTATTCACGACTCCTGTTATCTTAGTCGACATAACCAGATAATAGCCTCCCCCCGCCAGATATTAAAATGGGCGGGTCAAAATCAGGTCACTTGGCTCGAAGCTGAGAATTCACGGGAACATACTTTCTGTTGTGGGGCTGGCGGAGGCTTGATGTGGACTGAAGAAACTCAAGGCACCCGCATCAACCGCCAGCGAACGAGAGAACTACTTAGTCATCAACCAGAAATAATTATTTCCGCCTGTCCTTTTTGCCAAACCATGCTGAGCGATGGCCTCAAAGATGAAAACCGGGAAGATGTTCGTGTTCTGGACTTAGCTCAATTATTGACTGAAGTTGTGGCCATTTAAACCACTCTTTTTGGCTTTTTTAGCTTCCCTGGCGGAATAAAATTAATACTCCCAAATATCCTAGACGGTTCGGGTTTATAAAGAAGAGATTGGCGTCCGGGCTAAGATGACAACAATAATTCTTTAAAGGCAGTAATGGCTCGGTCGACATCTTCATCGTCGACATCTTTATGAGTTACAAAGCGTATTCCGGTGCCCACGGGTAGAGCCAAGACCTTTTTCTCCCGTAATCTAACCAGAAATTCATCTCGAGTTAGCTGGGGATGATTGAAACCGAATATAATTATATTAGTTTCAATATTATTCGGGTCAAGTTCAATGCCGGGCAAAGGAGCGATAGCTTCGGCCAAGCGTCGAGCTCGCTGGTGGTCTTCTCGAAGGCGGTCAACCATTTCCGTAAGAGCCACTAGACCGGCTGCGGCCAAAACTCCCACCTGCCTCATGCCGCCTCCTAAAGCTTTCCTCACCCGCCGGGCCGCCTCAATGAAATCATGAGGGCCGACCAACATGGAGCCCACAGGAGCTGAAAGTCCCTTGGAGAGACAAAACATCACTGAATCGACCTGGGCTGCATATTCTTTAACTGGAATACCTGAAGCCAAACTGGCGTTAAAAATCCTGGCGCCATCCAGATGAATTTTGAGGCCATATTCATCGGCTACAGCCCGCAAAGCTTTAAAATTCTCGAGAGGCACCACTGCCCCACTCCAATTATTATGAGTGTTTTCCAAACAAATCAGAGAAGTTCGGGGAGTATGGACACTGGCTTGACGAATGTGGCGACGGACTTCATCCGGATCCATGGCACCCCGTTGCGAGACGAGACAACGAGGTAAAACACGAGAGATAAAACTTAAATGAGTCGATTCCATATTATAAATATGAGACCGACTTTCGAGAATTATTTCCTCCAACTCCTGGGTCCAAACTTTTATGGCAATGGCATTGCCCATAGTGCCGGAAGGCACATAAAGGGCAGCCTCCTTACCCATGAGGGAAGCAGCCAATGACTCCAGTTTCTTAACCGTAGGGTCGTCGCCTAAAACGTCATCACCTACTTCAGCCTGGGCCATGGCTTCTCTCATGCGAGGCGTAGGCTTAGTGACGGTGTCGCTGCGAAAATCGGAATATTTCTCCATTAGCCTCCTCCTAGCGATATTCAGAAGCTTAAATATAATCCAATTCCACTTTTTTCTCAATTGAAGAAATAAAGTAGTAATGTAGAGGCAATTCTTCGCCTTTCACCTTGAAGAACCACTAAAAAATTATTTAGGATAAAGCGAATAATTATCACAGGTGAAAGGTGAAGACCTAATCTTAAATTTTCAGATAAGTGGCTCGAAGATAAAGGAAAGGTGAAAATTTGACCCTTTATTTCACGGAAATAAGGATATTATGTCGCCAGGACAAAGGTTTACTAAAACTATATTCTGTGATATAGATAAGGTCTTATCTAAAATACAAGAATAACTTTGGATTTTTCATGTGGCTACTTGAGAAAAAATGGAAAATTATACTTATCATTTTAATTCTCCTTGATTTATTCTTCTTGAGTGCTTTAATTTCCTATAAAATAACTATTCGGGGAGAACTGGTAAAAATTCCTGATCTGGAGGGTTTGACTCTGGAAGAAGCCAAAAAAATTGCTTCTCAGGAAAAGTTTACCCTCCTTAATACAGGCTCTCGACTTGACCCCCGCTGGGAAAAGGGAAAAATTGTGGCTCAAACTCCCCCGCCTGACTCCCGCATCAAACTTTATGGTGAAGTAAAAGTCATTATTAGTGCCGGCCAAGAAAAGGTAATTGTGCCTCGTTTAGTGGGGCAAATGGTCCAGAATATTAATGAGCTTCTTCAAGAGCATCAGCTAAGAAAAGGCAAAATTTCTTACGTCCATACTCCCCGCTATGCGGCGGGCAAAATAATTGCCCAATATCCCCCGCCTGAGGCGGAAGTGGCTGTCAATTCAACTATCAGCTTTCTGGTCAGCCAAGGAGAGAGAGAAAAATCCTATTTGATGCCCGATCTCATCGGCCGTCGGGCCAGTCGAGTAATTCGCTGGCTTCAAGCCCATGATTTCCGTTTAGGGGACATCCGCTATGTTTACTATGAAGGTCTGGATTCAGGCATAATAATTAAACAGTTTCCTCCCCTAGGTTATAAAATCCAAAAAAGGAATCTAATCACGCTGGAGGTTAGTAAGTAAAATGATCAAAATTTTTCCTTCAATCCTCTCCGCCGACTTTGCCCGCATAATGGAAGCCGTCCAACTAGTCGAAGAAGCAGGAGCCGATGGTCTGCACATAGATATTATGGATGGCCATTTTGTGCCCAACCTTACCTTTGGACCGGAATTAGTGGCTTCCTTAAAAGAAAAAACAAATCTACTTCTCGATGTTCATCTTATGGTGGAAAATGCCCGGCATTTCATCCATCTTTTCGCTGAAGCTGGAGCTGACTGGCTATCAATTCATGCTGAAGGGGCTGTCCACCTCCATTATGACCTCCAACTCATTAAAAAATTAGGCAAAAAAGCCGGGGTGGTGCTTAATCCAGCTACCCCCATTCATTCTCTGACTGAAGTCATCAACGAAGTCGACTTTGTTTTGCTCATGACGGTTAACCCTGGTTGGGGTGGCCAGGAATTTATTCCAGGATGCCATCAAAAAATAACTCGCTTAAAGAATTGGATAAAGGGACAACAGCTCTCTCTTCCTGTGGAAATTGATGGTGGGGTCAAAATAGATAATTTTGAAGAACTTATTGCTGATGGAGCCGATATTTTTGTGGTGGGTTCCGGCATTTATCGCACTCCAGACCCAGCCGCCACGCTGCGGCGATTCAAAGAAATAGCGGCTGCGCAGGAGAAAAAAGAATGAAGGTGCTGCTGACCGGTGTAGCTGGCTTTATTGGTTCCCATTTGGCCGAAAGACTCCTGGCCGAAGGTCACCACGTCACGGGAGTTGACTGCTTTACTGATTATTATGCCCGCTGGATCAAGGAAAAAAATCTGGCTAATCTTCTTCCCCATCCAGCGTTTACTTTTATTGAAGCCGATGTGAATAACCTTGACCTTTCGTCTCTCTTAAAAGAGATAGAAATTGTCTTTCATTTTTCCGCTCAAGCAGGCGTCCGAGCTAGCTGGGGACAAAGTTTCGATGAGTATCTCCACCACAATATTGCCGCCACCCAAAAACTGCTCGAAGCCGCCCGCAAATCAGAGGTAAAGAAAATTATTTATGCTTCATCTTCCTCGGTTTATGGAGCCTGCCAGGAACTTCCTATGCAGGAGACAAGTCCTTGCCGACCTTATTCTCCTTACGGAGTGACCAAACTGGCGGGCGAACATCTTTGTCTTCTCTATTACAAAAATTATGGCTTGCCCTGCCTGGCCTTGCGTTTCTTTACGGTTTATGGTCCACGTCAACGCCCGGATATGGCTTTTCACAAATTCTTTCGTTCAATTCTGACCCAGCAACCTCTGAATGTTTTTGGCAATGGACAACAAACAAGAGATTTTACTTATATTGAAGATATCATTGATGGTGTTCTGGCCGCTGGACACCACGGTCAACCAGGAGAAGTATATAACTTAGGTGGAGGTCAGCAAATAGCTCTTAATGAGGTCTTTCCTTATCTCGAGAAAATCACCGGCTCTCAGATAAAAATCAACTATACCCACCCCCAATCGGGCGACGTGCCTCACACTTTTGCAGCTATCGATAAAGCCCGAAAAGAACTGGGCTATCAGCCTCGATTCTCTTTGGAAGAAGGCTTGAAAGCTGAATGGGAGTGGCTCAAAATGCTGTATAATAAAGAAGATGAGAAACGAAATGGCTAATCCCGAAGTTAATCATAGCAGGAGATTGACATGAACAAGAAAAACCTGACGATTATTTTCCTGAGTTTGTTATTTCTCTTTAATTTAGCCAGTTGCAAAAAGCAATCAGCCGAACTTTCTCCGGAGATCGCCTCTTCCGATGAAGCCCTCTATAAATTGGGGGAGCAATACGTCAAAAAAGATCCCGAAAAAGCCCGCCTTTATTTCCGTCAAGTAATAGATTCATTTCCTAAGAGCTTTTACGCTCAGCGGGCCAAATTAGCTATAGCTGATTCTTATTTCCGCCAAGGTGATGAAGGCAGTATGATTATTGCTGCCTCCGAATATCGGGAATTTATTTCCCTGTATCCTTACAGCCCCTCGGCGGCTTATGCCCAATACCAAATCGCTATGACTTATTACAAAAAAGCGCTTAAACCGGGCCGAGACCAGACCAAGACTAAGCAAGCCCTGGAAGAGTTTAAGAGAGTGGTCACCAATTATCCCCATAGTGAAGAAGCCAAAATGGCTCAGGAGAAAATCAAGGATTGTGAAGAACGGTTGGCCAAACATATCCTCTCTATTGGAGAATTGTATTACAAAATGGGAGCTTATAAAGCTTCAGTCAGTCGCCTGCTGGATATCGTCACCGCTTATCCCAATTTTTCGGAAATGGACAAGGTCTATTTTTACTTGGGCGATTCCTATTTTAAAAGCCGGGCTTATGATAAAGCAGTTCCTTATTTCACCAAGTTGATTACTGATTTCCCCAAAAGTAAATATGCCCGCAAAGCGCAAAAAAGAATGGAAATAATCGATAGACTTCAGAAGAAAAATAAATCAATCTGAACTTTTAACCTCAGGAATAAGAGGAGAAATAAAAAGTTTGCCATTGGAGGGTTTAATGAAAAAAGTTCTCATTATCCTCTTGATCTCAGGAATCACTTTTTTCTCAACAGCAGGATTTCTTGCCTCAGCTTCCCTCTTGACAGCCTATACCAGTAAGATTAATTACGCCACTGGCCTGGGTTATCGTTTTCTTAATCGGACTATTACTTGGGACGATAATGAATATTCCTCTTCCGTCAAAGCTTCTTTGCTTACTGCACAATTCTCTTTCTCTACGGACTATGGAGTCACTTTAACTCCCTTGGTGGGAGTAGTTTTTCAAAATTTTGACCACCTTGTCTTTCGACAACTCCCTCTGTCAGTGGAACTAGAAGTTGGTAATATGAGTGGCTGGGTTTTTGGAGGCAACTTGAGCTGGCAGGCCATCGATTATTCAGGTATCGGAGGTGGCTTAAAAGGAGAATTTCTTTATATACTGGGAACCACTAACAACTGGTCCATTCCCGGATTAGCCGTGGAGGGAAAGTTGACCGGCAAACCTACCTGGTGGGAAGCTCGCGTGGGGCCCCTAGTAACTTTGACCAGTCTGGATAATTTTACTCCCTTCCTCTGGACGGGTTACAGTCCCTGGCGGGGTAATTTTTCTCTGGAAGAAACCATTGAATCCCTCAATCGGACTGAAGAAAAAGAACTTCAGGGAAAGAGCCATATTTTCATCACTCTGGGCTCTGTTTTTAATATATCAGCCTTCAGAGCTAAATTGGGAGTGGATTTCTACCCCGGCAAAGACGGACTGGATATGGGAGCCACCCTACAGATTCTGTATTCATTTTAAGGGGGAGCATCATGAAGAAGAGATATCTATTTTTGATTACTGGCCTGGTTTTAACTTTATTGGTTAGTTTTATCTATTCAAATCAAGAATTTTTGAGAAAAAGACCTGACTTAATACGTCAAGCCGAAATGGTGACTACTCCCCGCAGTTTAAACGAAGGGCATCCTTGGCGCCCCCGCTCTTTTTCGGCTAAAACAGATCATCTTTTGGTTAAATTTAAACCCAATCTCTCTCCTCAGGTAGTGGCGACTACGCTGGATTCTTACCGGGTTCGTGAATATAAACGTATTCCTCGGTTGAATATCTATCGGGTTAAAGTCCCCACTGGGTTGTCAGTGGAAGAAGCGGTGCTTGTCTTTCAACAAAATCCCGATGTTCTCTACGCTGAACCCGATTACAAAGCCCACATCGCTATTACTCCTAATGACACTTTCTTCAAATACCAATACGCCCTCTACAACAGTGGCCAAGAAATTGGTATCCCCGGCAGCCCCCGAGGTAAATCAAGGGCTGATATTAAAGCCACCGAGTCCTGGGAAGAAACTACCGGCCAGGAAGATGTGGTTATTGCTGTGATTGATACAGGCATTGATTTTGAACATCCTGATCTCAAAAATAAGATTTATTCTACTGGCTATGATTTTGCCAATAATGACCCTGACCCTACCGATGACCACGGCCACGGGACCCATGTAGCCGGCATTGCGGCCGCTGAAACTAACAATGAAGAAGGTATTGCTGGAGTTGCCTGGAAATGTAAAATTCTCCCCCTCAAGGTAATGGATGCCAATGGCGAAGGTTATTACGCTTGGATGATTGACGCTATCGTTTACGCCACAGACAACGGAGCCGATGTAATTAACTTCAGTTTAGGAGGAGACCAACCTTCTAAGTCTCTGGAAGACGCCCTGGCTTATGCTTACGAAAGAGATGTAGTTGTAGTGGCCGCGGCTGGCAACGAAAATGCCCCTGTGCTTTATCCTGCTGCCTATGATGCTTATTGCTTAGCGGTGACGGCGACTGACTATAACGACATCCGACCTGAATGGACCAACCACGGGCCAGAAGTAGATGTGGCTGCTCCCGGAGTGCGTATCCTCAGCTGTGTACCCACCTGGTACTGGGGGCCCAATTCTCTTCCCTACGGCTATGGCTACGGCACTTCGATGGCCACTCCCCATGTGGCGGGTTTAGTAGCCTTGATAAAAAGCATCAAACCTTGGCTCCGGGTCAACGAGATTATGGACATTATTCGTTATACAGCTGACGATATCAACGCGGCTAATTATCCCGGCAAGGATGATTTTATCGGCTACGGTCGTATTAATATGGAAAAAGCTTTAGTTCCCATAAAAATAAAATGAGAGAGAGGCCAATTTCAGCCTGATGCTCAAGTATCTACGAATTCAAAATTTCGCCACTATTGAGAACATTGAAATCAAATTTAAAAAAGGTTTTACCGTTTTAACTGGGGAAACAGGAACAGGTAAATCCATCATTATTGACGGAATCCGGCTGGCTTTGGGGGAGAAAGGTGAAGTTGACCAAATAAGAACTGGAGAAAAAGAGTTACAGGTGGAAGCCATCTTTTCTTCCTCATCTTCTTTATCCTCTCAAGAAATCACTCTTCAGAGAACTCTCTCCCGGGATGGTACGGCTCGAGCTTACGTTAACGGTGTTCTGACTCCCTTAAAAAAAATTAAAGCCTTGGCCCCGGAGCTGGTAGATATTTATGGACAAAGTGACCATATTTTTCTCCGAAATAAAGAATTTCAGCTGGATTATCTGGATGAGGTAGCCGGTCTGCTGTCCCTCCGGGAGGAAGTTGCCCGGCTGGCTCAACAAGTGAAAAAATTCTTCAAGGAGAAGGATAAATTATCCTTAAAAGAAGCTGAGCGCCGCCAGCGGTTGGATTTTCTTAAATTTCAAATTAATGAAATCAGCCAAGCGAACCTCTCTCCAGAGGAAGAGGAAGAATTAATCCAACAGAGAAATATTCTCCGCCAAGCAGAACACATCCAGCAACTGGTAGATGAATTATTAGCTCTGGGTTTCGAGGAAGACCTTTCCCTGACTAATCTTCTCTCCCAAATGCTTCATCGCCTGGAAGAGCTGAAGAAGTTCGAATCTACCTTTGCTGAAATGGCCCGGGCGGCAGAAGAGTTTAATTTGTTGCTTAAAGAATACTTCAGGTTCCTCCTAAGTTTTAAGGAAAAATATGAAGTCTCACCGGAAAAACTAGACCAGATTGAGGCCCGATTAAATTTGATCGAGAATCTCAAGCGCAAATATGGAGCTACAGTGACCGAAGTTCTAGCTTATCTGAAAGAAGCCCAGGATGAATATCAACTGCTCAGTTCTAGTGAAGAAAAACTTTCTCAAATAGATGAGGAATTGAAAAAGTCCTTAGCTCTTTATCAAGAGAAAGCAGGTCAATTATCCCAGGCCCGCCAACGCTACGCTAAGGAATTCAACCGTCTAGTGGAGAAAGAGATAAAGTCTTTAGGAATGAGCCGGGCCAAATTTGAAGTCAGGTTTAGCCAGCGGTCTTCGCCGCTGGAAACTTCTGTCCATGAAAAAGGCTGGGATGAAGTTGAATTCTTAATCAGTCCTAATCCTGGTGAAGAATTAAAGCCTTTACGCCGGATTGCTTCAGGTGGAGAGTTATCCCGCCTGATGTTGGCGCTGAAAGTCATCGGCAAAGCTTCTCCGGCCAGCGATCGAACTCTAATTTTTGATGAAATTGACTCCGGGATAGGCGGCAAAACAGCTGAGGCAGTAGCCACAAAATTAGCCCAGCTGGCCGATAGTCATCAGGTCATTTGTGTAACTCACCTGCCCCAGATTGCTGTAGTGGCGGCTCACCATTACCATATAGATAAAACAGTAAAAAGCGGCCGGACTTATACTCGCCTCAAATTACTCAATTTTGAGGAGCGAGTTAAAGAAATTGCCCGACTTACCGTAGGCAGCCGCCTCACCGAAATTGCTCTGCGCAACGCCCGGGAAATGCTTCGCCATCATCATCACTGAGCTTGGTCAGTTTCGTAACTTCTTCAACTATGCTATTATTTTTCCCTATCAACAAGAGAAACTAAGGCTTAAACTACTTAAAGGAAAAAATGACTCTAGTTGCCAACACTAAGCATTTCAGCCCTCATACTTACTATATTCATACCTTCGGTTGCCAGATGAATGTTAACGACTCGGAGCATATAGCAGAAATTCTCCATCAAGCAGGTTTAAGACCCGCTAATTCGCCCGAAAAAAGTGACTTAATCATCATTAACACCTGTGCCGTTCGAGAAAAATCAGAAGAAAAATTATTCTCTTTTTTGGGACGATTGAAAACTTACAAAAAAAAGAAAAACATCCGCATTGGCGTTACCGGGTGTGTGGCTCAATTACGGCGGGAGGAAATTTTTCGCAAAGCACCTCATGTGGATTTTGTAGTTGGACCAGATAATTATTATCGTCTTCAGGAATTGGTTTTTTCTGGAAACAAAGAAGTAGCTACAGCTTGGCATACTGATTGGCGAGAACTCCCGACTCCCCTGAAAAGAACCAGCCCCATTAGTGCCTATGTGACCATTATGGAGGGCTGTAATAACTTTTGCACTTATTGTGTGGTGCCTTTTACCCGGGGGAGAGAAAAATATCGCCCCTTAAATTTGATTTTAGACGAAATAAAAAAATTAGCCGACTCGGGCTATCAGGAAATTCACCTCTTAGGGCAAAACGTCAATTCTTATCAAGACCCCGAATCGGGTCAAGACTTAGTGGATCTTTTGGAAAGAGTCAATCAAATTGAAGGTCTCCAATGGATAAGATTCATCACTTCTCATCCCCGGAATTTTCATCGTCGTTTAGCTGAGGCTATGGCTCATCTGGAAAAAGTCTGCCATCAGCTCCATTTGCCGGTTCAGGCAGGGTCCAATAAAATTTTGACTTTAATGAAACGGCAATACACCCGGGAAGAATATCTGGAAAAAATTGCTTTAGTGCGGGAATTAGTTCCGGATGTCAGTTTATCCACCGATATTATCGTGGGCTTTCCTGGAGAAGAAGAAGAGGATTTTGAGCAAACTCTAGATATTTTAAGAAAGGTTCAATTTGACAATATCTTTTCTTTTCGCTATTCCCCCAGGCCTCGGACTGCGGCTGCCCGGTTGCCAGATAGTGTACCTCTGGAGGTCAAAAGAGAACGGTTAGTGAGGCTCCAGAATTGGCAAAGGAATATCCAATTAGCTAAGCATAAAGCTCTTTGCGGCCGGGTAATGAAAGTCCTTTGTACTGGGCGGAGCAAAAAAGACCCCTCTCAATTTTCTGGCCGAAATGAAGCCTATCAAGTCATTAATTTCGCTTCTCCTCGAGATGTTTTCGGCCAGTTCGTGCAGGTAAAAATTATTGATTATGGCCCGTATAGTTTAAAAGGCGAACTCGTAGAAAGTGGCGAAAAAAGCTAACTCCATCCTTAAGAAAGCCGATAATTCAATCCTTCTCCAGCAAGGCTCGAAGTTCTTCTTCTTTTAGCCAAGGGTAAAATTTTCGCCCGATTATCCGTCCGGTAAAAGCTTCAGACCAGATAAGAATCACCAAAATTTCCCTTTGGTCGCCTCCTCTAACCTCTTTTATTTCGGTCCTCCATAAAAGTTTTTTCTTCTCCAAAACCAAAAGTGGGTTAATTTCCAAGTGAGGCAGTTTTTCCGGAGGAGAAAAAGTGGTGGATAACCAATAACTGACCCGTTGATCACTGAGAACTCGATGGATGATTTCAGAACGGGAGACAACGGCCATCTTATCTAAGGAGATTACTGACAGTTCATTCGATCTGACCATCGGCCCAAGTTTCTCTCTTTCTGTCTCTATTTAGGTTAACGCTGGTGAAGGCAGCGCCCTCTCAAAAAAATTGGCTTTTCTTCCTCCAAGAAAAACCGGAATTAGGCTTTCACCTTTCACCATTTGTTCACCTCAGACTCAAATCGAGCCAAATTTGGGGTTTTTGGTCACCTTGGGATTAAATCTCCATCTTTTGATTTGGAGTTAAAAGAATGTAAAAGAAAGAAAAATGAAAGATAACGGTCCAGATGAGCCAAGGAATGACTTTTTTAATTGATAACTTCCAATCATATAGGCGTAAGCTACTGACTCGGCCTTAATTTTGAAAGAAAGAGCCTCAAATCATGAGAGACGTAATCAGACCAGAGGAAAGACGCAAGATGAAAAACTCAACCTTGCTCTGTTTTTATGAGCAAGATTTATATTCTTAATTTGAATTTAATCAGTGGCCAAAGTGAAAGGCGAAAACCTCCCCCCACACTAACACTTCCTCCACTAAGGAAGCACTAGGGATGAACCCGCTAATAATCACCATAGGACCTACCAATTGATTGGGGAAAGTCGAAGATCTGAATCCACTTTTTTAGTTGCAAAATCTATAATTTTATGCTATAAGCTTGATTTAATTTTTTAGGAGATGGAACCCATGGGAAACCTTGATATTTGCACGCTTTTTTCTATCTTCTCAGGAGTAGTGGGCTTAGGCATTGCTTTAATTCTCTACTTAGCCATTAAAAGAAAATCACCTGGCTCTCCCTTAATGATTGAAATATCTGAAGCGATTCATTCCGGGGCCATGGTTTTCTTGAAAAGGGAGTACATTTATATTTCTGTTTTTGTCACCGTAGTCTTCATTGTTCTTTGGCAGCTATTTACTATTTATACAGCCTTAGCTTTCTTAACTGGAGCCACCTGTTCGATGCTGGCAGGTTTCATTGGCATGAAGGGTTCCACCCGTTCTTCAGTCAGGACTACTCAAGCAGCTATTGAGGGGGGCACACCTCTAGCTCTTTCTCTGGCTCTTCGGGGTGGGGCCATTATGGGTCTTTCTGTGGCCTCGCTGGGCTTAGCTGGACTTGGCCTTTTTTTCTTTTTCACCAAAAGTCCTTTGATTATCAATGGTTTTGCCATGGGCGCCAGTTCCGTAGCCCTATTTGCTCGAGTTGGCGGCGGAATTTACACCAAAAGTGCCGACGTAGGGGCGGATCTAGTAGGGAAAGTAGAAGCCGGCATCCCTGAGGATGATCCCCGTAATCCAGGCGTTATTGCTGATAACGTGGGTGATAACGTGGGCGATACAGCGGGAATGGGAGCCGATCTCTTTGAATCTTACGTGGGTTCAGTTGTGGCCTCGATGGCCATTGGCGCCACTTTTTCCTCAGCTCTGGCCTATATGAGCTTGCCGCTCCTATTGATTACGGTGGGTTTAATAGCTTCCATTATAGGGGTTTTTTCTATTGAATGGCTTAAACGCCTCAGTCCTCAATCAGCTTTGCGAAATGCCACTTATATTAGCCAAGCCCTTTTTCTATTGGGCAGTTTCATTATCATTAAACTGCTAGTCAATAACATCAACATTTTCTGGAGTGTGGTTTTCGGTATTCTAAGTGGCATCTTGATTGGTCTGGAAAGTGAATATTTCACTTCTGGCCCCCCGATTAAAAGAATTGCTCGTAGTGCCCAACAGGGAAGCGCTCCTTCTTTGATAACTGGTCTAGCGGTAGGTTTTGAAAGTACAATTTTGCCCCTTCTGACTCTGGGGGCGGCTATTTTCCTCTCCTATAAGTTTTCCGGTCTCTATGGGATCGCCCTCTCGGCAGTGGGTATGCTGGGAACTATCGGCATAGTTATGTCCACCGACTCTTATGGACCAATTGCTGATAATGCGGGGGGAATTGCTGAAATGTCGGAGGCCGACCCAAAAATAAGAAAAATAACCGACAAACTTGATTCTTTAGGTAACACCACGGCCGCTATTGGCAAAGGCTTCGCTATTGGCTCAGCTGCTTTAACTGCTCTGGCCCTATTTTCGGCTTATCAGAAAACTGCCCGATTGACTTCCATTAATTTAACCGACGTCAATACTGTAGTTGGTCTGTTATTAGGAGCTTTGATGCCTTTCGCTATTTCCTATATGACTCTCAGCGCTGTAGGCCGAGCGTCTAATGAAATGGTCAAAGAGATCAGACGGCAATTTAAGGAGATAAAGGGTCTTTTGGAAGGCAAGGCCAAACCTGATTCCGATCGCTGCATTGATATTGTCACTCGGAATGCTTTAAAAGAAATGATTCTGCCTGGTGTCAGTGCTGTAGTCACTCCCCTGCTGGTAGGTTTCCTCTTAGGTGCTGAAGCTCTGGGTGGTTTTCTAGCCGGAGCCACGGCCACAGGAGTTCTGTTAGGTATTTTTATGGCCAACGCCGGCGCTGCCTGGGACAACGCCAAAAAATGGATAGAAGAAGGAAATTTAGGTGGTAAAGGCACTCCCACTCACGCCGCTTCAGTTATAGGGGACACAGTGGGTGACCCTCTTAAAGATACAGCTGGACCCTCAATGAATATTCTGATCAAACTCATGGCTGTCGTAGCTCTGGTCTTTGCTCCACTAATTATGCATTAACTCTGGAGTTGTTTGCCTTCTGCCCTTATTTAAGTTATAATTCTTGCCTTCTTAAAGCCTAATACTATCTGGATTTTAGGACGAAGAGTATCTGCGATGAAAGTCAATGTGTGGAATACCATTGTTCAATTGAGCAAAGAAAGAGGCGTCGATACCTCGGTGATTATCGCCGCCATTACTGAATCATTACGGGTGGCCTCGCGCAAATACTTTACCAATGACGAGAAAATAAATATTTTTTTCCAACCCGAGAAAGGTGAGCTGCGAGTTTACACCATTAAAAAAATCGTTGAAAAGCCGGAAAATCCCGCTACAGAAATTTCCTTGGCTGAAGCTAAAAAAATCGATGCTACTGCTTCGCTGGGAAATTATATTGAAATAGATCTCCCTTCAGATACTCTGGGCCGAATCGCTGCCCGAGCAGCTAAACATGTCATTCTCCAGAAAGTCAGAAATGCCGAACAGGAAAAAATTTATCAAGAATTTGCTCCCCGGTTGGGAGAGATTGTGACTGGTATTTTAAGACGCTTTGAAGCCAATCAAAATATGATTATTGAAGTGAATAAAACCGATGTTCTCCTACCCTATCGAGAGAAACTTCCTCATGAAGAATTCCGCCGCGGCGACCGGGTCAAAGGAGTTATTACCCATGTTTTTCGAGAAAACACCGGACCTCAGGTAATTATATCTCGGACTAACCCTAAATTCCTCTATAAATTATTAGAGCTAGAAATTCCTGAAATAGCCAATAAGACAATTTTCATTAAGCATATTGTCCGCCAACCTGGCGAAAGAGCCAAAGTAGCTGTCTTCACCCAAGATGAAAACGTCGACCCGGTGGGTTCCTGTATTGGCGTTAAAGGCAACCGCATTATGGCTATCAGCAAGGAATTAAACGGAGAGAAAATAGATATCATCAAATGGTCGGATAACCCGCTGGAATATGCTCGCGCTGCTCTTAGTCCGGCTAAAGTTTCTCGGGTGTTTATCCTAAATAAACACCAGAAAATTCTCCAAGCCGTGGTTCCAGAAAACCAATATTCTTTAGCCATAGGTAAAAAGGGGACCAACGTGCGTTTAGCCTCTAAACTGGTTGGTTGGACGATTAAAATCAAAAAGGATTAAATTAAATGGCCATGAAAAAAGAAACTGAAGCCAAGAAAAAGAAAAAAACTGCTAAGGAAAAAGCTCCACCAAGTTATGCCATTCAGGAAGGCACCACTTTTCGGCAATTATGTGAGCAATTAAATATTAAGGGGAAAGATTTAATTGAAGCCCTAACCGGGGCCGGTTTCAATGTTAATATCAATGATATAATTGAAGATGATATTTTACCTAGCCTCTCTGAAATAATAAAAAAGCCTCTCACTATAAAATCTATTGAAGAATCTATCAAAAACCAGGCAATGGCTGACGAAGCCAATCTGGTCCTCCGACCTCCTGTAGTGACTGTCATGGGCCATGTCGATCATGGCAAAACTACTTTACTTGATGCTATTCGGAAAACCAATGTGGCGGAAAGGGAATTCGGTGGGATCACTCAGCATATCGGAGCTTATCGTATCACATATAAAGGCAAACCAATAACTTTCATCGACACCCCGGGCCACGAAGCCTTTACCAAACTAAGAGCCCGAGGGGCTCAAGTTACAGATATTGTGGTTCTGGTGGTAGCTGCTGACGATGGGGTTATGCCTCAGACTAAAGAAGCCATTGCCCACGCTAAAGCCGCGGGCGTGCCTATTTTAGTGGCTATTAATAAAATCGATAAGGCGGAAGCCAATCTTGACCGGGTAAAACAACAATTATCTAAAGAAGGTTTGTTGATAGAAGAATGGGGTGGCGATACCATCTGTGTAGAAATATCGGCTAAGGAAAAAAAGAATATCGATGAACTCCTGGAAATGATCACTCTCTTGAGCGAAGTCATGGAAATCAAGACCAATCGGCAAGTGCCGGCCCAAGGGGTGGTTTTAGAAGCCAGACTTGACCCTCGCCGGGGACCCTTAGCCACGGTGATTGTCCAATTAGGTGTTCTTCGCCAAGGTGAGGCTTTTGTTTCGGGTCTTTGTTCAGGCAAAGTCAAGGCTATGTTTGATGAACAAGGTCGACCTTTAAAGCAGGCCGAACCTTCGGTGCCAGTGGAAATATTAGGTTTTAGCGAAGTTCCTCAAGCAGGTGACCTTTTTCAGGCAGTGGCCGATCAAGACACAGCCGACAAAATCATTGCCTACCGGCGGAGTAAATTGAAAAAGAAAGAAGGTCCAGCCCGACCGGAAAAGTTGACTTTGGACCAACTTTTCAAACAACTGGAAGAAAAAGAAAAAAAAGAGCTTCCTCTAATTATAAAAGCGGATGTTCAAGGCTCGGTGGAGACTCTCTGTGACCTGATCCCCTCTTTGAGTACCGATGAGGTAAAAATCAATATTATCCATGCCTCTACCGGACAAATTACTGAATCCGATGTGCTTCTGGCTTCTGCCTCGAATGCAATTATTATCGGCTATAACACCAAAGCCCCGGCTAAAATTCAGGAGGTAGCTAAAGAGGAACACGTTGAAATTCGGCTTTACCGGGTGATTTACCAACTTATTGATGATTTAAAGAAAGCTCTGGCCGGTCTTCTAGAACCAGAGGAAAAAGAAGTTTATCTTGGTCGGGCGGAGATACGTCGCATCTTTAACATTCCCCGAGTGGGAGTGGTGGCTGGTTGCTATGTCACTGATGGAAAAATTCTTCATAATGCTCAGGCACGAGTGATTCGTAATGATGAAATCATCTATACCGGCCGCATAGCTTCACTGAAACATTTGAAAAATAGTGTTACGGAGATAAAAAAAGGCTACGAATGTGGAATTGTCCTAGATAAATTCAAAGACATTGAAAAGGGAGACATTATCGAAGCTTTTATCATCGAAAAAGAAACTAAATAACTTCACCAAGATAGTTTTCATTTAAGATGATTATCGGCCTACTGGAAATTGAGATATATCTCCCTTATGCGCATTCCCTTAAAGAAAAGAGAAAAACTTTGAATAAAATTAAAGACAAAATTCAGAAAAAATACAATGTGGCCCTGGCCGAGATTGACTTCCTGGATAAATGGCAACGCTCCCGAATCGGCTTTGTTACCCTCAATAACAACAAAAATTTGATTGTTTCCCTCTTTAATAAAATTCTGAGTGATATCGACCTGGCCATTGAAGGAGAAGTCACTTTCCATCAAATTCATCTGTGGTAAAAGCCAGTGAGTTTTTCATGAAAAAGCAAAATGAAACTTTGCGGCAAAAAAGAGTGGCCTCGCTCATTAAAGAAGAGATCAGTCAAATAATCCTTCATTCTGTGGAAAGGGAGGCAAGTGGTTTGGTGTCAGTTACCCATGTTTATGTCAGTAAAGATTTGAAAATAGCTGATATTCATCTTAGTTTTTACCAACCTCAACTGGACACCCACGCCTTCATCCATCAATTAAACCGTCAGGCTTTTCACTTCCGCCGACTTCTGGGGTCAAGAATCCGGCTGAAATACATTCCTGCCTTGACTTTTTATCTGGATTCAGCGCCGGAAGAGGAAGAAAAATTAAATCGACTTCTGGAGAAAATCAAAAAATAAATCCTTCCGAGCTGAAAAATTTCTTCATCATCTGGATTTCTGACTATTTTCAATTTTTCTAATTATTTTTAAATTTATTAGTTAAGTCTCTTGGCCAAAATTCTAGGAGGGAAAGTAAAACTCAATGAGGATAAAACCCGTCCCCGATTACTTCACCCTTTTTTTATTTTCGCCTTTTAATAAAGGCCCTTTATTGAAGTAATAATAGGGGCTACGATAGGGAAAAAATCAAATTTCCAACTAAGCAAAAATTCTTTCCCGTAGCTTTCAGCAAATTCAAATAAAAGCTGAATACCTGACCATGGTTAATAAGGAAGCTTCCAAGAATTTTTTATCTATTGCTTCTTAAAAAAAAATTCTGTATAATCCTTTGCTATTTTTTCTTATTTATGAAAAATAAAGCAGTTAACTCATTTTTGAGTTAATTAAATACCCAAAGAAAAGAAGATTCATGAACAAAGAAGCTTTAAAGAAAACAGCGAATAAAATAAAAGAAAGTCAGCGCCTTGTGATTACTTCCCATTTGCGTCCGGATGGTGACTCCCTTTGCACCAGCATTGCGCTTTACCATCTTGGTCGCGAATTAGGGAAAGAAATGGACATTATTAACAAAGACCCGATACCCCGTCCTTTTGACAATTTCCCTTCTATTCACCTGATTCAAATTGGGGAAATTCCGCCCAACCAATATGACTGTGTCATCCTGCTGGAATGCGCCAATGTCTCCCGTTCCGGGCAGACCAATCTGGATAATTACTTCAAAATCAACATTGACCATCATCACTCCAATGACTATTATGGCGATATTAACTGGGTCGAACCCGAAGCTTCAGCTATAGCCGAGATGGTTTACCATCTCTCCCAGGAATTAGGGGTTAAAATAACCCCGGAAATAGCTGACCACCTTTACTGTGGAATTGTTTCCGATACAGGTTCCTTTCAATTTTCCAATACTCGAGCTGAAGCCTTTGAAGTTTGTGCCCAATTGATTAAACAGGGAGCTAATCCCATAAAGATTTCAGAACTTCTTTTCAACAATAACACTCCGGAAAAGATCATTCTTTTAGGCCGAGTTCTCTCACGATTGCAGATAAAAGGCGAAGGTAAGATTGCTGTTATTTCTATGTTTAAAAAAGAATTAGCTTCTTTGGGACTAAAAGAAGTTGACACGGAAGATATTACTACTCTCGCCCGCTCGATTAAAGACATTCAAGTCGTCCTCTTTTTTAAAGAAATGGACCAGGATGTCTACCGGGTTAGTATTCGTTCTCGAGGGCAGGCCAATGCAGCGGCCATTGCCGAGCACTTTGGAGGAGGAGGTCATTTTCACGCAGCTGGTTTTACTGCCCAAGGGAAATATGAAGTCCTGGTCGAAACTCTGCCGGCCCAAGTCTACTCTCTTTTCTTGCAAAAGAACAAGCAGCCTTGATGAATAAAGAAGGCCTTATCCTCATTGATAAACCAGTGGCTCTAACTTCCCATGATGTAGTCTTGCAGATTAGAGAAATCCTGCACTTCAGAAAAGTGGGGCACTTTGGCACCCTTGACCCTCTGGCTACAGGGTTGCTTTTGATTGCGGTGGGCAGAGCCACTCGTTTCTTTCCTTTCTATTCCAAAATGGACAAATCATATCGAGGCACAATCAAACTTGGTTGGGCCACTTCTACTTATGATACAGAAGGAGAACCTATTACCGAGCCGGTTTCCTCCTGGCCTCCTCGGGAGGAAATTGAGGATATTTTCCAGAGTTTTCTGGGTCGGGTGAGACAATTGCCGCCTCTTTTTTCGGCTAAAAAATTCAAAGGAAAACCCTTATATTATCTTGCCCGACAACAAAAAGAAGTTAAACGTCAACCGATAGAAATAGAAATCTATCGATTCCAACTGATTAATTATCAACCCCCACTAATTGAGTTTGAGCTTGATTGCTCCTCTGGAACTTATGTCCGGACTTTGGCCCATGACCTGGGAGAAAAACTGGGTTGCGGAGCTCATCTCTACCAACTCACTCGAACCAAGATAGGACATCTAGACCTCAAGCTAAGTTTCACTTTGGAGAAAATTGCCGAGTTGGCCGCCAAGCAGGAATATGAGAAATTTATTATTCCTTTAGAAAAACTTCTCCCCTTTTTCCCCAAGTTGATTTTAGATGAAAGAGGTTCTTTTCTAATTTCTCAAGGAAATTCAGTTTCAGAGAGAAGAATAATCCAACGTCTTCCAGCCGAAGAAGACTTTTCTTTTCATCGAAGTCAACCACCGGAAGAAATGGCTTTTATTTTCCGCGCCTTTAATCTTCAAGGACAACTTCTTGGTTTAGCTAAATATCAATCTGAGAAAAGATCCTTCCAGCCTTTTTTAGTAATAAGCTAAACTCGATTCAGCAGCCAAGAAAGGGAGGATAATAAAAGAATCTGACTGACCTCTTTCTCCTGGAAATTGCCCTGAAGAAAGAAAATATAATAACTAAAATCTTTTCGGCTCGGTTTCTTTAAGTAAGATTTATGCTCCAAAGAAAACGGCCCACCAGGGAAAAAGCCAAGAGAAATCAAAAAAAGCAACATTGAAATTAACCAATTTTCACCTCTCCAGATTAACGTTTAACTTCCTCTAGTTTAGCGGTCGCGATAAATATAAAAGAAAAATTTTTTTAATTTGATGGTTATTTATCAAGCTTTCTTAAATTATGGGGAAAGTGGAAGAATTAAAGCCATGGCTAAACTTCAATCCTTAAGGCTATAAAAGCATTTCCAAAACCGTGATGAAAAAATAGCGGCTGGCAACTTATTTTGGCCTGGGGTATTTTCAAGAAAGCGGGCTAAGATAGTGCCTTTCACCCTTTTTCCCAGCCCCAGAAAAAAGGAGAAAGAAATATTTTGTTGGCCTCCATTTCTTTCTTCTCCGCTAATATTTATAATTCGGGCTAATGGTTATTGGCCAAGCTATTACGGTTTTGGAACTGCATGTAGGTCCTAAAAATCGGGTAGATTTTTATGAAAAATAAACATATAATACTCTCTTCCAATTTAGATGCATCAGGCAAAACAATGAGAACAGAATCCATAATTTTTATGTGTTTTACCTTCGGCCTTTGTTTGGGCGGCTTTATTTATAGTTTATATTTATCCGTTAAAGAGAAATAAAACTAAATCCCTCCCCTGCCCGATTAAATCTATATAACTTCTCTGTTATTCCCAGTTTAAAATGACACATTCTTGCCACAGAAAAATGTTTACCAGGATGAGCTTGAAGAAGCTTGTTTCCGAACCAGGGCCTATCCGGTAAATATTTTTCTGGGCTAACTTTAAATACCTAGCCGAAGGATTATAGCTAATGTGACATTTTAAATTAGTAATAATATGTGTCATCTTAAAATAGTAACCACAATCTATATAACTTCTCTTGAAATTTGCAAATTTCTGGTGTATTTTAAATATACTATGAGACTTAACAAAATGCAGATTGAACATCTGGCTTTTTCAATAGTGAGAAATCTATTAAAAGAAGAAAAAATTATTGCCGACGATAAAATCAAATTGATCGAGCAGATTGCTCAATTAATTTATAATGAGTTCCAGAAGGAGGACGAGTTAGACCAGGAGGTCCGGGAAATTCTCAATAAACACATTGAAAAGATTCGCAAAGAAAACATCGAATATCAAACCATGTTTAGAATGATTAAAACTAAACTAGCCAAAGAAAGGAACATAGTCCTGTGAGTGTCCGTCTCTCTAGAGAAAAAATAAATTATTTATCCAGAGAAATACTCAACTTAATGTTTAAGGATGACAGTGTTGAGTTTCTAGATGAACCTAACGAGATTCGTCTTTCCATCGTCAGAAGTATTGAAAGGGAATTAAAACTCTATGAACAACTCGAACAAAAAGCCATCCAGAAGATTGAGTCTCAGAAAAAAGGCATCAAAGAAGGCAGTCGAGAGTGGGAAATCCTCTTCCGCAAATACTACCACGAAGAACTCAGCAAGCTCAGCAAGCTCTTCGATTAAGCCTTCAACTGATTCCGATAAATTTATTGAAATCACCCTCCGGGTCCGCTATTCCGAAGTTGACCGCATGGGTGTTGTCCATAATCGTGTTTATTTTGATTGGTTTGAAGTCGGTCGCACAGAATTATGCCGGCGGGCCGGCATTTCCTACAAAGAAATAGAAGAAAGTGGCTACTTTCTCGTGGTCGTTGAAGCTCGCTGTCGTTATCGACGGGCCTTAAATTATGACGATCTTTTCCGCCTAAAGGTTAGTTTAAAAGAACTTTCCCCCCGCAAACTTGTTTTTGCCTACGAAATATTTTCTCCAGACGGAACTACTCTCCACGCCACCGGGGAGACAGTTCATGTAGTCACTGATAATAATCTCCGCTTAGCCTCTCTGCCCCAGCCAATTTACCAAAAATTAACTCCTTTTGTTAGTTGAAAGATATCCTTTTCTAATTAAATAATCTTCCAGGGCTTTTTCCCAAGAAGAAAAAGGAGTTAAGCCTATTTCAGCCGCCCGCTTGTTTTCCAACACAGAATAGAGAGGCCGGACAGCTCGAGCTCCATATTCCTTGGAGGAAACAGGCATCAATTGAGGTTGGAGTCCAACTAATTCAAAGATTTTGGCCGCAAATTCAAACCAGGTACAGGCTCCCTCATTGGTTAGATGATATAGTCCATAAGCTTGAGTCGATAATAATTCCAAAATTCTAGCCGCCAGTTCAGAAGTCGATGTTGGAGTGACATACTGGTCATTCACTACGCGAATGAGGCGACCCTGTTGGGCTAACTTGAGCATAGTCTCAACAAAATTAGTGCCTTTACCCCAGCAACCAGCCACACCGTAGAGACCACAGGTTCGGATAAGGAAGTATTTCTCCAGAAGGGCCTGAACAAAATACTCTCCAGCCAATTTTGAGGCCGCATAAACACTCAAAGGTCGGGGACAATCTTCTTCGGTGTAAGGTTTCCTTTGGCGGCCATCAAAAACATAGTCTGTGCTGAAGTGGACTAGCGTAGCTCCTAGTTCCCGACAGATTAAAGCTAATTCCCGTACTGCCAAAGCATTAACTTCAAAGGCCTTTTGAGGGAATTCTTCGCATTCGTCCACCCGATGATAAGCAGCGGTATTAATCACAATTGAGGGTTTTATCTCACCGAGAGATCTTTTGGCTTCTTTCGGCTGGGTAATATCAAATTGAGGATAATAAAGAGGCACATACTCAATTTTCTTAGCTTTTAGTTCTAAAACTAAATCACTTCCTAACTGTCCATCGGCACCGATGAGAGCTATCCTCATTCTTGCTTTATCCTTTTCTTGTCGCTTTAGTTAAGCTATTTTCTTCGAAATATTTAACGGCTCTCCGCTTGACTCTACTGAGCTATTTATCAGCTTTCTGCCCTCATTTCTTTCTGCTCTCCCCAATTCATTAATTCTAGCCAACTCACTTTGTCTGACCTTTTCCTGCTGATTATATCTCCTGCTGATTATATTTTAAAAAATTCCCACTAGAAAAAAGGCCAGGGAATTAACTCCCTGGCCTTTTTATTTCAGATTCAGTAGGGACTAAAAGATGAACCGGAACCCCAGCAGCAGCTTATAGTGTTTCGAGAAGGACCGGTCTTTGCCTACAGGGGCTCTGACTTCAAAGAAGAGTGCCCCGGCGTTGATGAAATTATTAAACATCTCGTAACCTACCTGACCGATCAGCTCGGCATCGGAACTTCTTTCTTCCCGAACCTTAGTGGAGAATCCAGCTCCAGCACCAAAGAAAGCTGGCCCAGCTCGGAGATTCATTAAGACGTTGGCCATAAAGAAGGATTTCCAAGGCGAACCTTTAAGAGCTAAACTACCGCCACCAGAGAGAATAAAATCAAGGGTGCCAGGGACAACTTTATAAAGGAGACCAGCTCGAGCGGCCACAAAGGGTCCAGCACTGCCGCGAGCAATCAGTGGGCCGCCTTCAATTAAGAAGAAAGACCTCTTTTCGGTAACTTCAATTTCAATTTTAGCGGGTTCAGAAACAGCGCCAAAATCATCGGTAACCACGCCGGTGATAGTGTAAAGACCGGGTTTGGTAAAGATCTTTTCCCAGGTAAAGGGCTTCTCTGAATCGCTGTAAGTATCCACTCGGTTGCCGGCTTCATCAGTGATTTCAAAATCAGCTTTGACCACTTCTCCATCTTGGTCAGTCGACTGGGAGGCATCTATGGTCACCGGCCGACCCACATAGTCTTTACAAGGCAAGCAGGATGTCCAAAGCTTGCAGACAGGCGGGAAATTGATATAAACCCGAGCTTCACAAGGATTAGTCGAGACTTTTCCTTCGGGATTGATAGCTCGAGCTTTGAAGGTAAACTCACCGGGTTTGGTTAATTTAGTCTGGAATTTGGGGTTATCTGGCGAAAGAGTTTTCGTGGCGATTTTAGTGCCATCCGGACCAATGATATCTACCTCCATCGACTTAGCGTGCTGAGTGCCACTCATATCAACCGAAATGGGGTCATTGATATTAGCTTTAGCTGGAGAAACTTTTAAATCGCAAATAGCTTCAGGAATTATCTCTTCGACTTTCCGCAGCGAAATATTACCGCAAGGCGAAGGCATGACAAACTCATAATGTTTGTACCCTTTGACTACGGTAAAGGTAAACACTGGCAAAGGCTGTTTCCCAGCCCATTCCAGATCGTGGACAACTTTAATTTTGCCTCTGGAACGGAAGAGCATCCACATCAAATGGTCACCGATAGCCAACTCAGTCTTTTCAAACTTGGCGGCTTTCAACTGGTCCATGAAAGGCAGATAAAGGTCTCCGTACCCAGCCAAATCAAAGCCATACTTGATATCACCTGCATACTTATCCAGAAGAATTTTCATAACTTCTTCTGTGGGAACTTCCCCCTTGATCCGAACAAACGTATAACGGCCAATTTGTTTTAATTTTTTTGTTTCAGCCAATGAAGTTAGGGAAAAGAGGATTAGAAGCCCAACTACTCCGATGACTAATTTTTTATTTCTCATTCCTCCTCCTTGTAAACCTAAGATTATGAACCTGGAACTATTTGTAAGTTCATAATTTAAATAATATTATTTTTTTCGGTTTGTCAAGAAAAACCGCCCATTTTTATCATTATTTTATAAAACTATAAACAATTCGGCTTTTAACCACCATTTTCCACCTTTGGGCGAAGAACCATTGAGTTAGGGATAGATACTATATTAAGGGGTAGATAGTATGTTATGGATAGGTACTATATTAAGGAGTAAATACTATATTAAAAGTTGAGCAATACAACATTCTGGTGGCAGACATTTTGGTGTCACAGACACCGCCACTATGTGTTGTGTCGCATAACATCAAGGTGTCTAATACCAAGGTGTCAGACACCAACAGTAAGGTGTCAGACACTTTATGTTAAACATCTGGACATTATTGGTGTCTGACACCGCCAATATTGTGACGCCTTACACTTTTTATGTTGTGTCGCATAATTTTTTACTTTTCACTTTCGAAGAACAACTTTTGTGATCACTTCTGAGTTAGGCTAATCTAAACACATTTTCCCTGAACCACTTCCCTTAGCCGCTCCTCCGCCCGATCAAAGGAGAGCGGCAAATAAGATAAAAAAGGGGAATAATTTTCTCTTCCTGTTCCTCACTAGTGTGGTTTTTGGGGAGCAGCGGCGAGAAAATTATTAACAATTGTTTGGATCCGTCCAGAATCTCGAGGGACGGAGGTGAGAACTTTTCGGAATAATTCGACTGAGGGGCCACCTCGGTCAATCATTCGCTGAAGTAATTGACGAGCCTCCTCTATGTCTATCTCGGGATGAAATTGGATTCCCCAAACGGGCTGGCCTCTCAGCTGAAAAGCCTGAATGGGACAGGCAGAAGTTGAAGCTAAAATCTCAAAGCGGTCATCAAGAGAGACGACTTCGTCAAAATGAATAGTGAAAGTATAAAAATCCTCTTCTCCTAAGAGAGACGAGGCTCGGGTTAAATTAATTTTCAACCAACCGATTTCAGGCTGGGTGCAACGACTGACTGCTTTCTCGCCGACTAAGGAAAAAGCCAGGAGTTGATGACCCCAACAACTGCCCAAAAGAGGATACCCCGCAGCGACAATTTCTCGAACCAAGGCCACTTCTTCCTCAACCCACTCATCTCTCTCCAAAATAGAAGCCTCTGAACCTGTAAGCAGAAAGTGAGTAAAGTCTTCCTCTAAAGAAGGCCATTCCCCTTCAACAGCGCGAAATGACTTCCAGGGAACAGAGAAATATTTGGTCCAATGGATTTCCGGAGTATAAACAGAAGGGTCAAGAGAATTATCAATCAAAGCCACTTTCACCTGAGATTGGTTAAACATTCTTTTCACCTCTCTTCGGTTTTATCTAGATTAGATTTATCTCGACTAGATTATTTCTCAATAATCAAGAAAGAGCATTATATCATATACTGTAGACCCATCTAAAACTGGAAAGGAGCGTCATAAGTTTCCTTATTTCCGTGGTGAGCAAGTAGCCTGAGCGAATTGGTGCAAATTGAGCTGAGATCTTCATTTTTCAACTTTGATATGAATCTGGTGGAAATTGACCGAAGAAGAAAAGATAATCACAGCTTCATAATCTCGGTGTCAAACACTTTTTTCCCTTATTATAGACACCTTTATTATTCAATCCCGAGGCCAGACACTGATAATTGTGTCGCATAATACTAAAGTGTCAGACACCTTATGTTGGAAGTGTCAGACACCTTATGTTGATGTCAGACACCCTAATTCAAGTGTCAGACACCTTTATTATCTCCTTTATTATTTTGCAGACCGGTGTCAGACACCCTTTCTAATTTGTGTCGCATAATTTACAGGTGTCAGACACCCTTTATCCCTTGCTTTTCTTTGACACACCCTTACTACCCCTGTGAGGGCTACCATGGTTTTGGGAATGCTTATAATACTCCAACTCTTTTTGCCAATCTATCTATAAATTTGTTATAATGCTTTCTCTCAAAGGAGGTCATTTTGCCAAATGTCAAATTAGAAGTCGAACTTCAAGTGACTACTCCCAATGAACCAGGTATCCTTCATCGAGTCTTAGGCACCCTGGCTAACTCTGGGATAAACTTGCGGGCCCTTCTAGCTTATACCCTGGACAACAAAGGACTCTTTCATATCCTCTGTTCCGACCACAAAAAAGCTTTCCAGTGCCTGCAAACAATGAAATATGAAGTTAAAGAAGTGGAAGTAGTCACCATTCTCATTGACGACCGCATCGGCGCTGGAGCCGAAGTCGGCGCTCTCCTGGGCAATGCAGCTGTGGATATTAAATACTGTTATGGCTCCAGTAGTGGTTCAGGCAAAGCTCTTCTGGTACTCAATACCAACAATAATTCTAAAGCCATACAAACTCTAAAATAATTTTCTCCTCTAATTTCAAAAATTTCTCGATTTTAACTTTTTTCTTCAGTAAAATGGGAGCAGTCGTAAGCGAAGACGAACAAAATAGAAAAACGTGATGGTAAGCAAAGGCCGGCTCCTGGTCGTCACTTCCGACGTCCCTTTTGTGGAGGGCGGTCACCTGATGATTGCCCGGAGTACGGTGCAAGCCTTACGCCAAGCAGGTTACGAAGCTGATTTAGTGCTGACTCCACAAAATCGCTTTGGCCGGCAATTCCAGGCTTATCTAGCCAACTGGCTAACCGATGTCGGCCAAGACGGTTTAGGTCGGGAAATTGACCAGGTTATTTCCTTTCGTTTTCCCAGTTATGCCGTTCGCCATCCTCGTCACGTCTGCTGGTTGAACCACCGCCTCCGGGAGTATTACGACCTCTGGGAAATGTTAGCCAGCCAACTTTCCCGTCGCGCTCTCCTCAAAGAGAAGGTCCGTCGGCTGTTGATTCATGCTCTTGACCGCTACCTGCTTAAAAAAAATGTCACCAAGTTATACGCTCAATCCCAGACTATCCAGGCTAGACTTCAGCGATGGGGAAAAATTCCCTCCGAAGTGCTCTACCCTCCCCCTCCGCCGCGGAATTACCGATTGGAAAAATATGATAATTTCATCTTCAGCGTATCCCGACTTCATCCTTTGAAAAGGCTCCACCTTCTGGTGGAAGCCTTTAAATTTGTCCGTCATCCCGAAGTAAAAGCCGTTATCATCGGCCAGGGACCCGAAAAAAGCCGCCTGGAGCAATTAATAAAAGATCTAGGGCTGGAAAAGCGTTTTCAGATTCTCTCGGGGGTTGATGAAAAAACAGTTATGGACCACTACGCCCGTTGCCGAGCTGTGTTTTTTGCTCCTTTCCAAGAAGATTATGGTTTTGTCACCGGAGAAGCTTTTGCCTGTTCTAAACCGGTGTTGACCACTACTGACTCCGGCGGGCCAAGCGAATTAGTTGAAGACGGTCGCTCCGGCTTTACCA
>Ga0190363_1000215_pt1 | contig 33077 bp, 37 predicted proteins | sample 48721867_MG_FD_161272 | JGI IMG/M metagenome (GOLD analysis project Ga0190363, IMG submission 161272) | Hydrothermal vent microbial mat bacterial communities from Southern Trench, Guaymas Basin, Mexico - 4872-18-6-7_MG | ecosystem: Environmental > Aquatic > Marine > Hydrothermal vents >... | reverse complement strand
TCCGATCCACCCAGACTCAATGGTTGCTATGGGTCGAACAAATGACATGATAATCGCTGCGGGACACGTAAACCTTTTCGTTGAAGTGGAGAATGAGGAGGAACTGAAAAAGTACGTGGAGAAGACGCCTTCAAACACCTCTGAAAGTTACGGCAAACCATTCTATGAAATATTTAAAGAAGCAGGGTTTGACTTCTATAAAATAGACCCAGGACTCTTTGCTCCGGCGAGTATAATGGTAAACAACATAACAACAGGTAACTCATTTTATGCTGGGCAAATAAACGTAGAGCTGGTTAAGAGATCTATAAGCCTTTAGGGAGACAGGCAGTCCCCCGTCGTATTCTCCCATCTACCCTTAATTTTCTTGAAAATGCTTTTTTAGAGAGAACTTTTTCTTGAAGCTACTCCTTTTTTACTATTAAATGGAAGATGAGGAATTTGAGGTGTATGGTATGTGGGATGTCATTATTGTGGGTGCCGGGGTTGCTGGGCTTTCAACGGGGGCTATTCTAGCTAGGGAGGGGCTTAGGACGTTGGTTGTTGAAAGGGCTTTCATGGTTGGTGGTAGAGGAAAGTGCTTCGAGTACAAGAAAGGATATCTCGTGGATTACGGTATTCACGCTCTCAGAATGGCTGATGAGGGAGCTGCTGCAAGCGTTTTCAGGAAACTAGGTGAAAGCCTAGAAGTGGTTGAACCCGAGGAGTCCGGGCTTTACCACCAGGGAGAGTGGAGCGAGCTACCCCTTAGCGTCAACGCGATAACGTCTAGCCCTCTTTTCAGCAAGGAAGACCTTGATGAGTTGATGAAGGGACTTACCGAGCTTCTTGGTGCTAAACCAGAAGAGTACTGGGATGTTCCCTTAAAGGATTGGGCCGAAGGGGCCTTTAAGAGTGAAAATGTACGCTGGTTTATTCAGGAGCTTTTGGCGAAGCTTTTATTGATAGCAGTAGATATGAGTGAAACTTCGACTGGCGAGTTTTTCGACTTAGTTCAGGCTTTTGTCAAGTCGGGTAAGGGAGCCGGCTACGTGGTTGGCGGATGGAAAACTATAACGGATAGGTTAACCGAGATTATAGAGGAGAACGGTGAGGTTAGGACTAAAGCTAAGGTCGACGGCGTCCTTGTCAAGGAGGGACGAGTTAAGGGGGTAAGCATACGTGGGGAGAAGCTGGTAGCCGACACCGTGGTAGCGGCAATCCCCGTTCAGCACCTTTTCAGCGTAGTGGACAGAAATCTATTTCCCGACGACTATGCTGAGAAGCTTTCCAGCATGAAACCCACGATGGGTGTTTCGATAGACTATGGATTATCGGGAAGGATTTCCGAGTACGATACGTTCATGTGTTCTGACCCATGGATGACAGGCGCTGCAACTTCTAACATGGATCCAAGCGTTGCGCCCCGAGGGGAACAGCTCCTAACGGTCTTCTCAGTTTTACCCTCCGATGTAGTCTTAGACAAGGAAAGGGCCAAAGCGGAGATAAGTCGTATAGAGGAGAAGCTTGGGGAAATGTTTCCAAAATTTAAGGGAAGCGTCAGGTGGAGGAGGCCGCTAATACTCCGCATGGTGGATGGAGCAGCCCTAACAGTGACGCAGTCGCAGGATAAGAGGCCGAGCCCTGAAACCCCCCTGAAAGGACTTTACTTGGCGAGTGACACGTGCAACGGCAGAGGGGCTGGAGGTGACATAGCGTATAACTCAGCGATGAAGTGTGCTGAGGTGATCCTCAAGTCCAGATGAAAGATTGGTGTCTCCGAAGCTAGTTTTCTTAACTTTTTTAAGGAGAGGTTCTTGATACCACCTTAGGAGGATGAGAGGCCGATCCCAATGTACGTTAAGCAGATGCGTATTCGCAGCGGCATGACCGCCTTAGAGATTATTAGGGAGATGGGTGATGCCGGTGTTTTTATAGCTGGGCGTGTTGCCAGAGCAGTTCAGGTTCTTTCGAAAATGTTCAGCGATCCTGCAGTCACAACCTTCCTTGGAGCAGCCGGGGCTTTAGTCCCAGCCGGGCTGGGAGGGATCATCGCGGAAATGATCTATGACGGGTTTATAGACGTGATCGTCACTACGGGTGCGAACCTAACACACGACCTAATTGAGGCATTTGGCGGAAAGCACAAGAAGGGGATCAAGGGCAGCGATGTGGAGCTAAGGGAGAAGGGAATCAACAGGATATTTGATGCGTATGTTTCCAACGAGGCTTTCACCGTTTTTGAAGAGAGAATCCAAGAGGTGTTGTCCAATATAAGTAGTGAGAAGCGAAGTAGGGGGATCCCTGTTTACCAGTTAATTAAGGAGATAGGGGAACAGATCGACTGCAAGACATCCTTTGTTAGGGCGGCGGCGGAAATGGATGTGCCGGTTTTCTGTCCTGCAATAACAGATTCAATTTTAGGATTACAAATGTGGCTTTTCTCCCAGAGAAACCAGTTAAAAATAGATGTTCTTGAAGATCTACACAAGATAGTTACTATTGCTTACGATGCTGAGAAGACGGGAGCGTTCATTCTTGGAGGGGGTGTCCCGAAAAACCATATTTTGCAGGCTATGCTGCTGACGGGTAAGGGGTTCAACTTCGCGGTTCAAGTGACACTCGACCGACCGGAACCTGGTGGACTAAGCGGGGCAACGCTGAGCGAGGCAAAGTCATGGGGGAAGATAGAGAAGGATGCAGAGACCGTGGACGTCATCGCAGATGTAACAGTAGCGTTGCCGTTAATGATGGCGGCAGTGAAGGAAATCCTGAAAAAGTAAGGTAGTTCTCCGGACATTTAGAAATTCTCCTCCATTCCTGCAATTTAAAAGGAGACAGTTGACATTTCTCATGGGAAGTGCCATAGTGGAACGAGCTTTATGGGCGGCTTATTTCTTGTGTTAAGTCGTTCGTAAGGCCTCGTGAGGTGGCGTTGGGCCTGTGGAGGAGGGATGTAAAGGCCTTCCTTGATGTTACGTGCGAAATGAACGGCTCTCTTCCCTGTCAGGAGCCGCTTACCACATCGTTTACATTTAAAACCTTTTCCTCTTCCTGCCGAGGTCATCTTTTTACCACAGTTTGGACATAGAGGGTTTTCCCACTTGATTAAAGGGGAAAGCTTGATGACCTCCAGTTTCTCTATATTTACTGTTTTAGGATGCTTTGACGATGGAGGGCGGACCCCACCGTAGACACGCACCACGTCGCCTGGTATGAGCTTACTCACAATCCACCTGAAGGCTTTAGTCGGCTCGTAGGCTGCGCAGTCTATTTCTCCTGTTTCATCTCCTATTTTAACGATCACATGCCCACCTGGTATAATCGTCGGATTACACGTTACCTTTCCCTCCACTATTACAGACATGTAAGGGCGGAGCTCGGCAATTTTAAGTTTTAACCGTAAGTGGGCATCCGTACCTTGGTTTGACCGGAAGATAACCCATCTCTCTATCGGCTCGTAAACTCTAACTAAAGTGTGCGCGTAAAGCACGTCCTCCGGCGTCTCGCCTCTTATCCCATAAAGCACAGGGTCTGGGCCATGAGGCGTTATGAGAATTCTTTCCCCGTCAATGTTGTTAAATGTGCGATGCCCTGTTAAGCGATCCATTTCCCTTACAGACCCGGGATCCACTCTCCTAGGCTTCCCCCGGTTTTCACGAGTCCTATATGCTATTAGTTCATAAGTGGAGTCATCTTCTAACAGCGCCCCCACCGCAGCTAGTGCCCCTATGATGCCTCTCCCCTTCTTGAAGGCATGTACTTCTACGCCACATTTTTCAGCGACGCGTCTAGCTTCCTCCAAGCTAATCATGTCGTATAACGCTTTCTCAGAGAAGCGCCTGAGCTTTACGGGAACCTGACCTACGAAGTAGGCTACACCAGGGTTCGTGCCGGAAAAAGATAGGTCTGAAAAGTTTTCCACTTCTTCTAGTACAAGGGATTTAACTTTTTCAATGTCCTCCTCGTCTACTCTAAGACGTAAGCATATACATCCATTACCCCTAGTTCTAAACGGGACGTTAGGATTTAACCTTACTAGGAGAGGGTAATCTTTAAATTCAACGTTAAACCTTGAAAGTTTCTCTACTAGAACCGCACATAAGTACGTTGTACATCCTCCTTTAGGGGAGTCTGTGTCATCGAACCCTATGTGGATCAGAGGCATGAGAGCCCTCCTCCAAGCATCGTTTACAGACTGTTTCTTCTCCCTTCTTCACGCTGCAATCCTCGCAGACGAGCAAACCGCAGTAGTTGCAAAACCTGTCTGCAAGCATTTTCCCACATAGCTCGCATAGGCTTTCAATGCAGTAAGTGCACTTGCCGTCCCTAAAACAGTTCTTGCAGACATGCCGCCCACACAGACTGCACGTAAATTCACCTAGCTGAGAGCCGCACACATCACACAGACCGCTCATCTTAACCACTTAACGAATAGTCCAATTGAAAGCATCACTCTGAAAAATACCATGAGAGGCTTAAATGTTCATTGGCAATGTCTTTTAAAGGGGTTGTGACACGTGAATTCTATCCTTTCAAATCTTAACTTGTAAGCATCCAATTAATTCTAATGGGTAAGAAAAAATGCGGTGAAGTGATAGGAGAGCTTATATCAAATCCCTCAAAATAATTAAGAGATGGCAAGCTGGTGGTTGAGTAGTTGCTTTTCGCCGTCTAAAAGGAAGCGGTGAAGCTAGGGGGCTAAGTTTTCCCCTCTGCCACGATTAGCGTTAAAGTCGATACTACACCCTTTATCCTCCTTATCTGCCAGATCACGGTTTCTTTTAGCCTTTCCATGGAGTCGGTTTGAACCTTAGCCAGGACGTCGTAGACGCCATATAGGATGTACGCTTCAATAACTCCCTCGATCTCTGACACAGCCTTTAAAACTGTTTCCTCATTCGCTGGCTCGGTGTTGATCAAAACAAAGGCGGTTGGCACTACACTCACCTTTACAAGCACTTCCTGCTAAGAAGCCTTTAAAACTTCTTTTATATAGCTGTTTCCCTAACGTTTCATTGGCTTTCACGATCTGGAGGAGGACATGTGGATCCTAGAATTTTCGTGTATCATGAGAGAGCATGTGACCCTTTCAAGTGTACCGCTTTAAGGCTTGCACGCCTTGGGAAGGTTAGAGTTGTGTGGCGTGTAAGCGACGTCCCTCGCGGATGCATAGTGTTAAACCCCGTCTCTTCCACCGCCTTGTCACCAGCAGATAGGGAAGCTGCCGAGAGGAGAGGGATAGTAGCCGTAGATTGCTCTTGGAAAAATCTAAGCAGAGTCTTTAAGTGTATAAGAGGGGTGCACAGGGCTTTACCATTTCTGGTCGCCGCGAACCCAATAAATTATGGAGTGCCAACAAAACTCAGCACAGCTGAGGCCGTGGCGGCGACGCTGTACATACTCGGCTTCAAGAAGGAGGCTGAGAGGATTTTAGCATGTTTTAAATGGGGAGCAAGCTTCTTAGAATTAAACCGTGAACTACTGGAAAAATACTCCTCGGCGAAGAACAGCGAAGAAATAATCGAGATACAAAGCAACTACCTTTAAGGTATGAGGGTGAGGCGACGTGCCAGGAGTAATCCACCTTCTGTTGAGGAGGCGCCGTCGCCGGCGACTCCCTGGCGGCATTCGGCTATGCGCCCTACCCGCCGCCTCCCGTGGGAGAGTCATCGGCAGCCTATTCGGGCTTGCATCCCCGAGGATGGCCGTTTCAACGGTCCCACCTACGTCCTCAACGGGTTATCTCAGCGCTTGTTGCCAAGCGCCTTCTCGGGAAGCCCTCAGCCGCCTCATCGTCATCTCGTAGGTGGACGTGTCGTTTGCAGCCCCAGTAAGGGTTTCTGCTCCAGAGCCAGGCCTCTCAGCCTGCGCCTCGCGGCGCTCGGGTCCCACATGATGGGTGGAATTTCCTCGGTGCTTTTCGTAAGCACCGTTAGCCGCCCTCTGGCCCGTCGCCTCACATGAAACTGTATAGTGCCCGCACGTAATAAAGCTTTTTAGGGATGGGGTTGTTGCTTCAGTCTCCTCGATTTTGGAACGAAGTTTCTGAGTGTGCCGCCTGCAGCCTTCCCACATCCTAGGAAGTCGCCCCTGTTTTTCACGATAACGTATCCTTTAAGGGAGGGATTTACGGGTATGGTTTCGCCCTTAAGCCACTTATCAGCTAGGCTATCGTCTACTTCGACAATGTTCTTTTTTGCTTCCGCTCCGACCATTTGGGACCCTTCGATGGATAGACGTATTCCGTCAGGCATGATCGTCGCAAAGTATATTCCCATGGCTAAGGGGTTCTCTATGTGCGTCTTTTCAAGTAACGTTTCGGAGACTGCACGTATCCTTTTCCTACCTGAAAGAAGCAGCCTTACCCCTTCGATTCTTCGGACCCCAAACTGTTCCTCAAGTTTACGCCATATTTCTTCTTCGTTTTCAAAGCTCATTTTGATCCCTCTTTTCTAATTCTTGCAATGAAAAATCCGTCTGTGCGGTTGTCATGTGGGTATATCCGCGTGCACCATTCAACGCTGTCATGTAGCCTCCTTCCATCCCATTCAACTATGCCAGGACGTGTCTTAAGACCTTTAACATTGAATGGCTCTACGACCGCGTCCCTTTCCTTTGAGAGGAGGAAATCTACTACGACCTCGTTTTCCTCAGGGTGGATGCTGCATGTTGAGTAGACAAGGATTCCGTCGGGTTTCAGCATCTTAAAACCTGCGAGTATAAGGCTTCTCTGAAGCATAGAGAGATGTCTTACCCGCCTCTCCGTAAACCTTGGAGGCTTCTTTCCTAGCAGATGGCCGGATGAAGAGCATGGAGCGTCGACGAGAACCTTATCAAACCGGTCTTTCACCAGCAACGGCATTCTCCTACCATCAAACATCGTCACCACGGTGTTCAGGACGCCGCACAGCTGCAGATTATGGCCAAGCGACGTTATTCTTTTAAGGGAGATGTCGTTAGCGACTATTCCACCTTTATTCTCCATAATTTGGGCCATCTGCGTGGTCTTTGAGCCGGGAGCTGCACACACGTCTAAAACGTAATCGTCTTGTCCCAGCTCGAGAAAGAGAGGGGGGATCATGCTTCCCCCTTCTTGCATGTAAACGTACCCTAGCAGGTGTTCACGTGTGAAAAGGTCCGAGGGCTTCACCTTAGGCTCTACGATTCTAAAGCCGGCATCGAAACCAGCCTAATGGTTTCAGTTTAACGCCTCTCTCCCTTGCTATCCGCCGGATATCATGCACTCCTTTCTTAAGCGTATTCACTCTCACGAAAAACTCGGGGTATTCTTCGAGGCATGTGAGTACGTCGTCAACTTCGTCTTGAATTAGACGCTTGTACAGGCCTAGCAGCTCTGGCGGCAGATTTAGGTGGTTCCTCAACCTTCTTCGCTCCTCCGTTAAGTAATTTACATCTACATACCCATTGAAGTTAATATTATGTGGATGCCAAGGCCCAAGGTTAACGACGCTATACATGCGGCTAAAAACAGCTTCTTAATGTTTTGCTCGGGGTCCCTCAGGGCAAATAGAAACCATGCTGTTACGATGACCCCTATTATGCTCAGGAGGTATCCAGCCCATGCAGGTACACCCCATGGTGGAATGAACACCCTAAAATTCCCTCCCTAGGCGCCTAGATGGATTTTATCTTTCCTTTATGTGCAAGGTATCCCTGAACAAGCATGGATGCTCCGAGGAGAGCCATCGCGCTTGGCAACACGTTGGCTAGGCTTAGGGACAGCAATGTTCCACCAAGAGTTATGGATAACTTGGAACCTCTACTCTTCTCCTGAAGCCGCCTTCTGGGTTTTGCAGCATATATTTCAACTTCTTTCATGTTAAGACGTTGAGATAATACTTTAACAATCCTGCTTTTCCTCCACTAATTGGACGCGGTTAAGCTGGTAAAGCAGTTGCTCCTTAACGTTAAATGTTTCGGTTATAGGCTTCCCTTCAAGAAGGGCAGAACATGAAATGTAAAACGACAGAAACGAAACCATAAGGCTGGGTATAGCTACGATTATAAAGTTCCATGTTAGAAACAAGCCGCATGCAATAATTAAAGCCGCTAACCCATAAATAAGAATGTCTATGAAGGCGAAGAGGCACGCCTTCCTGAGGGCGTAACTTAACCCAACTAGTGAGATGGTAGCGCCTATGGCAACGACCAATAAGGACTCGTAAGAAACGTGAAAACCATCAACTTGAATTATTAAGCCTGCAATCAAGAACAACCACATCTGCTTCAAGGGCGTAAAAAACTTCAAAAATTTTTCCCACATAACTTTAAACCCTCCTTCTTTAGGACCCGAACACCCCACAGAACAACCGAGAAAGGGAACAAGAAAGAGGCTGGAAGCATTTAATCGGATTTACTTAATATTTACCTCACCAGCTTACCTATAAATGGTAAGGAAGATAAAAGCTTTTCTCTTGGCATTCACACGGTTTATTCTGTAAACAAAACATGAAAGATAGACGATTTCAACAGCTTTAATCTCATTTATTAACATCCCAAATAAAATGGTTAGAGAGCCATGCAACATAGTCAGAATTAAGGAAAAATTAAAAATGAATGAAGCGGAAGGTTATACCACCCTTAAAGTTTCGGATCCTGGTAACTCTTCGAGAGATATTTATAAAATTAAATGAAGAGTATTCAAGTTTCCGATGAAGTTTGGGCTGAGTTGGTGAGACTCAAAGCTGACTTCAAAGCCAGAAGCATGAACGAAGTCATCAGAAGAGTGTTAGATGAATGGAAGCAGTTAAGGCGTTGAAGTGTGTGGAGATTCCATGCAATCCTCCAGAAGAGGTAATCGAGTTACTTAGTGTGTTCAGGAGCATGGTTAACTACTGCGTCCACGTAGGGTTGGAGAAGGGGGTAACCTCGAGGTTTAGGCTTACAAGAGAGGTTTATCACAGGCTGATGGAATATGATCATAGCTGGTACGTTCTCTCAGCCATAGAGGTGGCTACGGCAATCCTCAAGAATTACAGGAAAGCCAAGAGGAGAAATCCGGATGTTAAGGTTCCTAGAGCCAGAAGGCTTATGGCTAAAATCGGAAAGCAAGCAATCAAAATAGTTGATGGGAGGCTTAGGAATACCCTTAAGGCTTAGAGAGTTCTTTTTTACGTGGAGCTTCACAAGAGAGCCAAGAGACTTCTAGGAAAAACATAGGATTGGCTCGGTAACTCTGACTTCCAGTTCTGTTTTTAACTTCTCCAAGAGTACAAGTGGAGGAGCCTAGAGGCTGGATCGCTATGGACGTGAACGAGGATCGCAGCCGTAAGCTCTGACGGTGAGGTTAAGGTCTTCGACCTCTCCAAGTTGAAGGAGGCCGTGTACGGACACTTCGAAAGAAGGAGAAGTCTTCAGTGGAGATATCATAAAGATAGAAAAGAGTGTTGAGGAAGGCTCTTTCAAAGCTGTCTAGGAACTACCGTAACAAGGTTTCCACCATGTTTCACCAAGCCTCAAAACGCGTAGTAGAATGGTGTAGAGAGAAGAATTATGGTTTAATCCATGAGAACCTGAAGGGCTTAAGAAAAACCGTGAATGCGAAGGCTAAAAGGTTCAACAAAGTTTAACTGTAAAGTTCAGCGAATTTCCAAACGCTCTAAGAGACTCAGGAGGAGATTGAACAACTGGTGGTTTAGGAAGTTCCTCAACCAGATAGAGTACAAAGCCCTCTGGAGAGTGTTAAAACCATAGAGAGCCAACACGCCAGAGGCTCCTCACCCACCTGCCCGATATGTGGGTTCAGACCGAAGAAATACCCGAATAGGCAGGTGAGATGTGAGGAGCATGGCTTGATGAACAGGCATGTGGTGGCTTGCTTGAACCTCCTCAGATGGGGGTGTCTTGGTTCGCCCTCGACCGCCCCTCACGTGTAGCCGTGAACCCAGCCCTAACAAGCCCTATGGCGATGAGGAAAAGCTGGGTAAGCAAAAGAGGGAAGGTAACCACGTATCTCCCGAAGAGTTACCAGAACCAAGTTTCGAAAAGAATAAATATTTTTACTCATAGTTTGGTTTTGGTTATCTAGCAGATGACAGCCCCCCGTAGCTCAGTGGTAGAGCGCTCGGCTGTAGTGCTGCGCCATGAGGCGTGGCAACTCAGCGGGTAGCTCGGACAATAGAGGATAGCATGGCAGACACCGAGTGGTCCCCGGTTCAAATCCGGGCGGGGGGACCACTTTTCTTTAGCTGGTTTTAGCTGGTTTTTAAGAGTAACTTAATTAAGTTAGCATCCTTGATTTTTATTGTAAGGTTTAGACATGGAGGTTCTATGTTTGCCTGGGTGGGAGGAACGTTTTCGAGGACAGAATACTGATTTGGAGAGATTGCTTAACGCTTTCGCCGATGAGCTGGGTAAGAGTGGTTTTAAGGTTAAGGTAAATAGGAAGAGGATGTCCCTTGAAGCAACTTTGGAAACCCCTGTTGATAAGAGCTGGGGGCAGGTCGTGGTTTCAGGAACCCCTAACGATTTTACCCTTAGGATGGACTGGGATGCCGATCTCCGTAAGCTGTTCTGGGTGGATTTGGCCTCTAAGGCTTCACGGATAGTGTCTTCGGTGAGCAGTCCTCCTCCTGCAAGGGAGGTTGCTTCTTGGTCTCCGGCGGAGGAGATTACAGGGGAGGCTCCGTTGGGTTATGTTCATCCCGAGCTGGCAGAGTTAAGAAGGAAAGTGGAGGTTGAACTTGACGGTAAAAGAAGTGTCTTTTTGGCGCAGGCGGACACCCTTGAAAGGGAAGGTAATGTTGATGATGCGGCTGTTATGTATTTAAAGGCAGCTGTGATATCGCGAGAGCTCGGGGAGAAAGTTTACGCTGAAGAGTTTGAGAGGAGGGCTGAGGAGTTAAAACGGTCGAAGAAGAAGTAGCTACCCTTTCTTTTCTTTAGTTGTGCTGAATGGGGAGGAATGCTTCTTTTCCTTTTCTTTTTTGTGGAGTTCAGCCCACTTGTCGAGGAGTTCCAACACGTACATTGTGGGTCTCCGATCGTCTTTGATTGAAGGTTTTTTATTTTTATTGTTGATGGACTTTCCCGGGTTTACTCCATTGTTCTCAGGAATAATTCGGCCTTTTTTCTGAATCGGTAGAAAGAGAGGAATAGGAAAATTGGTGTTGCCATTATGGCGGATATTACTGGAACTATGAAGACTGGGCTGTTGAATATTGAGTAGTTGCTGTTAAGGTTTCCCCATATGAAGCATATTAGGGTGACGTAGCCAGCGTAGAGAAGGGAGGCAACGCCGTACGCTATGTATTTCCAGTCTTCCCACAGTTCCCCCTTGGCGACAAGCGACGTTAACCCCCATGTTTGAATGAACGCTAGGGTAAATAGTAGGAGGCCTGCTGAGAGGAGAAAAGTTATTATGGGTTCCAGGAGAGGGTGCAACTTGAAGAACTCCTTTAAAGGGAGTATATCTGTTATGGGTTGCAGGAAAATGCTCACATTGTTAATTTGGCTTTCTATAGCTACCGGCTTTTGAAACACTACTTCATACTTTACTGAAGGCGTTAATAAGGCTCCTAAGAGTGGCGCTAACACAATAACTACTACGATTATTTTTGCAAGAAAGCTATTATTTTTTTTCTTTTTAAAGGTCGGTAGCCTCTTCGGATGGTTCAACCTTTCGCTCTGCCTCCACCCTAACTTTCTCTTTTAACCCAGATGACGTCGTCTCCGAGAATGCTTAAAAGGTAGCGTAGCCTCTCATACCTTAGTCCTAAGGCATCTGCCACCTCCCTTACGCTTCGGGTACCGTCACAGAGAAACTTTAATTCCCTGTAAAGACGGACATATTTCTCGCTGAGGCCGAATAGAAGGAGCTTACCGGCATTAACCCGCTTAATAATTGGGCAAAGCTCCACTTTTTTAACTATTTCAAGTGCAAGGAAACGTCTTAAAATGTTTACGCATTTTTCAATAGGAATCCCGGTCAATTCACTTATGATCAGAACAGACCGATTTCCATCGATTTCATTTAGAACTCTCAGCTCGTCCTCCCTCAAACCTTCTGGCAGCTCTTGTTTGAGTGAAAAAACATCCCATGGTTGAACATCCAACTTATCGCTAAATGGAATATATTCTCCTTCTAGGGAAATGGAGCTTAGAGTGTTAAGGATCTTCTCCACTTTCCTAGCAAGACGCAGGATAAGCGGGGTCTTTGTTATGAGGGGGGCGACTGTCCCCTTACTCTGAGCTGCTAAAATAGCTGAATCCGAAATCTTCCAGAGGATTACAGGAACGCTCTCATCGGGTATAACATAGCTACCGACGGGGATAGAGGAAGATTTTTCCTTCACGTAGGAAGACACGGATTTCATTACAATCTTACTGAAAAAGGAGTTTGCGTACATAACACGGCCTTTAAGATCTAGAAAACATAGGCCTACAGCAGTAGCCGAGTCACGTAGCATCCTCGCTACTCTAGAAGTAAAACGTTTAAGAGCGTTTATACCTCTTTCATAATCCCCCATCCCCTCATCGGCATACTCATGATATGTTTTCATTAAGAAACCCTCCACGTATAAAACTGAAATCCATTGTTTAAGACTTAACTGAAAAAGTAAAGTTAACTCTTATATTAGTTTTTCTCAACCTACTAAGAGCATATAGGAGGCCGCTTAATCTTTAATCTTAACTCTATCACATAAGGAAATGTGATAGATAAACTGAAGGGTTTCTTTAGAAACTTTCTAACCTGCTATTAGGCAACTGGGAACACCCTAGACAAGCTTAAATGAATAAGAATAACAAACAAGTATGAAACAGAAAAGAATGCTACACGTAAAATACGTCGCGTTTTAGGGTGAAAAGTTTCTCCATGAACTTTCTACTTATGACACCTACGACGCGTCCTTCATGACAGACAGCTAACCTGCTAGCGTTCGTTTTAAGGAAAACTTTTCTAACTTCTTCTAAGGGTGCGTCCTTATCGACCATGTAGACGGGAGAGGTCATTATTTCCTCGGCGATCGTGTCAGCCGGGTTCCCTCCCTCAGCCACGAACTGGAAGATTTGCCTGTCGGTTATTAACCCTACAATCTCGCCGTTTTCATCCTCTACGAGAACGGAGCCCACCGCCTCCTCCACCATTTTCCTAGCAACTTCACACAGGGTGTCATCAACCTTGCAGGTCACAACGTTACGCCTAGCTATGTCGTATGCCCTTGACACAAAATACCCTCCTCAAACCTCGGGTTCACAGCCACTTTCACTAACTATGACTATAATAATATGCTTTACGTTAAAGCAGGGGGTATACAAATAAAATGCTTACGAGGTGCCAAACGGCTACGAGCCCCCCTTTAGGGGGAGTCCTGATTCCCTCATTTAGGGGGAGGAAATAAGAAGGGTTTACGTGAAGTGAAGGTTTGCGACGGAATGGTTATTTCTCAGCGTGTTCAAGCTCGTAGTCATATTCCGTCTTAATGTTTAACTTGTGGAAGCATTCATTTATCTCCTCCAAGCTCTCAGTGTCTACTATCATTTTGGCAAGAGGGCTAAGAGAGAAGACAATTTTCGTATCTAAATAAAATGTTAGAGTTGAAAGAATCGAAAGGTTTACTCTTCTTTCCCCTCCCCTTATTTTCACGGTGCCTTCAACCCCCATCCATGCCAGAAGGGGGAGGAGGCTGGCCTCGGTCTTCACAAACCTTAATGCGCTGCACATCACGCTCGCGTCTTCGGGTGTTAGGCCGCGAGCCCCAAGATAACCGCCCTTTCCAGCTATCGCCGTTAAACGTTTTAGTATTTCCTCGATAGTTAGCTCTCCGTCACATGAGGGAGCGAAAACAGCCGTGACCGTTGGGACGTTCACCATGTGTAGGGAGGCTAGCATCGTTACGTCGGACAAGGGGCTTCTAAGCCCAGGCTCGTCACCCTGTGCCAGCACGTCTCCTCCCACGTCAACGCCAACTATTAAATCTATGTTTAACCGTTTCGCTGTCTCATTAAGTCCTTCTATAACCCCCCTAACACCTTTAGAAATATCCACGATAACCGTTTTCTTTCCGAGGAACCTTGCCATGTTGCTGCATTGGAAGAAGACACCGTAGTTTGTCCTTGTGTTCTCATTCGCAAGTCCCGTGGTTTCAGATAGCCTCTCAAAGTCTACTATTTCATCCAGGCTCCTAGGTCCTGGTTTAGGATCATAAACTATTCGTTCCCATCCAACGCTTCCTAAGACCACGTTGACGCCTAACGTTTCAAGGTACCTGCCGGTTGGCAGCGCTCCGAGGATGTCTCCACCTCCTCCAATCCCTAAAACCAGCGCTTTCTTCGCTTCCTTCGCCAGTGCCTCCAAAGATCTTTTAAGCAACATGTCCACCTGTATAGGAAATTGAAGGAGAAAATAAGGAAATTGAAACTCCCTAAAATTTTCAAAAATTAATGTTAAATTTGTTTTATAGTTTCCATCTTTAAACCTTCATTGGTTATTGTTAGGATATCTATCCCTTCACCGGATCCTATATCCCGTTTTGCGGCGGCTTTTATGGCTCTAATAGCGATCTCTCTTCCCTCCTCGACGGTTAAACCGTCTTTGTATGCCCTCTCGAGAATTCCGAAGGCGATGTATGCTCCGGAACCCACAGCAGCATACTTTTCCTTTATTATGGAACCTAGAGGGTCTAAGACGTATACTGCTGGCCCGTCCTTACCTATCCCCCCGACTATGGTTTGGGTTAGGAGGGGGGCCATTCTCACGTTGAAGAGTATGTTCGCCATTATTTTGGCGACGGTGCGTGGCGATATGGGCTTTTTTTCCTCCATGAAGTAAATGTTTGAAATAGCCTCCAACCGTCTAGCTAAAACTTGCATGTTAGAGACTATTCCAGCACACGCCACTCCAACCTTATCTGTTATCTTAAAGACTTTTTTGCCTTTACGGCTTAGGACAATGTCTCCCCAAGTTATTCTTTTCTCGGATGCTAGGACGACGCCGTCGCTACATGTTATGCCTATGGAAGTAGCTGAGTCAGGGTAACCAGCCATGGTAAAACCTCCCACTATTCAGAGGATAACTAACTAAATAAAAACCTTTTTTATAATGGCTGCCACTTTTGGGAGTAAGCAAATTGTAAGCTTTAAGGGATAAGAGGAACGAAGTATGCAACCATTTAGTTCTGTGAAGAAGGTCCATGGGTCTAAGGAGCTGCTGGATATAGCCTTCCACAGAGCATCTAAGGTTAACGTGAGGTTCCTTCCTGGGGACACACCGCTTGATAAGGCTAGGAAAAGAGAGGCGGCGAGGGTCAGGTCTGCTTCGTCCATTCTAAACGCACGTCTAAAAAAGGTGGTTAATAGCTTCCCGAGTTTGGACAGGGTTCACCCGTTCTACTATGAGCTAGCGGACGTCCTTGTGGGGGTTCAGACGCTTAAAATGTACTTAGCATCGCTTGACGGAGCAGCCAGAATTATTAGGCGTATCGCTGCTGAGGGTATTAGGAAGATAAGGAGGGCTCAAACACCTAGGGAAGCTGCTAGGGGCAGGATCGAGGCCTACGGTCGAATTTCATCCGTTGTTAGAAAGCTTGATGACAGGCTTGCTTTTCTAGAACGAGCACGTAAGGCTCTTTCCAGGATTCCTTCTATAAACCCGGAGGAGCCAACTATAGTTGTGGCGGGGTACCCCAACACCGGTAAAAGTTCCTTTGTGCGTGCTGCTTCCTCGGCTAAGCCCGAGATAGCTGAATACCCTTTTACGACAAAACATGTAATTCTAGGACATTTCACAGTTAACGATAAAAGGTATCAAATAATGGATACGCCTGGAATTTTGGATCGTCCAATGAAGGATAGAAACCCCATTGAAAAGCAAGCGATAGCGGCGTTAAAGCATTTAGCTAAGGTTGTCATATTTATCGTTGACCCAACCCAGTCATGCGGCTTCCCCTTAGAGAACCAGCTAAATCTTTTAAGGGAGATTAAGGAGTTGATGTCGGGCATTCCCGTGATAACGGTGATTAACAAGGTTGACTTGGCATCTCCAGAGGAGCTGAAGGAGGCAAAGGAGCTGTTCAGCGACGCTATGGAGACGGTAGCTGCTAAGGGCATCGGAGTTAAAGAGGCCATCAGGAAAGCTGTTGAAAAAATAGAGAAGTAGAATGGGGAAAGTGTAGATAGAGGGGGAGGTTAACGAGAAATTAGAAGCAATTGAAGTGTGGAGAATAGCTTATGTTAAAGGTTTTTATTTTCCAGGCCCAACCCTTCAACTTCTACTATTCCTGCCTCATCCTTTCCCCCTTCAACATTGAACTTTACACCAAGTATCATTTCGGTTATTTGGATGTTTGTTAGCAGGTGGAGGGTGAGCTTTGACACCTTAACTTCTGAGGTGCCTTCAGCCACTGCTATGAAGGGTATGATCATGTCGCCCATGTGCCTGTCAATTGGAGCGCCGCTCCTCACCTCCTCTAGGAACTTACTTGCTGCGTCTTCACCCACCTTCTCTGCTGGCTTCCCCCGCTCCCCGAGGCTGTCTGCGCCTATTACGGTTCCAGCTCCGGTCTTAGCCCATAATACTATTCCGGATCCTGGACCGAGGTGGGGGTCGTGCCTACCGTAGGTTTCAAGGCGTATTTTCACGTCGAAGCCTTCCCGTCTAAGCAGCCTCTCCGCGCTTCTAGCCTGTCTTTCAGCCACGTGTGAAGGCAGCCTTACAGCATGGGATATACCTTCAACCAAGCCTATGCCACCTTGCTCTAATAAGCGGACTGGTTTGAGTTTTTTAACAGGAAGGATCGTTGCTTTGACGATGCCGCCCCCTTTAGGATAGTGTCCTCGCCTTTCCATTTTCAATTCTGCCTTATAGCCCATTATGCTCAGGTTTGGGAGAGCCACGTTAGAAAGATAATCTATGGGTGGACTCCAAGCCACGTCCGTCCCCCCTTTTACCTCCAACTCCATCGCTTCGGGGGCAAAGGCTGCGGCGGGCATTATCGATTGTAAAACTAGGCTTATGGATCCGGCTGTCCCAACGTCAAACCTGTATCGTCCCCCCCTTAACCCGGTTGGGCTGAAGACTATAGTTTTGGAGCCTACATGGACTCCCTCGGTTTTTGCCCTTGCTATTTCAGCGACTGCCTTTATTCCTGTTGCGTGCTGGGCTTTAAGTCCGGGGTTAGGTCTTCTAGCCCTAATGTTAAACACCTTTACAGGCTTTCCTATGAGGGCTGAGAGGGCTATGCTTGTACGGAGAACTTGTCCTCCACCTTCACCTATGCTTCCATCGATCTCGATCACAGCGATCACCTCTTATAAGGCTCCTTCAACGGTCAGAAGGAATTTTTTTACGTTGACGCCGCCCGTGAAACCTCCAAGCGTCTTGCTCCCGACGACCCTGTGGCAGGGTATGATTATTGGGAGAGGATTCCTTTTTAAGGCGTTCCCTACCGCCCTAGCTGCCTTAGGGCGCCCTATCTTCTCCGCTATCTCACCGTAAGTTACCTTCTTTCCACGCGGAATCCTTCTAACTTCTTCAAGCACCATCCTTTGGAAACAGGATAGCTGTGAAAGGTCCACTGCTTCGTTGAAATCAACGTTTCCGCCTTCAAACACCTTGAATATTTTCTCAGCCACCCTTTTACACACTGGATCATCGCCGAATTCCACGTTTGGAACTAGCATCCTAATTCTCCGTTCAGCCTCCTCACGAGTTAGGCAGGGAAGAGTTGAAGCTAGCAGGCCTTTCCCCCCTCTGGCCACTGCAACGTACTTCCCATTGGACTCCACTATCGACGCGACCTTAATAGGGACCCTCCAGCTAATGACGTTCCGCCTCGACTATTCTTCTAATTCTTTCAACACCATTAACATCTTTTATGATCTTTGCTACGGATGGTGGAACAAGGTCCTCCCATGGCTCTCCCTTAATAATTTTCTCCCTTATCCTAGTCGCACAATACTTCTCTCTTTCATAGAATGGTACCGGCTTAACTTCGTAGCCTGCCTCCTCAAAGAGAATCTTTACTAGAGAATTATTGGAATATACCACTTTGAAAGGGGGAACGAGGGAGACGACGTGAGACACCCATAGGCGGTTATCGTTAACGTCGGGGATGGGAATAAGATAGTAGCGGGAAGGGGGGATATCCGCTTCATCTAGGGAGAGGCGAATCATGAGGATTCGCTCCCCAGCCTTAAACGGGTCTTTACGAGTATGGCTATACTGGGCGCTTCCGACTCCTATTATGATCTCGTCTACCTCGTTTAATAGGGATTTAACTGCGTGGAGATGTCCTATATGGAAAGGTTGGAAGCGCCCTATGAAAAGACCTCTAAGCTTTCCAGGCTTCATCTAAGACAACCTCTTCCCACCTAGTTCACAATCCACTAGCCACATCAGCCTTAAACCTTTTCTCTCTCCTTAACGATTTAAAAGTTGAGGGGGTTGATCATGAGGCCTATTATAGCTCTTTTAACAGACTTTGGATTGAGGGACGCCTTCGTTGCGTCGATGAAAGGGTTGATACTGTCCATATGTTCTGATGTGGAAATAGTGGATGTAACACATGAAGTTAACAGGTTTGACGTTTTACACGGTGCACTAGTTTTATCCTCGGCAGCGAGGTACTTTCCGGAGGGAACAATTTTTGTTGGAGTAGTTGACCCAGGAGTTGGAACGAGAAGACGTGGAATAGTTATTGAGACTGAAAGACATATAGCTGTTGGGCCAGACAATGGCCTACTTAGCCTCTTAGCGGAGAAGGAGGATGTAAAAGGGGTTTACGAGATACGCCGTAAAGAGCTTACCTTAGACGCGCCGTTTGAAACATTTCATGGATTAACCGTCTTTTCCTCTGTTGCGGCACATATAGCTAAAGGGGTTCCTCCGAGCTTGGTTGGGCCACGCGTAGAAGAGTATGTTAGGATACGTATTCCTAAACCGGAAGTAGCCGGGTCGGAGATTACGGCAAGGATAATACACGTAGACCAGTTCGGAAACCTCGTGACAAACGTAGACTTGAACACTCTCCGAGCGGTCAACGTCAAGGAGGGAGCTAGGCTTAGATTCAAGTTTAAAGGAGGAGGCATCGAGGTACCATTTGAAAAGGCTTACGGGTACGTACCGGAGGGAGAGTGCGTCTGCGTTCTAGACAGCTACGAATTCCTAGAGTTAGCTGTTAACCAGGGGGACGCGTCGAAGAAGCTGGGTTTAGGAGGAGGCGACGTGGTTAAGATCACGGTTCTACCGGAAAGGTGAGGATTCGAGCTTTTTAAGGATCTCACCGAACACCTTTTTCTCCTCTCCACCCGATAGCTGATATAATTTCTTTAGGATCAGTTCAGGCGTCGACCTAGCAAGGTAGTTGAACCTAGGGTTCCTGTCCACTATCAAATTGAAGTTTTCGTCGAGGCCGCTTGCCGCTATCCCGTCGACTCTAACCCTTCCCTCGGTGAGGGAGACAATTTCCTTTGCAAGATGGCTTATCACAACTACGCAAGTATCCTTCTGAGCCTCTAGGAGGTCTAGTAGTCCGGCTATTATAACGGCTGCTGCACCGCTTTCAGTCATAGCTTCTATCTCGTCGAAGAGGGCAAGCTTAGGCGTTGGATTGGAGGCTATTGCCGCGAATCTTTTAAGAGTTGTTTCGAGCGCCCCTGCGGAGAGCATGCCCGCCGCCTTCTCGAAAAAGTATATTTCTTCGAATGGCCCTACGATTGCCTCCTCAGCTGGAACCGGGAGGCCCATCTGAGCAAGGAGGCATACTTGAGCTATAAGTTGTATAAGCGTTGTTTTTCCGCCAGAGTTTGCACCGGAGAGAATTACCACTCTCTCCCCGTTTGTCCCCTCCGGTCTCGCACCCACGTCGCCTATGACATAATTTACGGGAACGACCCTTTCTTTTCCTTCTAGCTCCATCCTTTTAAGGAAAAGGTTTTTTCCTTTTTTGAAGAAGACACCCGCTCCCTCAACAATACGGGGAGTGTTGAGTTCGTAGTCTCTTGCAAAGCAACCAACTGCGAAGTATAGGTCGAATTCTAAGGCTGTGTAAACCGCTTCCTCAACCTTCCTTCGGTATCCTGAGAGTTCACGGGCTACTTCACGCAGGACACGGTACGACCTTAAGGCCTGCTGCCTTCTCAGCCACGTTTCAAGCTCAGATATCTTCCTCGGGTTCATCGAGACAGGTAAGGCTGGCTCGTCGGGGAAAAGGCCTTCAAGCCATAAAACCTCCTTTTCAGAAAGGCCTAGGGACTGGTAAAACTTTTTCTCGGCTTCATTTATCGTGCTAAAAATAACATCGTTAACCTCTGGGGGAAGATAGCTTCTAAGCCTTCCCGCCTCAAAAGCCGAGCTGCTGGCTTCTTCGAGTATTCTTATGATTTGCTCCCCTCTCAGCCTTGCCTCGCTCTCAGCGAGCCTCCCTCTTATTTCCTCATTAACCCAAGCTTCTACTTCAGCCACCGCCTCGTTAAGCCCTCTTAAAGCAACCCTGTACCTGTCCAGTTCCTGGTTAACCCCCTCAGCTACCTCCCCCTTCTCCGTAATATAGCTAAGCAGCTCCCTAACTCTGTCCAGAGTGTTCCTATCCAGCTTCTCAACTAGATCCTTCAAGCTTTCTACTTCAGGAAGAAGCGAGATGGCGGACGACAGCTCGCAGACGGCATTTATAACATCATAGTTTGCCGAGTAAAACCATATGGCAGCCTCCGGGACGACATCCTCAACACTCCATTTACGTGGAGCCGTAACTAAATTTTCGGCGTACTCGTCTACTCCCTCGCCGACGTAAATAACTAGGTCGTACCCCTCAGCATAGTCGATGAGACGTTCCCCTTCACTTATGAGGAAGGTTGTGCAGTAACGGTCTACGCCTGCATCCTTTAACCGTTTATATTCGTCTTCGTCACGGGTAATCACGGCTCTACCCTTAATTTTCCCCTTCAATTCCCCTTTCCTGAGAGGTCTAACTCTTCGGAGGGCAGACAGCACACGGTTGATGGCGGCGTCGTCGGATCCTTCAATCATGTTCTTAGCTTCCGAGAAGGCTCTAAGCCTCTCTAGTGCCTTCTCAATCTTCGAGGCTGGGTAAGGCCAGAGGAGGCGGAGTTTGTATTTAGCGTAATCTGTCTGTGCATATTCCTGAATAAGCTTTAATGTGTCTTCATAAATTCGTTTAATTCCCTCGGTTTTCAAGACTTCATCCCATCTAACCCCCTCCACGAGTTCCCGCGCTCTTCTAACTATGGTATAAGCCTTACCTATACCAATCCCCGGCACGTTTCCAATTTCAGCAATTCTACCCTCCAAGATCGCGTTCAACGCCTCCTCCTCTGAGCCGAAAAAATCAATGAGCCTGCGTTTAATACGCTCCCCCACACCCTCCACGTCGCTGAGCTTCACCTTAACATCCTCCGTGAGAAACTCTTCCACAAAGACACCTTTAAAACTTAGCGGAACATCCAGAAACAATGAATAGGATCAGAGGGGTGGTCGGGTGGAGACACTAATATTGGTTATAGGAGACTTTCACGTTCCCGACAGGGTTCCGGAGGTGCCGCAACAGGTTAAGAGGTTTGTTGAATCCAACAGCTTCAACATCATCCTTTCAACCGGGGACTTAACTTCAGAAAAAGTTTTAGAATGGCTAAAGAGGCAGGCCCCCTTGAAAGTGGTTATGGGAAACATGGACTACCTTCCTCTTCCAAAGGAGGAGAAAATCGAAGTCCACCGGTTAAAGATAGGGCTGACCCATGGGACAGGCGTATGGCCTCGGGGAGATGAAAGGCAACTCGTGAAGATAGCTGAAAGAATGGACGTGGACATTCTGATTTCAGGCCACACACACCGCCCAGCCATATCCCTAAGGAATGGCAGGCTGCTCATTAACCCTGGAAGCGCGACGGGGGCATGGGGTGGATCATCGGATTGGACGACGCCCAGTTTTATGACGATGAAGATCTCTGGAGAAAAGTTAGAAGTAGAAACCTTTATCTTAGCTGAAAAATTAAAGAGACAGCTAAAATCCTTCAAAAAAGAAGAAGTGATTGAAGAGTGGCGGTGAGACGAACACGCTACTATTTTCTGGTTTAGCAATTTTTCGTTTGCAAGTAAACAATTGTGACCGTAAACCTTCCTTATTCATTTATTTTTGGAGGATTCTGCTAAAAGAGAATGATCACGCCTCTCCACATGTTTAGTTTCGCCTATTTATTCCTTCCACTCAACCTCTGCTTTTTTATGCCAAAAATGAGAGTAAAGCAGAAGTGATGGTATATACCTATAATCGAGCAGAACTTAACCTCTCATTGTTTAGGCTAGGAATATAGTATGTTACTCTTATTTCATATGATATAGCGTTGCTGTTCTTACCGAGTATTTACTCAGTCTTTTTCAACATATTCCCCGTCTAAAAACGAGAATCACAAACGGGAAACCTCGACCTGCCTCTAGGAGGCCTTAGACTTAAGTAATCAACTACCCTTAGGAGAAAAGCCTATTAAATGGTTTTTACAACTGAAAACACGGCTTCACAAAGTTACGAAAAAGAATGAGAAAGGTTTTACACGTAAAAGTGTATTAAGCTGATGATTTAAAATTACGAAACAAGTTTTGTTGTGAGCTTCTCGACTATTCTGTCCCAGATCTCTGTGTGCTCTGCCTCTTCGTCATAGAAGATCTTTGTCCTGTTGATTTCCAGTGCCCCGGGAGCCGGGCATGCATTAACGCAAAGGCCGCACAGAATGCATTTATCCTGGTCGATCTGGACTCTAGGAGCTTTTTCCCATGGCTTCTCTGGCTTAGGTATGATAATCGCCTCATTAGGGCATACTTCAGCGCAGGTGGAGCAGCCAGCTGGGCAAAGCTCCCAGTGAGCGATTACCTCGCCTTCAGCGTACTTCTTAGCTTTCTTCCCTTTTTTGGCTGTTATAATTTCCTTATATTGGAGAGGGGGTAAAGCGCCTTCCTCGACCAGGATCAGTCGGGGTTCACCGTTGATCCTGAGCTCTAAGGCTTCAAAGGGACACATGTAAGAGCAAACTCCACAGAAGCTACACTTTTTCTCGTCTACCAGCACCGGTGGTAAATTAGCGTATCCTTTCTCAATAGCTCCTACAGGCCCTCTACGGATGGCTTCCTTCGGGCAAACAAGTGTACATGTTCCACATCCGACACATTTGTTTAAGTCTAGTGTCAACGTGATGTCAACATCAAGCGTTTTCATCCTAGTAACGACCTTGTCCTCTTTAATTTCAGATGCAAAGTATGGATACACTAAACCACCACCTTACCTAGCTATTTTCAAAGTTATGGCTTTTGGGCCGCATGCGGATATGCAAACGCCGCATCCGTCGCAGAAGCTCTGATTCACCACAAACGCCTTTCCGTTCCTCACGATTATCGTGTAGTTTTCCTCTTCTCCTCTCTTCTCCGGGGGCAAACTGGCATTATGGGGGCAAGCGGTCGCGCAGTCGCCACACCCAACACAGAGGGAGGGATTTATGTGAAGCTCGTACACGTTTTGAAGGTTGTACTCCATCATTAAATATTCCTCCCAGCCTTAATATTGCCAACGTTCAGCAATGACTCGCTATTTACGGGAACAACCATCCTTAAAAAAATATCCTTTATCCTCCTTAAAAAGCGGACGGAAAACGTGTGTATGTATGGAAAAACAACATTGTAAGTGAACCATAGAAGGATTCTTTTACAGGTAGATGAACGCCTAGCTGACAGCCCAAACTTTAAATATCACTTGGAGAATCGTTGCGTGAAGGTATCTGGTGGTATTTGTGAAAAGGAAAAGGATAATTATCAACACGGATGTGTGCTGGGGCTGTGGCAACTGTGTTCAAGCATGCCCGTTTAATCCTGAACACAGGAAGGTGCCTCTAATGTGGATGAAGCGCGCACCGATTTTACGGCTGGTAAATGGCGTATCCCGCGTGGTAAGTGATGCTTGTTACGAGCTGCTTCCTAGATGCAGAATATGCGAGGAAGCGTGCCCCAGCGGAGCCCTAAAAGTTATTAAAGTAGAGGAGGAAACTCTACCCGTGTAGTTGGAGGGTGAAAAGATGAGTGGGAAGCTTGAAATGACCCTTATAACTTGTAGGACCGTGGAGCAAGGTGCTGCGAGAGAAGGAGAAAAAATGGGTTATAAGTACATGAGGGCTTGCGGAAAGTGTTACATGGATTACGAGGACATGAAAGCATTAGGTCTTCTTCCAGGAGACACCGTTAGGTTAAGGACGAGGCATGGCGAAGTTGTGTTGAGCGTGGAGAGATCACCCGATGCACCGCATAGAGGGGTTGTGTTTGTTCCGTTGGGACCATGGGCCAACCAAATAGTGGATCCCGAGACGGACTCGACAGGGATGCCGTCACTTAAGGCTATACCGGTAACCGTAGAGCCGGCACCCGAAGAGCGCGTTCCAGACATAAAAGCCCTGATAAGTGGCTTACAAAAATAAGAGGTTCACCAAAACCGTTATATTAAACACAGAATCCTTTAAACGCTAAGTAATTCATCCTTAACATGAAGTGGAGGTCTAATAGGATGCCACGGGAAGTGGTACGAGACGTTGTCTGCCCTGTTTGCGGCTCCTTATGCGACGATGGCATAGTTGTGCTTGGCGATGGAGGACGAATTGTTGAAGTTGAAAATTTCTGCTCTGTAGGTGCTAGCAAGTTTCTTAATGCTCAAAGCGAGCACAGACTTAAAAAGCCCTTAATGAGGAAGAATGGTAAATTTGAAGAGGTGAGCTTAGAGGAGGCAGTTAAGGAGGTCGCAAACATACTAGCTAATGCTGAACGCCCTCTTCTTTACGGGTGGAGTAACGCTGAGTGTGACGCCCACAGGGTTGGGCTAGAGTTGGCGGAGGAGGTTGGAGGGATTATAGACAGCACCACGACCACGTGTCATGGGCCAACGGTGATAGCCGTCCAAGAAGTCGGGTGCTCCACTTGTACTCTTGGAGAAGTTAAAAACAGAGCTGACGTTGTAGTTTACTGGGGTAGTAACCCGATCCATGCACATCCACGCCACATGTCACGCTATACGATATTCCCGAGAGGGTTCTTCAGGGATAAGGGTGAAAAGGACAGGACACTTATCGTGGTAGACGTAAGGAAAACGGACGCTGCAAAGCTTGCCGACTACTTCATCCAAGTTAAACCGGGGCACGATTATGAAGTACTAGCTGCCATGCGCGCCATTTTAAAGGAGAAGCCGGTTAACACGGGCGAGATCGGAGGCGTCCCTGTTTCCAAAATAAAGGAAGTAGTAAACGTTATGAAGAACGCCGGGTTTGGAGCTCTTTTCTTCGGCATGGGGTTAACGATGAGTAGAGGGAAACACCGCAACGTAGACAATGCGATAAAGCTAGTGGCGGACCTTAACTCATATTCGAAATGGATTATTGCTCCAATGCGGGGCCACTATAATGTGACTGGAACCGGTGAGACATTCACGTGGGTGACTGGATACCCGTTTGGGATAGACTTCCAGAGAGGGTTCCCATACTACAACCCAGGGGAAACCACAGCCATCGACGTGCTTCTCAGAGAGGAGGTTGACGCTGCATTGATCGTCGCCTCTGACCCCGTTTCACACTTCCCGGCAGCCGCCGTGAAGCACCTAGCAAGGATACCGGTCGCAACCATTGAGCCTCATCCGACACCAACCACGGAGATCTCAAAAATAGTGATCCCCCCAGCTATCGCTGGGATAGAGGCAGAAGGCACTGCCTATAGGATGGATCACGTACCTCTTCGACTGAGGAAGGTGGTTGATCCTCCAGAGGGATGCCTACCGGACAAAGAAATACTTGAAATGATCTTAGATGAGGTCAGGAAGATTAAGAAGTAAGAGAATAAGGGATAATTCATTCTCTAAAAACTAGGAAAGTGATAATTCTCTTGAAAGTTTAATTATTTCCTACTATTTTTGCTACTCTGTCCTTCTGAGCTTGCTGAAAAGCGCTTTTAACTCGCTCTGAAGCTGCATTCTTGCGCTTGCAGGACTTGGAGGTGTGGCTGGCTTAGGTGCTGTGGGTTTAGCTTCCACCGTGGGAGCCTTACTTGTTACTGGTTCATATCTCGGAGCAAGATCGGCTTCGCGTTCTTGAGATAATGGTGAGGCTGGTGTTGCGGTTGGTGTTATAGCAGGCTTGCTTTCCAGCGCGTTAACTCTCCTACTTAAAGATTTTATTTCATTGTCGAGTTGATTTATTCTCTCTTCAAGCATCCCTACGGCATTTAAGATTATACTCACTAGCCCTGTTATTATCTCTGCAAGCTGCTTGAGTTTCTTACTTTCCCCAAAATCTATCATAAACTCTATTTCATCGCTCAAAGGCACCGTCTCCTGTGAGCTTAAAGGATACTTTACCCTCAACTCTAATAAACTTTTTCGAGAATATGTTTGAACGAGCTTTGACAAGCACCAGCCTCCTTTAACGTTTAAATTTTTTGCATGGTTATACGTGAATAAATTTTAGGAGAGGCGAACGTAATAGAGATCCATGTTCAACAGAGAGGAGGTAGTAAGTGGTTTAATTTGTAAGAAGCCCGTCGGAAGGCTAACTAGTTGGCACGATGAGCCTGAATTGCAGCATTAGTGATGAGGGTGTTGAAGAGTGGGTGAGTCTGAGATGAAGCTTCCTTACGGTGGATTAACCGTGAGGATTAGGATTCCTTACCCCATGTTTGAAGTGAGCGTTAACCCGGTGGAAGGAGTTAGGGATCCTGAGGTGGTTATTAGGGATTGTTTACGGCAACCTTTAGGCTTGGATGAGCTTTCAGGATTAGTTAAGAAGGGAAGTAAGGTTACCATATGCTTTGAGGGTGTACATGTTCCTGGCGGTTATAGGAGGCATGTCCTAAGAATTCTCCTCCAAGAGCTGCAAAGGGCTGGCGTTAGGAAAGAAGATGTAACTCTGGTGGCTGCCACGGGGGTTTACAGGAAGCCAAGCTTCAAGGAGTTAAGTAGAATGATCGGTGCGGATGTGGCTGGCAGGCATACCCTAATCATTCATGACTGTGAGAATCAAAAAACTATGGTGAGGATTGGAGAGACGCCCTTTGGAGGCCCTTTAGAGGTTAACAAGTGGGTGGTTGAATCGGACCTAACCATTATCTTAGCTAAAGTGATTCCTTGGAGTTTCTGGGGTGGTTACAATTCAGGTTCAAGGGTTTTATCTCTTGACCTGACTTCCATAAGAACGGCAGAGCAGTACTATGACTTTGACGTTGTCAGTAATGCCGCATGCAATGGCGATCCTTACCGGAACCCACTTCAGAGGGCATGCTGGAAAACGGTTAATATTGTGGAGGACGAGAAAGGTTCTCCCTTATTCTTCGTTGAAATAGTCTCCTCGATCAAGGGGGCACTACTGGCGGCTAAGGCGGGAAGGCAGAGCGAGGTGGAGAAAACATGCTGGCGTGAAGCAGATAGGCAGTACCTTGCAAGAGTTAGAGAGAGAGGGGGGCTTTTAGTCCTAGGTGTTCCAGAGGTGACGTTTCTCGGGGAGACGGGGAGGGATCCCATTGCACTGCTTCACGCTTTAACTTACGCTTTCAGAAATTACAGGAATAAGCCTTCCATCCTGAGGGATGGGATCGTGTTGACGGCGGCAGAATGCAGTGAGCCGGTGGGAAGGGGCGGCGCCGCTGAAGCGTTTAAAATGCTACTTAAGGTAGAATCCATCGAAGAGCTCAGAAAGCACCATGAACTTCAGAGGAAACCGGCCTTAATTAAGGCGTATAGGGAGGGAGAGGCATCCCATCCACTCTACCAGTTTTTCACCTTATACCCTGCATCGTTCATCTTAGATTACGTGGATGACATTCTTATTTTTGGATGTAAGTCTCATCGTGCTGCGAAAGCGATAAGAGGGACGCCAATACAAAAAGAAAGCGAGGCATTCAAGATCATTGAGGAACAGCTTGGACCGGACCCCTTAACCATCGCCTCCCCAGACTACTTCGTTAAAGGACCTGCCATACAAGCCACTTAAATGGGGCCGCGTAGTAACAAATGAGGAGGCGAAGAAAGTTACTTCTTCAATGCCGAGTTAGCCATGTTTTCTAGTACGTTTTTAGGGTCCTTTGCCTTAACGACCCCTGATGCTAGTAGCACACCTTCAGTTCCGAGTTTGAGCGCTGCCAGCACATCATCCCCGGTAGTTATTCCAGCGCCACATAAAGGTATAACCTTTGGGTTGACTCTTCTTATGACTTCCACCGCTCGCGTTACCACTTCAGGCTCAGCCGTCGAGACGCTTATACCGGTTCCTATGAGGCGTGGGGGCTCGTACGCGCAGAAGTCAGGGTTTAGAGCTGCTACGGCGGCGCTTACCTCGATGTTGTTTGAGCAAACCACTGTTTTCAGCCCAACCTCCCTTGCTCTTCTAACAGCTTCGTCTATGTCTGCTAGGACTAGCCTGTGCTCACTGTGATTTATCAGGGTTCCTACAGCCCCAGACTCGGCTACTGCTTCGGGGAGAACGTAACCGGTGTGTGAGCCAGGCTTTATGGGGTCTATGTGCTGTGCAAATACCGGTATTTCCACTGATTCAGCTATCATCCTTAAGTCTGAATGTTGGGGGGCTACTGCTATACAGACACCTGTCTCCTTGCTTACCTCCTCCGCAGCCTTAGCTATTTCCAATCCTTTCCCACCCACACTTTCAGAGTATGTCTTATAATTTACGAGTATTATCGGGGTCTTAACCTCCATGTGCACCACCAACTAAACCCTCACCATTCAGCATTTCAACTTTTCCCCTTTTGGAAGACGGAGAACCACGTTTCCGCCCTTTGGAACCCCTATACACTCGGCTACGGGCGTACATTTCGTCCTTAAGAGAAAGTAGACGTCGCATGGATGCTCGACTTCCGTCATGGACTCGAAGTTTCCCATCCCCTTAGCAACTATTACGTCAGCCTTCCGGTACTCCTCAAGGAACTCGCTGGAGCACTCGTGGAGGAACAAGCCTATGCAGTCCGTACCCGTCGTCACGACGTTATCAGCCACCTTGTGCATTTCTGCTTCTAAGGCGTCCGCCATGGTTGCATCATTCATTACAGGGCCTCCTTTAACCGCAACAGTGACCCTCGCGCCCACACGCTTTAACTCTCTAACCAAGACCGTATCAAAAACGATTTCCCCAGCGTTATCCGTTAAGTAAAGGACGGAGCCCCCTTTAACTGCTTTATACAATTTCTCTGTGTCGTCTATCACTAACTCGTCCTCCGCTTTCACGACGGCTTCCGTAACATCTTCAAGTCTAAACTCGTGCCCTAACACGTCGAACTCTATTATGTTGCCTGCCACCGCCAAGAGGCAGGCTTGCCTAAATTTTTCAAACCCGTCTTTGCCCTTCAAACTTTTAGACACGTTTGAAAGAACGTTTAACGCAACTCTGTTGGACTCAGCCTTAATCTCAGCGAACGGGTCATCAACTCCGATGACTTCACGTATCACGCGCTCTCTTACCGTCCCAAGGTAAGCTGGTACAAGGTGGAACGGGTGGTCTTCATGGTTAATCTCCCTGTTGATGGCTTCAACTACTGCCTTGACAGCTTTCATCCTAGCGTCGACGTCGCCGGTCAACCGCTCAACTTCTTTATAAGCTCTCGATATCAAGCAAACAATGCAGATCGGCTTAATTTTCATCTTGGACGCCCCTTTTACATTGTTTCTAAGGGTATCTTATTTATGCTCTTTCCCCCTTCCTCCCTCACCACGACGGTGTTTTCAACACGTATACCGCCAAACCTAGGAATGTAAATTGCCGGTTTAATGCTGAAAACCATGCCAGCCCTAACCGGCTCATTGTTATTTAGCGATATTATAGGGGGCTCCTTAATGTCGAGGCCGACGCCGTGACCCGTAGGATATATGAAGAACTCTTCGTACCCCCCTTCCTTGACCGTCTTCCTTGCTGCTTGATCCACGTTTCCCAGCGGGGATCCGGGTTTCAACTCGCTGACCGCGCTTTGAAAAGCACGATTAACAATGCCGAATATTTCCTTATGCTTCTCCTTAGGCTTGCCCGTGTAAAGGGTTCTTGAGAGACGTGCATGATACCCATTATATGCGGCGCTTACAACTATAACTACGATTTCGTTTTCCCCTATCTTTTTGTTGCTTGCTTTCTCGTATGGGTAAGCCGACCTCTCCCCCGAGACGATGCTGCTTTCAACGTCCTCGCCTTGAGAGCCAGCCTTCATCATGGTGCTTTCGACTTCGGAGAGCACCTCCACCTCAGAGACTCCAGGGTTAATCATTTCAAGAGCAGTTCTAAGCCCCTTTTCAGCTATTTCAGCGGCTTTTTGGATGTTATCGATTTCAGCCATATCCTTTATAGACCGGATCCTCCAGAAACCAGATGAAACATCTTTAAACCCTGTTTTGGGTAGCTCCTTCTTCATTTCCTCAAAAAGGTAGACTTTCATATCGTAAAACTCGACGCCAATAAGCTTATCAAGCAGGTTCTTCTCTTCAAGAAGCTTCCTCAGCACGTCTATGATTCCGCCAATTCTCTCCCCATCCATACGGATTGGATACGGACTGTAGTACCTTATGTCCTTAATCCACGAAAACTCTGCTGCCCTATCGAATTCATACCGGGGAACTATCAAAACGGGATCATCGTCTAGAGGGGTGAGAAACGCGCTAACTTCACTTAAGCGAGGCTTAACGAAACCGGTTAAATAGTAGATGTTTTTAGGATTGAACGTTAAAATGGCGTCAACCTCCACGCTTCTCATAAGACCATAAACCTTCTCGATCCTCGTGGAGATACTCCGCAAAGCGGCCACCCCGCCAATAACACTTAAACTTTAAACCCTTAAAAGGCATATAAAAAGATGTCCTCACACGGGTAAGTGAAGCAAACACTTTAGAACTTTAAGTCATTTCCCCAGAAAAGTAGCTGTGTAATATGAAGATAACATTAAGAATTATAAAGTCCCTCAATCTAAACCGAGAAACATCATTCAGAAGAGGTTCTAGTTTTGACGGATGTAACCATATCTCTTAAGGTGCCAAGGGAAATATTGCACTTCCTAGACGAGAAAGTTGGGCAAGGGAGAAGGTCTGAGTTCATAAGGCAAGCCATAATAGAGAAACTTAAAATGAGCAATGGGGACGCTAGAGACCCTATCATCAAAGAAATAGACAGTTTGAAGAGGAAAGTGGAGGAGTTGGAAAGAATACTCCGTGTGCATAAGCTGGGGGAAGGAGGGAGAAAGCAGCACCCACTATATAGGATATGTAGAGATGAAAACGACAGGAAGATAGTTGAATACTTACTTAGGGAGGGGGGAGCTACCACTAAGGAGCTAGAAAAAGTGGTGGGATTAAAGAGAAGGCAGATCTTGAACCGAATGAAATATCTTTCAGAAAAGGCCGAGAAGGAGCTTGGAAGAGGCACTTTAAGGTATATACGTTCACGAGTTAAAGGTAAGAGACAGGCGTGGTGGTTGAAGGACGGGCATTAAATAGAAAATGAAGGTGGCATGGCTCTCCTTATGGAAGCTATTCTTTCGGTATCCAGTACCTTGACCCGTTGAACAAGCGGAATCCGTCTTCTTGGCCGAATTCCTTACAGTGACGTGAAGAAACGTGAAGATTGATAAAATTTATTTGTTTGAGCTTTAATCTATTTAAGTGGCGGGTCTGTGGCCTAGCCAGGATAGGGCGTCGGCCTCCGGAGCCGATAGTCGAGAGCGCTTGTGCGCCGGTAAGGTTCAAAACCGTTGGTTGGGGAAAGTCCCTCCAGACCCGCCACACTTAATTTGTATTTCCGTCTTTTTCTTTTCTGGTGATACAGGTGAGCGGCTATGATCTTAAAGGTTAAATCGGAAATAGCGGATGCGCTTTGGTGCGCCTTAGAGGCCTTAGATTTCGCTTCTGCAACATCGAAAAGCGAGGTTTCGCAGCTTTCGGAGACGCCTGATCCTAAGTTAGGTGATATTGCCTCCTCGATCCCGCTTAAGCTTGCGAAGCCTCTCAGTAGGAAACCCATGGAGATAGCTGAAAGCATAGTTGCATGTATAAAGATGCCTCCATTGGTTAGGAGGGTTGAGGCTGCAGCGCCAGGCTACGTAAACTTTTTCCTAGATGATGAGAGGCTTACAGCTGAGCTGATAAAGCATGTTATGGAGGAAGGGGAAAGCTACGGATCCTCTGATTTAGGGAGAGGTAGGAAAGTGATAGTGGAGCACACGGCGGTTAATCCGACTAAGCCTCTTCACATAGGACATCTCAGAAACGCCGTTCTAGGCGATGTTGTGGCGAACCTTTATAGGGCGTGTGGCTGGGACGTTGAGGTTCAAAACTACATTGACGACTTAGGACGCCAGATGGGAGTTTTAGTCTGGGCTTTTATGAACAACGTACACTTGGATGTTCCAAGGGAGAAGGATATGAAGCTTGACTTCTGGTACGGGCTAGTCTACGCTAAGGCAGCTCAGATATTGAAGGATAAGCCTGAACTGGAAGGGGATGTTGACAGGGTAATGAGGGAGATGGCTGCTGGCGAAGGGGAAGCCTCCCTTTTTAGCAGGCAGCTTGCGGAGAAATGTGTTGAGTCAAACCTAGAAACGACTTCTAGGGTTGGCATCACCTATGACTTGCTGGTCTGGGAGAGCGACGTGGCAAGGGCGCGGCTCTGGGAGAACACCATGAAGATCCTTGAAAAGTCAGAACATTTCGTATGGGAGACAGAGGGGGAGTATAAAGGCTGCTTTGTAGCTAAGCTGAGCCATCTTGAAGAATTTAAAGACAAGAAGAACCCTGACAAGGTTCTCGTACGTTCGAACATGGTTCCAACCTACGTGGCTCACGATATAGCATACCAGCTCTGGAAGTTCGGCCTTCTAGAAGTGGACATGAGTTACAGGCCGTGGCATAAGCAGTTTAATGGCAGAGTCCTCTGGACTACGACTCCTATCTTAGGTGTTTCATCAGATAGCTTTGCAAAAGCGGATAGAGTGATAAACGTTATAGGCTACGAGCAGGAATACCTACAGAAAACCATCAAGGTATGCTTAAAGCTTCTAGGGCACTTGGAGCAAGCGAAGAACTCTATCCACCTATCATATAAGCACGTGCAGCTTTTAGGGGAAC
>Ga0190363_1000214_pt1 | contig 33097 bp, 32 predicted proteins | sample 48721867_MG_FD_161272 | JGI IMG/M metagenome (GOLD analysis project Ga0190363, IMG submission 161272) | Hydrothermal vent microbial mat bacterial communities from Southern Trench, Guaymas Basin, Mexico - 4872-18-6-7_MG | ecosystem: Environmental > Aquatic > Marine > Hydrothermal vents >... | reverse complement strand
CGGACGTAGCCATCGTAGACTTCCATATAGTAGACCTGCTGACTAGGTATGGAGTAGTAAGTCGTCCGAAGACTTTGACGAGGAAACGATATCTGGCGATAGAGCAGCTGCTTAGAGAGATGGCTGAGAGGCTTGGCTTAAACTTGGCTGAGCTGGACCTTTATCTATGGTATCTGGAAACCGGTAAGGTGTTGAAGTAGCTTAGGCGTTAAGTTTAACTGTATCGTCTCCGTAGTAGGATACGTGATGATGAGCTTCCGGTGGGGACACCTGAAGCCCAGATGAAGAATTTGCCGAATGCTGAGCGGTTTATTCCCCTTCCTTATATCCCTTTCTCCTGAATAAACGTCTATCCTGTAATCCTTAAAGAAAAACCGGGAAACTAGATGTCTTAATAAGGGAAAGAAAACGGTTAGGCGAGTCCGAGTCTATGCCTTATCCTTTCTAAAGCCTTTTCAAGCTCCGTTATACCTAGTCTTTTCAGGGTTTCCGGCTTCGGTAGACCGTTTTCATCCCATCCAGCGGCTTCGTAGTAGGTTTTCTTAAGCTTCTCTATCTCTTCTCTCTTCACTACAGCGCCTTTCTTAGGTCCAGAGGGTAGGGGCTCGTAGAACCTCTGCGGGTTTTCGTCGTGGATCCTCGGGTCCCAGTATGCATCTGGACCGCCCAGTAGGAGTAGGGTTCTCTGTATAGCCGCTATCCTAGGCGCTAGTTCTCCATACCACTCGTCTTCTGTCAGGTTCCAGCCGGCTACTACTTTGAAGAATTCGTACAAGTACTGCTTCTTGTAGTTGAACCAGCATGCGACGATGGAGTCTAGCAGTATCATCTCGTATTCTCCCGGCCTATTCTGGTCGTCTAGGTTCGAGACCGAGGTGTGGTCTCCGCCTTGCAGGTTGCATACGTAAGCTGTGGGCTTGGTGTAGTCTAACCCACTTCTGATCCCGTGTGCTCCTACGCCTATACCCTTTACCTGTATCGCATAAGGCATCACGTCGACCTTCTTCATCTCGCTTATCTTCACAGCAGCCCTATATGTGCCCTCAGCCAACAGGTCACCTATCCCCTCCCTCCGCGCGATCATCTCCTGAAGCTTGGCGAACGCTTCCACATCACCCCATTTAAGCTCGAAGCCTATATCATCCTTCGTAAGGATCCCCCTCTGATACAACTCGGCCGCAAAACCCATCACGTTACCCGTCTGTATGCCGCATAGCCCAAGCTCATCCGCCCTAGAGGAGAGGTAGATGTTTCCTTCAGGGTCGAATATGCCTAAGTTTGTGCCTAGATAAGCCTGCAACTCGTAGTCTGGGTTGTCTGTTAAGGTGCCTTTAAACCTGCCACTTCGTATAAAAGCTATCTTTAGACAGGTCGTCGGGCATCCGAAGTCTCCCCAGAACCGTTTAATCCAATACTTCTCGAAGAAGCTTACTCCGAATCGGACCTCATCATGCCACTCCTCCTGCCAGTTTCTTATAGGCTCGCTACTGGTATCTGCCCCTACCGTATAGCCCGCCCATCCAGTACCCCAGTACCGCATCCTAAACTCTTTGATTAACACTTTACAGACACTGTCTAGAAGCTTCTTGAACCCCTCTAGGTCTGCGACATCAGGTAACGGTCCTGAGCCTTTAACAGCAATAGCCTTAAGCTTTTTAGCACCCATGACTGCTCCGTAGCCTCCATAGCCTGCAGCGTGAGTTAGCTTATGAGCTACGGCCGCTATCCTAACCTTCCTCTCCCCAGCCGGACCTATGTAGAGTATGCTGGGTTCTTTGCATAACCCTCTTAAGGGTTTCTTCTTCGACATTTCGTCTATCAGCTCTCTGGTTAGTATCCTTAGGGTATCCTTCGCCTCTTTACCCCATAGGTGGGAGGCGTCTCTAACCTCGACCTCGTCGTCGTTAATCCACAGGTAGACCGGCTTCTCAGACTCTCCCGTTATGATGATCCCGTCGTATCCCGCGGATTTAAGCTCGACACCGAATTCGCCGCCGACCGTGGAGCCCACGACCCCGTTACTCTGAGGAGACTTACCTGTCACACAGACCCTGCTACCTGGGTAATAACCGGTTAAAGGTCCCGTAAGTATGAGTAGTATATTATCAGGTCCTAGCGGGTCTATCTCCTCCCACCGGTCTCCGAGTCTATCCCATAGAATCTTAACACCTAACCCACGTCCTCCCACGTATTTACGCATCGTCCTCTTATCGACCTGAAGGGTTTTCACATCTCCGGTCGAGAGGTTTACCTCTAAAAGCCTACCCCAGTATCCATACGGCATCTACACCCACCCCTCCCACTCTTCACCGTAGAGCTTAGAGACGAGGTCTTTAGCGATGTCCTGGGGAGTTCTGGCGTAGACCTTGTAGGTCTCACTCGGAGACTTCGGGGTCGTTATAAGGGCGTTATAGCCTGCCTCCACGCAAACTTTGACGCATTCAGGCTCACCTCCGCAGAGGTCGCATATGACCGCGTAGCCGTCCCTCGGATGTATGAACGGGATCTGTCCTGGGCAGGCGTCTATACACTTCCCGCACCCGGTGCATTTATCTCTATCCACTATAACTGCACCTGTGTTTTTATCGACGAGTAACGCGTCGAAGGGACAAGCCTCGACGCATGGATATCCAGGACACTGGGTACATAGATGAGGTATTTCAAGACCAGGTATAGGCATGAAAACCCTCACCCTCGAGGCCTCAGGCCATATCCTACCCTCGTGCCTGATCGAGCAGGCTATCTCACATCGTCTACAGCCACTGCATCGTTCATAGTCTCTAAATATCCATACCTTAGGCTTTTCACCGCTCAAGGAGTATCACAAAATATTCCCTATATAACGTCATTATTATATAATTTATTTTACCCCCGCTCTGTAGGCGGCTCTGTTAGCTATCAACGCCGCCACAGCCCCGGCTGCTACTCCAGCGTCTATATTCACCACGGTAAGTCCGAGAGGACAGGACTGTAGCATCGACTGCAACGCCGCGACTCCGCTCCCCCCAAATCCGTATCCTTGAGAGGTCGGAACACCTATGACAGGAATATCTACCAGACTGGCTACGATGGAAGGTAACGCGCCCTCTCTACCGGCGGCTACGATGATCACGTCTACGTCTGCCTCGACCATGGTCTTGACGGCGTCGAACACCCTATGCAGCCCTGCCACTCCTACGTCATAGACCTTATAGACTTTACACCCCATCTCCTCGGCGATGATACTCGCTTCCTCTGCGACCGGTATGTCCGCGGTTCCAGCCGTTATCACTCCCACTCTACCACCTGTCTCCCGTCTGCCTAGCGTTTTCCTAACGACGAGCATACGAGCCTTCCTATACTCTTCGACGTTTAACCCTCTTCTACGGGCTTTCTCCGCTAGTTTATCCATGATTTCACCGTCGAGTCTACTGACTATCACGCGGCCCGCTGTTTCGATGCTTCTAAAGACTATTTCAGAAAGCTCCTCGAGGCTCTTCCCCTCGGCGAGTATTATCTCTGGGATCCCCCTTCTAAGCTCTCTACCGACATCTATACGCGCGAATTCCCCGATTTTCTCGATCGCGAATAGTTTTAGCGTCCTGACGGCTTCTTCGACAGATATCTCCCCTCTAGCTAGTTTTCTCAAAACTTCCTCCATAGCGCCCCTCCGACGTATATTTAATAAAACCCACTTACATAGTTTAACCGACTTGATATGAGGGTTTTATACATAGACTGTTCTCTAGCCGGAGTCTCCGGAGATATGATGCTGTCTGCTCTATTAAACCTTGGGGCCGAATTAGACCTTAGAAAGCTTTCTGAATCCGTTAAAGAGAGCATGGAAGGCGTCAGGCATCTAGACGTTTCATATAGCGTAGTCCGTAAGCAGGGGTTTAAAGCAGGTTTTCTCAAGGTGGAAATAGAAGATTCAAAACACCATAGAACGGGGCTTGAGGTTCGGGATGCGTTGGTGAAGACTTTGGAATCTATAGGGGTCAGCCGCGAAGCGAAGACTTTCGCCATGGAGGTCGTCGATACGATATTGGAGGCTGAGAGCCTGATACACGGTGAACCCATCGAGTCCCTCCATCTTCACGAGATGGCTTCTCCAGATACGTTGGTCGACATAGCTGGTATCGCGGCGGCGTTAGACAGCTTAAACCTATTCAGAGACACTAAAGTTTACGGTAGCCCGGTGGCCGTAGGCTCAGGTATGTTCAAAACCGAACATGGATATCTTGTAAGTCCTGCACCTGCGACTCTAGAGATACTTAGGTCTCGACGGTATCCGTTTAAAGGCGGCCCGGCCGAAGGGGAGCTTGCCACACCGACAGGCGTGGCTGTGTTGGTGAATCTTGTAGACGAGCCGGTTTATTCTCCTCCGCTGGTTAAGCCCCTTAAAGTCGGGTATGGCGCCGGGTTTAAAGACCTGCCTGGACTACCCAACGTCCTACGGCTCGTCTATGGTGAGGGTCCACTACCATATGTGGCCGAGGAGGTCTATGTCTTAGAGACAAACCTAGACGATGTCAGCGGCGAGGTGCTAGGTGATACGGTCGATAGGCTTATGAAATCCGGCGCCAGAGATGTCTGCATAATCCCGTCCACTACCAAGAAGAACAGACCGGGATATGTATTAAAGGTCATAACCGGTCTCGAAAGGTTAGACGAGGTCTTGGAGACGATCATCAGGGAAACAGGTACTTTGGGGGTTCGGGTTCTGAAGACTCCGAGATATGTAGTTTCCCGAGAAGTCAAGAGTTTACGGGTTAAGCTGAATGATGTGGAGTTTTCGGTTAGGGTTAAGGTTGCACGCGACCTCAAAGGCCGTCTGGTCAGGGTTAAACCTGAATACGAAGATTTAAAGAGGATATCTGCATCCACCGGTATGCCTGTTAGGACGCTCTCTAAGCTCGTCTGGGCAAAGGTTAAGGATATATTGGAAAAAGACGTTTGAACCTACTTCAAATCTATAGCCAGCAGGTCTCCAGATTTTTCTAGAAACTCTCTCAGAATCACCTCGGCTTTCTCAGGCGATGTCGTTAAGGGGTCTATAGCCATGGCCTCTAGGACTAGGTCTTTACTCTCCTCTAATATGCCCTGCACTAGAAGCTCGAACTTTTTAAGATGCATGTTGAGTATCGCCGTCACAGATGTCGAGAGCTCTCTGACCGGTTTACCCCTCACCCTATTTCCGTCGACGGTTCCCGGGATCTCCACCACATACCCGTTTGGTACCCCATCTATGTAGAAGTCGTTAGATAGGTTGACTGCGATCAGCTCTCTACGTTTATTGTTAACTATCGAGGATATTATATCCATAGCCGCTTCGTATGACGGCTCGACCTTGACGGGTATTTCTCCCCTAGCGGCCCTGAGGAGCCATCTCCATCGCATCTCCGCATTCTCGATTACTTTATCAGAAAGGGTCAGCCTCTCATAGTCTATGTACCTACTTACCTTTTTCAGGATACCACCTATCTCTGGGTCTCTAAACCATTCGTAGAGGTAATGGAAGAACTCTGCGATATGCCTGTCGCTTGCCGTAGCCGGGTGCTTATAGACCTTCAAAAGCTGTCTGCCGATCATGTATGGATGAGCCTTTATGATATTCCACCGTTTACCCTCTAACATCGCTCGGTTGAAATCATCTAAAACCTCTGACCCTTGGTGCTTCATCGACGTAACCCAGGTCAGATGGTTGATCCCACCGGCCTCCAGCTTTATCCCGTCGAACTCTAGGTCGAGGAGATTCGAGGCCAGCCGCATGACATCGTAGACCCCATGGCACAATCCGATGATTTTCACTCTAGTGGCTTTTAGTACAGACATGCATATCGGGGTCATAGGGTTTGTGAAGTTTATCATGAGCGCCTTAGGAGATAGGTCTTCGAGGGTTTTAGCTATCTCGAGGACGGCTGGTATCTCGAACAATCCCTTAAGTATTCCGCTCGGTCCGACTGTGTCGCCTACGACCTGCAGGATCCCGTGTCTGAGCGGTATCTCTAGAAAATTCCTGAGCGCTTTAAGACCTCCGGCTCTTATCGCTACTATGGTGAAGTCTGAGTTCTCTAAAGCCTCGACTTTATCTGATGTAGCGTTTACTTTAAGTTCTACACCACGACGTTTCACGTCTCTTTCAACTATCTTCTCCATGGCCTTAGCTCTCTCTTCGTCGATATCGTAAAGCATGAGTTCGCTACCCCATAGGTCGTTCACCCTGTATAGGTCTCCAAGTAGCCCAAGCGTGAAATGGCTACCTGCACCGACTATCGTAATCTTCCCGTCCATCTTGCATACCACTTTTCGATCATTACTAACCGGTTAAAAGCGTTAACATGATGTATGAACCTCGACGGTTCAGATAGGGCTTCATTAATGTTTAAATAAATCCGCTGCATTCCTCTCAGTAAGGTGATTTATTGGCTTACTGGCATAGCGACCTGCATAAGCGTAAGAGAACAGGCGGAAAAAGTCGTCCTTACCGTGGAAGAAGAAAGTATGAGCGTGGAGGATATCCGACGGAGACCACCCTCGGCGAGAGAGTGGTTAAGATAGACCGGGTTAGGGGCGGTAACATTAAGGTGAGGGTCGTTAAAGATAGCGTAGTAAACCTCAGCGACCCTGCGACCGGCAAGACCGTTAAATGCAAGATCCTCCGGGTGTTAAAAAACCCTGCTAATAGGGATTACGACCGGAGGGGTGTGATAACCAAAGGCACGTTGGTCGAAACCGAATACGGTGTTGCAAGGATAACGAGCAAACCCGGCTGTGATGGCGTATTGAACGCTGTTCTCATAGAGCGTAAGAGCTAAGTAGACAGTGGCTTAGAAGCCTAAACATAATCCTCATTCCCGTTTCCAACCCGGGAATTATTCCTCGTCTTGGTTTAGAAGGGAGGTTGAGCTGTTATGCTTTCCGAGATATATGCCCTTGCGTTGATACTTTCGGCCGTGTTCATCACGTACATCGCGTCGCGTAGGTTCGACCTACCGGTCATAGTCTTAGAGGTATTAACGGGTATAATGCTCGGTAAATCCGTTTTGAACATCGTATCCTACGACATGTGGTTAGACTTTCTAGCCGATTTTGGGCTCATGTATCTCATGTTTCTAGCCGGGTTAGAGATGGGTGTGAAGGAGTTCCGTAAAGGCAGCGTTTTACTCGCTCTAGGCTCTTTGATGACACCTTTTCTCCTAGGCTCCCTTTTAGGCTTATTTTTAGGAGTCCCCCCTCTACTGCTCGGGACTCTTCTCTCGACTACCTCGATAGGCGTGGTTCTACCTGTGCTAAGGGGTCTCACTCATGATAAAGACTTCAAGCGTCTAACCCTAGAGTCCGCCTTCCTGGTAGACGCCCTCAGCATGTTCCTTCTGACGCTGTCTCTAGAGGCTTCAAGAGGCACGACTCTGATACTCTTGGCGTTTTCCCTGGTCTTCGCGTTGACGCTTTTCATACTACCGGTGACGTTGAGGAAGCTAAACATCTCTGAAAAGATGCAGCAGTGGTCTGGTGAAAAGGAACACTTCGATTACGAGGTTAGGTTATGTTTCGCGTTGATAGTCTTCCTCGCGGTGGTCTTCGAGATACTAGGCTTCCACATGGTGCTAGGGTCTTTCCTCGCAGGCCTTATCGTATCAGAGCTCACGGTGAAAGGAGGCGCCCTGGAGAGACGTCTATCCGACTTCGGATACGGCTTTTTCATCCCCCTGTTCTTTATAGCTGTGGGTTTGACGGTGAACATCCGTGCGCTCATAAGACCTGAATGGCTGTCGATGCTGTTGCTTCTTCTAGCTATGGGGGTCGGAGGCAAGCTTCTAGGAGTAGCGGCTATCGGTAAAATCCTCGGCTTATCGACGAACGCGGGTCTAGCCATGGGCATCCTCCACTCCGCAAGGCTTAGTTTAATCCTAGCCGGGGCTAAGATAGGGCTGGAACTCGGTCTACTAACCGAAGAAGTATACTCAACTATCGTGATATTCGCGATAATGACCGTTCTCCTATGTCCAGCCATCGCTAGGAGATTTCTGAGAAAAACAGGTGAGGAAAAATCGGATGCTCGGTAAAGGTTTAAATTTATTCACCACTCAAGGTTTTTACCGTGAAGCTTCCTGGTAAAGCTGTCGTATGGCTTGTGTATCTGGACGCTAACCTTCCTCGCCGACTCGGTAGGAAGGTTCCGAAGAGTTTAGCCGTAGAGGCTCCGACCCTTGGTGAGCTCGTCGAGGCTTGTAAACGGCTTAAACTTGAGTTTCAGCTGAGGAGGGACGCTAGATATCCAAGGATCTGGTGGGGAAGAAGAGGATATATAATCGTAGACAAGTTTGCCTCTAAAAGCAAGCTTTTGAAGGCTCTTGCCTTGGAGATAAGGCGGCTGAGGAGCGAGAAAACAGAATACGGGCATAGATGAGGACGCCTTAAAATAGAAAACTTTATTTAAGCTTTTCCTCTCTTTACTTCACGCCCCCTTGAAGAAGTCTAAAAAGTCTAAGGCTCTATACACGGCCGGTAAGGTTCTCACCATATCCAAGCAAGGAAGGGTCATAATAAAGCTCGGTGAGCATGTTCCTCGGCTGGGGGAAAGGGTCTACGATAGAAACCTCAAGTATGTTGGGGTTGTGGTGGATGTCATAGGCAACGTGAAATCTCCTTACGTCGTTGTTAGGCCGCTTTCTACTAAGGATCTAAGGGGGCTTGTGGATGAAACCCTCTACTTCAAGGGGTAAGCTTCCCCCTTAGGAGGTTTGAGTTTGAGTGATGATAAGAAGTGTCCGGAATGCGGTAGTTATAACTTCATAAAAGATTATGATACCGGCGAGATCATATGTGCCAACTGTGGCTATGTTTTGGACGATAAGATACCTGATACCGGTCCTGAGTGGAGGGCGTTTGATGAGGAACAGAAGAATAAGCGCTCGAGGGTAGGAGCGCCGACCACATATACAATACACGATAAGGGTCTCTCCACTATGATCGACTGGAGGAGATTTTCTTATCGAAAGAAGATGGACCCTGCTAGAGCGCTTCAGATATATAACCTCCGTAAGTGGCAGAGAAGAGTTCGGCTTTCAGATTCTTCTGAGAGGAACCTTGCGTTCGCGCTTACGGAGCTTAGTAAGATCTCGATGTCCTTGAATACGCCCAAACACGTTCTTGAAACGGCGTCGGTCATCTACAGGAAGGCTCTCAAGAAAAGGCTCATACGTGGTCGAAGCATCCAAGGCATAGTCGCCGCGTCTATATACTTAGCGTGTAGACTATGCGGTTTAGCTAGGACCCTGGACGAAGTATCGAAAGTGACCATGATAAGTAAGAGGGAGATCGCTAGGAGCTACCGTTTCATAGTCAAGGAGCTCGGCGAGTTCGTTCCACCGGTCGACCCGGTCGTTTATGTATCTAGGTTCTCAAACCAGCTGGGGATCCAGGGTAGAACGGAAGAGATTGCTCATAAGATAGTCAAGACCGCTGCGGAGCTTAAGCTTACTTGCGGTAGAGGACCCACGGGCGTAGCCGCCGCTGCGATATACTTAGCGTCCGTCGTAACCGGGGATCGACGTACCCAACGGGAGATAGCCGAGGTTGCTAACGTTACAGAGGTCACGGTCAGAAACAGATACTCAAACATTCTGAAGCACATAGATATAATAGTCTGGGTATGATGAAGCCCAATATCCCCCTGTTATCTATGGCAGATAGACCCCCCGGGGTTGTGGCGGAGTTTAACAGAAACATTTACCTAATGCATCTCACATTATACTTTTAATGTATACTTCGTGTTCGAAGGAGGTTGCTCTTTGCCATCGAGCAGCGGTAGAAAAAGAGGGGAGATCGAGCGGTTAGCTCTTCAGTTGGTTAACGAAGCCGGGGATAAGGGGATCTTACAGAGCGAGCTCTGGAAGCTCATAGGGGTCACCAGCAGAGAGGGTTCGAGAATCGCCATAAGGCTTGAGAAGAAGAACCTCATAAGGCGGGAGCGAGAATACTCATCCAAAAGATGGACTTACCGGCTTTACCCGGTCAGAAAGAACCATCCCCTCCTACCGATACTCGATAGCCCCTGCCTAGTATGCGAAGACAACTCTAGATGCAACATCCAAGACGTAGTATCTCCTCTAAACTGCAGAAAACTCATGGAATGGGTTTTGAAGACCCGGAAGTCTTCTTAAACACCATGATTATATCCCTCATAGGTGCATCCGTCCTAAACCCTTTCCCGTCGAAATGCGTGGGCGTGGCCGTATAGCCCATCTTCCTGAGGCTCTCTATGATGATGTTTTTAGCGGGCGGGGACGCCTTAAGAAGTGAGGAAACTCTATCCGTGACGTAGTACGTCGCAGCGCCTCTAGACTCGGCGTCTATAGCCTCTATAAGCCTGCCAAGTTCTCTTTTACCGCTTAGATGGCTCGTTATGTACTCTTCACGTAGTTTATGGCAGAAGTCTGCGTCGAATATCCTACCCATCCACAACGGACCAGCCCAGCTCAACCTGTCGCCACAGTTTGGGCATTTCCCTCCCGGGGGAGTATCGAGGCCCACGAAAAACCTATGAAGACACCTGAAACAATGGTTTAGATACCCCATTTTGTTCATAGTTTCCTCAGCCGTCTTAACGCCCCGGTGGACTCTAGCATATACTCTTATGTACTGCGTAGTCCTATGCACAAGTATCGGTTCTAACCCTCTATCTACGGTCGTACAGTTTCTAGCTATGAAACCCAGTAGGATCCTCACAGCAACCTCTGGGTAGTACTCTGTCTTCAGAGGTCTAGCCCAATATCTTCTAAGACAAACCTTAGGGTAGGTTCCCGAGAGCGGCGCGGTATCTGTAGCCGTAGCCGCTAAAACACCCCCGGGCTTAAGGCTTAACACAGCCGACTGGACGAAGGAAGCCGGAGAACCGAAGGGGTCTACGTCGACGAAGTCGAATCCCTGAAGCCTAACCTCCCTCTCGAGAAGAAGCACTCTCGCGTCAAGGTTGTATATCTCCACCCTTCCTGATAGGCCGTTAATCTCAGCGTTTAACCGGATAAACCTAACGGCGTCTGGGTTCAAATCGTTTAGGACAGCTTCCTTTACGCCGAGTCCCTCGGCTAAGAACCTTAAACCCCGGACCCCGCATCCTGCTAAGGCGTCGCATACCCGTAAATCTTCACCAGCCGCCTTAGAAAGCGTTCTCACCACGAGAACTGCTACGTCTCTATTCAAGACGGCTTCAGGATTGTAGAAAACCGGAGGCTTAGGTTTTCGCTCTCCTAAAGGCTTTAAGGCCTGAGGGGGAAGCTTGAGACGTACAAGTCCCTCTTTAACCTCTATGAGCTCCTTCAATATCTACCTACGCCCCGGGTCAGGAATTTATCCAGCCTGGAAAGCTTCCAGCTTCTTCTCACGCATGACGGTACGTGTCCTGCTTCATAGACCTCTACGAGAAATTTCACAGTTTTAGGGTCTGACGGATACCCACTTCCGAAGTCCCCATAAAGCTCCCTAAGGTTTTCAACGATCCTATCTCTCAAAACCTTCGCGACGATGGAAGCCGACGCGACAGCCGGATGGTCGTCAAACTCTTTATGAGCGACCTTAATATCCAGCTTCCAAGGAAGCCTACTCTTCAACCCTCTAAGAAACCTCTTCAGGTTTCTATCCGGGCAGTCTACGTAAGCCTCCTTAGGCCTGAGCCCCCTCAGAATATCCACCATAGCCTCAAGCTCGAGAACATTTAACCCCCCCAGCCGCCTCTTAAACCTAACGTATCTGTCTATCGTAGCCGGGTCGACTATGACGCACATCAGCCTAGATGCCTCGTTTAAAATGACCTCGTATAAACGCTCTCGGGTCTTTGCTGTAAGCTTCTTAGAGTCCTTCACCCCGCTCGATTCAAGAGTCTCTAAGGCTCCAAGCTTCAGCAAAACCCCTGCTACGACCATAGGTCCTATAACACATCCCCTACCGGCTTCGTCGACCCCTGCTACGTATCCATCCACCGCTCTCCTTCACCTTCTTGAAAGTATTAGGACATGGTCTTTATCGAACGGCTCCAGCCTCAACGTCGCCTCGACCTTAAACCCTCTACTTCGTAGAACTTTAGCCTCCTCCTTGAAGATCTCAACCGGTCTCCTAGATACGTCTATGCTTCTCGCCTTAACGGCTAGTAGGGTGTTGCCTCCCTTTTCAAGGTAGAAGTCGGCGTTATCGGAGAGGATCCTCGCTTGATCTGGCTGAGCTATGTCGCAGTAGATCACGTCAACCTCTTCGACGTATGGGAGGTACCTCTCCGGAAACCTCGCGTCTGCAAGTATAGGTACGACATTTTCTCTGTGAGCCGATACCCTCTTTATGAAGTCTCTCATAGCCCTAGGGCTAAACTCCACTCCGTATACGATCCCGTCTTCACCGATTATGTCGCTGACGTGGCTTAGGGTAGTTCCGGCGGCCGCGCCTAGGTACAGAACCTTAACTCCCTTCTTTATCGGCAGACGCCTAAGCCCTTTAAGCAGGGCAGCGCCTAGCTTGCTCCTATAGGGGTCCCAAAGCCTATACTCCACCCCCTTAACCTTCACGAGTCGTTCGCCATAGACCTGAACACCAGGGGCGAGGTTTACCGTCGCAAGCCTCCTCTCACCACTGTCCAAGATTATCTGATAAACACCCTCGAAGTTTTTGAACGGTCGAACTTTCACCATTTCACCCACTCTCTAATATGGTTTAATAGCCTAGTAATAGCTAAACTTTTTCGTCTAAACTCCTAGTCGACGGTGTAAACTTTATAGAGGTCTATCCTCGGCTTCAAGTTTAGAGGAGATGGTCCGGTTTAAGTGTACGCTGTGCGGGATATGTTGTAGCAAATACTGGATTCCGGTAACTCACTTAGATATCTGGCGTATAATGCACTACGGTGGCTATAAGCCTCGATACTTCTTGAGGTTATACCCCGCCGCCGGCTATAAGAGCACGATGCCTAAAGTACGTCTTAAAGAGGGTGAAGGCTACATAGGTTTAAAGCGATATGTAAACGGTGTATGCGTGTTTAACGTCGATAGATTATGCATCATCCATAAGTTTAAGCCTTTGACATGCCGATTCTACCCATTTCTCTACGTGACATCCGGCGGCAGGGTCTTGAGGATCGAGGTGAATAAGGATGCGATAGGCGTATGCCCGGGTCTGATATTAGACGGCAAGCCGATAGACGATGAAACATATAACAACATAATGCAGCTCGCCAGGGCAAGGGTTTTCGAAAAAAGGCTGTATGCCGACGCGGTGGACAGGTGGCTCTCGGAGACCGGTGGAAAATACGGGTTTGAAGAGTTTATCGACTTCCTAATCGAGAGGGCTAAAAAAGATATGGCTATGCTGGTCTACAAAAATCTATGGGTCAAGTAATCTTCTAGCCCTCAGGCTCCAGACTTCTCTCCCAGTACGTGCTGTATCTCCTTTGAAACTCGTACGGCATCCCTCTAAGCTCGTCCCTGATGATCGTGAAAGCCGCCTGAGGAGGAATAATCCCCTTCTCTGTTATTATAAGGTCTATATACTCTGGCGGCGTTACGTCGAAAGCAGGGTTTCTAACCGAGCCATACCTCCAACGCTTAAAAACCTCAGGCGATACGACCTCTTCGGGAGGTCTCTCCTCTATCTTAACGAGTTCGCCGACTAACGTCTCTGGGCTAAACTTATAGGTTTCAGCAGCTACGAACAGTAGAGTTCTAGCTTCATGAGCAGCCAGAGCGATTATCGACGTACCTATCTTGTTCACGACCGCTCCGTTAGCCGCTACCGCATCTGCCCCTACGACCACTTTATCCACCTTCTTCATCAAAAACCTAGCAGCCCCGTCTATTATCAACGTGAACGGTATACCCTCCTTTTCAAGCTCCTCAGCCGTTATGAGCCCCTGGTAGAGCGGCCTAGTCTCTGTGACGATAACCCTTATGCTCTTACCCATCCTATGAGCCGTCTTTATGACCCTCAGAGCCGCTGTGCTGTGGCAATGGGTCATTATGGTATCGCCGTCGTTTATCCTCCGAGCACCGATCTCACCTATCATCTTAGACGCCTCTCTTATCCTCCTGAGAAACTTTCTACAGGAGTCTATCGCCGTCTTCCTAACCTCCTCAACCCCTTGTCCTTCTTCTTTAGCCTTGTAGATTCTGAACATGACAAACCTTACCGCGTTCGGAAGCGATACGGCGGTTGGTCTTGTTGCTAAGAGCCTCTGAGCTACGTAATCCAGCTCTTTGAAAAACTCATCTGGGTCTCTTGCGTTGCTCTTCATAGCCGTGACCATTAGGGCTTCTATGCTGGCCTTAGCTATCCTAGAAGCCCCTCTAATACGCATCGAACCTATCCCGTTGACTATTTCCTCAACTTCGGGTAGGAGAACATACCTAGCCATATTCTAGAGGAATCTAAAAGTGGTTTTCTAAGTTATAAGCATAACCTATAGCTTCTAGGAGTTAATGATGTAGTTTGGGTTGTTTAACCTCAGCGGCGTTTGGTCTTAGACGGTACGAAGCTCCATAGCGACCTACTGCCAACTATGGTCGTAAGGCTTATGTCGAGGGCGTCGAGAACCTGCTCGAATGTGCTTTCCAAATACTCGATATATTTGTCGGCGTCTATCTCCCTAGTATCCCTTACAAGCTGAGTGGGCTTAACCCCAGGGGATGTAACGACCTTCACAAACGATATGATATCCCCTGCTTTCACATCGAAGCCTTTTTGCTTCAGAAGAAGTGCTGCCTTAACGTGTTGCGGCGTGGTCTTAACGTATCTCTCAGGTGGTTTACTGAGCATAACTCTGAAAGCCAGTTTTTCAGGAGGGACTTCTCCGTGTTTAATCTTGCTATACCGTTCCTTATAGAGCTCTATTATCCTCTTCTTAGCGTCTTCAAAGTCTTCGATCGTTTTAACAGAGCCTAGGATCTTCATCATCTCCATAAAAGCCTCTTTTATGAAATCCGGTATGTGACGTTTTTTACCGGTTAAACCCTTTACATCTATCCGTCCATCTGGATAGACTCCGATGTAGTTCTTCTTCCTAGAGCTTAACACGGCATATCTGTAGACCTTATCTATATCCATCTCCATGCCGAGCTCCTTCTCAACCCACTTCATAAGCTCCTCTATCTGCTCTTCGGTGGGGGATTTTAGGAATAGCGAGTCTGTATCGCCGTAGATCACCTCGACGCCTAGAGACTGTGCTTTTTCAACTGTTTTGTTTATGGCGTATCTCCCTATCGAAGTTATCGCCTCCGCAACAGGCGGACAGTAGAGTGCAAAGCTCTCAGCTCCAAAAACGCCGTAGCTGGCGTTTAAGATGACCTTTAAACTGCTTTGAACGACGCTGTACCATTCTCTCACATCAGATGGAAGACTCCTATCCTTAGACTTGGGCTTATACCACCTAACCCTCACATCTCTCAGAGAGCCTATAAGCAGACTTGTCAAACCCCTCTGCTTCGTACATATCCAGTGGGGTGTTCCAGGAACCTTGTTGGATCTGCATTCTTCATGTATGCAATTAAGAGTTTCATAACTTATGTTATAGCTTCTAACGATCGACGGATACATGGATTGGAAGTCTAAGACGGCTACGTTGAAGTGTATACCCGGCTTGGGCGTTATGACCTCAGCACCTCTATACTTCTTCCCCTCTATGATAGCCTTAGTGGTGGTGCTGCCTTTAGCTGCGATTAGGTCCTCCCTCCTTGGTATAAGCCATCCTCGAACCCTATGCTCATAAAGCATCATATTCCTTATCCAGTTCGATATCCCCTGTCTCGTTAGGTCCTCTATAGGTGTATACGTTATCCTCGCTAGAACCATTATGAGCTTCATAACCAGGTCGTTATTCATAGTAGATAACCTGTAAACTATCTCAGAGTCTCTGAGGCAGTATCTCGCAAGCTCTCTGTACGGGAGGTCCTTGATCTGACCTTCCAGCTCTACTTTACCTATACCGAGTAGGGCCTCGCCTATCTCGTTGAGGGTGTTCTCACGGTATCTCTGTCCAAAAGCATAAACCTGTATGGACCTATTGAAGAAGAACCTGTAAAGGTCTATATGGATTCCACGTCTGAGAAACGCCGCGTCTCTACCCAACTCTATAGGTATCTGCCCAGCTCCTATACCTAGCCTTCTGGCCCTATGGTATAGATACGGCAGGTCGAAGTCATCCCCGTTAAACGTTAGAAGAAACGGGTATTCCTCGATTATCTCGAATACCCTTAGGAGAAGGGTCTTTTCGTCATCATAGTATTCCAGCTCCGCGTCGACTTCACAGCTCCCCTCCTCGACGTTCTCTCTCCTCAGAAGAAGAACCTTGCGTAGCCCGTCAGAACCGATTAAAGACACGGCTACTACAGGGTCTTTAGCCTCCTTGGGGCTTGGGATCCTCGTAGCAACCTCCCCAGCCACCTCTATATCCAACGCCAACCTACAAATCTCTGGGACCCTAAGCTCAAGCAATGTAAGCCACCTGATTATGTAACGTTTATACTCCTCCGGCTCGTCCTCGAACACCTTCATAACTTTATCTAAGACTTCTTTGGAAAGCTCGTGGCTAACGGGTATGAGCTTTCCACCTTCCACCTTGTATAACATACCGACCTGAAGGTTGTTGTCGAGGATATAGTTTTCATGAAACCTTATGTCCGCCTCCCAGGCCTTAGGTAGTATATCCCTTATGGCGCTTGTAGGTCTGCCCCCTATCGACAGCGGGTCTTTAGCCAAAACCTTAGTCATGGTTCTCCATCTATATTGCAACGGGTCATACTTCTTAACCTCCTCAAGCCCATAGAACCCCGGATGATTGACGAGAGCCATCATCTTCTTAAGCTCCTCAGGAGGTAGGTCGCTTAGACAATAGGGCTTATACCCTGTGTTATCGTACCAGAGATAGATTTTTCTATCCCTCTCATTGTACAGCTTAAGACATACCGCTCTTTTTCTACCGTCGTAAGTCGCCGATACTAGATAGCTAGGAGCTAGCTCCTTAACCCCCTCCTCTTCGTCGAAGACCGCCTCACCCGGTTTTTTCTCCTCTTTAACCTGTTCCTCGACCTTAGCCTTTTCTATTCTCTTTTCAGGCTTAGCCTTTTCAACTAGAAAGTCTGTAAGTGTTTTAACAGGCATTCCCTGACCAAGTAAATTATTAACCAGCTCGAATATTTGTGTTTATACATCACCCAGCTTTACAATAAGCTTCTCCTGACACAGTCTAAGCCAACTATTTTTTACCCAGGTTTAGTTTATACTTTCCAAGGAGAGGGGTCTCCTGGCTGTGTCGATAATCGAGAGAGCGTTCAGGGTCGCGGTTAAGGCTTTAACACTCGAAGAGAGGATGGGTTTAAGCCTTAAATCGGCTATGGATAGGGCGCGGCGTATGTTATCCGAATCTGGGCGTCAGCCGCTTGGTTTAGCATACAGGCTGGTTTTCGAGGTGGTGAAACGTAAAGCCTTGGTCGACTATATACTCGATAAGGTTCTTGGAGAGAGTCTTCTTAAGACCTCGGAAACCGTTAAGCAAGTTATGCGGCTCCTCGTCTATGAGTTTAAACTCAACCCCGCTCGGTCGCTTGAAACGGGTGAAACGTCGAAAGCCCTTAGGAGAATGCTCAGCCCAGACGGCTACAAGCTCTGCATACGATTACTAGCTAAACTTAAAGCGCTGCCTCTGGATACCCTTCTTCCAGAGCCAGGCTCTTTAGAATATCTATCAGTTTTGACCTCAAATCCTCGGTGGCTCGTAGAATACTCGCTCAGGACCCTGGGAGCTTGGAATGGTCTAAGGTTCCTAAAAAGCCTCCTAGACGAGCCTTCGACCTATCTAAGGTTAAACACTCTAAAGGCTTCTGAAGATGAGATCCTGAGGTCCCTCAGAGAGGAAAGTGTTAGACTTGCGAAGGTTAAGGGTTTAAAGCATGTGTATAAAGTCGCGTCTTTCAGGAAACCTATAGTCATGTCGAGGCTCTATAGAAAAGGGTTAGTATACATTCAAGACCTATCCAGCTGCCTAGCAGTAGAGGTTTCAGAGGTTAAACCTGGTCTTACGGTCGTAGACGTGTGCGCTGCACCTGGGGCTAAGACAAGCTACCTAGCCCAGCTCATGAATAATACAGGCTTGATAGTTTCAATAGAGCTCTCTAAAGAACGTGCAGGTCTATGGCTTAGAGAAGTTTCGAGAATGGGCGTCTCCAACGCGTATCTGATCCTTACAGATGCGTCACGTGCCCCACCTTTAAAATTGAAGGCAGATATCGTCTTGGTAGATCCACCCTGCTCAGGAACCGGGGTTTTCCATAGGAATCCGTCGGTTAAATGGAGGATGAACCTTAAAGATGTCAGGAGATTCTCTGAACTTCAGCTGTCGATGCTTCTTTCCTACGCAGACCTAGTCAAGCCGGGAGGCTACATGGTATATTCTACATGTAGTATAACGGTGGAGGAAAACGAGATGGTGGTAGAGAAGTTTCTGAACCTGAACCCAGAGTTCGAGGTTGACCCTCTCACAGGGGTTATCGGAGAACCCGGTTTGAGAGGGTTTAAAGAGTGTAGACGATTGTACCCGCATCTACACGGGTGTAACGGTTTTTTCATAGCAAGGCTCGTAAGAACGGCTGGTTGACGGATAGCCTTATTTAGCCGATAGTAGCGCAACCCGGCTTGGTCTAAAGAAATCTACAAACCTATACCCTGTCTCTTCGGCCAGTTTCCTGGCGAACTCGATAACATCTTCGTGAGTCGGCATAGCGTCTCCTGGAAGCCTTTTCCTAGACTCCCCAACCCACATGTAGGCCTTAGGTTCTATGTAGTCTGGCTCAGCCTTCGCTATGAGCCTAGCATAGCCGTCTATACCATGCATATTGTAACCTTTAACCAAAGTAATCCTTATCACTTTACGGCAGCTGAAGCTCTTCATAAGCTCTAAGCTTTCCATCTGCTTCTCCCAACCGTCTGGTGTGATAGGTCTATCGAGACTCTCAAACGTCTCCTTATCGGGTGCGCACAGGCTTATGTAGAGGTTTGTAGGCTCGACTTCGAGTTTCACAAGCATCTCAGGATATGTCCCCTTAGTCACGAGAAACGTATTCATCCCACGTTCTTTAGCGACGGCTATAAACTCCGGTAGACGTTGGTACAAGACGCTTTCACCTATGAGGCTTATGGCTAAGTTCGTGGGGTTCTGAGCCTCCTCCCACTTCCACCGTGGAACCTTAGGGTTACCCTTATACCCGACCAAAAGCATTCTTTGAGCCTCTATCAATCCTTCGAGTATCCACTCGGGGTCGTCTGGCTCAACCTTCATCTCCGCCCCTAAGAACAACTTGAAGCTTCTCCAACAGTATAGGCAACGATTGAGACACCAGAACAACGCTAGGCTACACTGAAGGCATCTATGGCTCTCGATCCCGTACCATTTCTGCTTATAACAGTACTCGCCGCGAGTTAGGCTTCTACGAGTCCACTCGCAGATCTTGACGCCGCTATGTTTCCCGACGAGTCTATACCCCTGCTTTATAAGGATCTTCCTGAAGGACTCTGGAACATTCATTTTGTGTTCTCGATCAAATCTAAGAAACGCTGAGATAAATAGTTTCTTTGTATTATTCAAGACGTCAGTAAGCCTTATCACGTCAGAGCATTGTCTATCTTTTTGGTGTCTTTGAATGGGTAAGATTAAGGTCGGGGTTGTGGGTTTAGGGATAATGGGGCGTGTCCATACAAGGGCCTATAAGAGCCACCCTGACGCAGAGGTCATAGCCGTGTGTGATATAGATAAAGCTAGGGCTGAAGCCTTCGCCAGGGAATTCTCGGTCGAAAAGGTTTATACAGATTTCAGAAAAATGGCCGAAGACCCCGAGCTTGAAGCAGTCTCGGTTACCACACCAGATTTTCTGCACAAGGACCCGGTGATCACCTTCGTTGAAGCAGGCAAAGATGTCCTATGTGAAAAACCATTGGCGACCTCCGTCTCGGACGCCGAGGCTATGGTTAACGCCGCTAGGAGAGCAGGCGTTAAACTCATGGTTGCCTTTCACAATAGATGGAGTCCTCCATATGCTCTCCTTAAGTCTAGAGTAGACTCAGGTGAATTAGGGGAGCCGTTATACGCTTATGTAAGGCTCTGCGATACGATATATGTCCCGACTAAGATGCTCAGCTGGGCTTCCAAGTCGTCGGTCATCTGGTTCCTGGGAAGCCACATCGTAGACCTTGTGAGATGGATATTCAGAAGGGAAGCCGTGAGGGTCTACTGCGTTAAAGGAGAACAGGTTCTCAAAAGCATAGGTGTGAACACGGAGGACTTCTTCCATTACCTTGTCGAGTTTGAAGACGGCATCGTAGGGTCGTTTGAAAATAGCTGGATACTTCCTGAAACCATGCCCTCCATAGTTGACTTCGTAAGCAGGTTCGTATTCACCAAGGGCTGTGTCTATATAGATACGCATCACCACCAAGCTATGAGGGTCTATACTTCTGAGAAATCTGAGAAGCCCGACTTGTTCGGCGGACCCTTCGAAATCCACGGTCGTTTAACAGGCTTCAACGTCAGAACGGTCTGGCACTTCGTCGATTGTCTTATCGGTGATAAGCAGCCTCTTTCGACCGGAGAAGATGGTCTAGCCGTTACTAGGATAATAGAGGCTGCGCTAAAATCGGCGTTAGAAGGCAAGCCCGTAAACCTAGTTTAACCCCCTTAACTTCTAACTTTGCGAACAAACGATGAAGGAAATGCGGTGTGGCAGTAAACGTGTAATGGAAAAAATAACCCAAGTGGTCTTCTACTCGATTTTTATAGGCTCACCTTTAGGCTTCGGCTTCTTCTCCTTCTTAGGGAGTACCACTTCTAGTACCCCGTTCTTGTAGGAGGATTTAGCCTTCTTCGGGTCTACCTTGGCCGGTAGCTGGACTTCCTTATAGTACTTACGCTCCGGGGTGTCGACGGATATGGTTAAAGTATCCTCTGTCCCGAAGAGCTGGATATCCTTCTTCTCCACACCTGGAAGCTCAGCTATTACTTTAACCTCTCCATCTGTAGACATGACGTCAACTAGAGGCTCTCTACGCTCGCTTATACTCACCCTTGGCCTCCCAGCCTCGACGCCGAGCCTAACGTTACCGAACTCTCTGACCTTTGGTTTTCCATCAGGACCCACCGTCATGACATAGCCATAGACGAACGGCCCCCACTCCTTAACCTTAGTTCCATCCGGAAGCGTACGCTCTCGCACCAACTCCTTAGGAACATTTTTAGAGAACTCCTCGAACTCCCGCTCGATCTCCTCCATCATCTCCCTGAACATCTCGTCGATATCCTCGAAAAACCAGCTTCTGAAGAAAGGCCATCGCCTTCTTCTAAACCATCTGGCCCACCAATTCTCAAACGACAAATCTCTCACCATGTTAAACTGGACGTGAACGGGTTTAAAGGTTTCTTTTTTTAAATTCAGGGAGTTTAAAAAGGCTATTTTATTTAATACGTTCTGCAAATTCCTTCGAGATTTTCTGGTACATCTCAAGCTCTTTACGTGATATCGGTTTAACCCTCTTTAACGCCTCTTCAAAGTGCCTCATGTGGACTTTGAGCCTCTTAACCCCCTTCTTCGCCTCTTCAGGGTCTTTGTTGACGGCTATATATTCTCTTATGGCAAGCATCACCGCCGTGTTGCACAACGCCTCTAAGTCGGCTCCCGTATAGCCCTCGGTCCTCTTCGCTATATCGTCGAGGTCGACGTCGTCTGCCAGAGGCTTCTTACGGGTATGGATCTTCAGAATCTCCTTACGGGCTTCAAGGTCTGGAGGTGGAACATAGAGCAACTTATCAAACCGTCCAGGTCTGAGCAAGGCCGGGTCGACTATATCCGGCCTATTGGTAGCGGCTATCACGACTACTCCTCGGAGCTCTTCGATACCATCCATCTCTGTGAGAAGCTGACTTATCACACGCTCGGTTACATGAGAGTCTCCCAACCCACTACCTCTGACGGGCGCGATCGCGTCTATCTCGTCGAAGAATATTATACTCGGAGCCGCCTGCTTAGCCTTCCTGAAGACCTCCCTTATAGCCCGCTCAGACTCGCCCACCCACTTAGAGAGTATCTCCGGCCCCTTTATACTTATGAAGTTCGCTTCGCTCTCGTTCGCAACCGCTTTGGCTAAGAGCGTCTTACCTGTCCCTGGTGGACCGTAAAGCAGGATCCCCTTAGGCGGCCTAGCATCCATGTACTCGAAAAGCTCAGGATACTTAAGCGGCCACTCGACAGCTTCTTGAAGCTCGAGCTTAACGTCATGTAGCCCACCTATGTCCTCCCATTTAACGTTTGGAACCTCGACTAAGACTTCACGCATCGCCGAAGGCTCGACCTCCTTCAGAGCCTCCAAAAAGTCGTTCATAGTGACAGTTATCTTGTTAAGCACCTCGGCCGGGATTGTCTCCTTCTCGAAATCTATCTCGGGAATGATTCTCCTCAAAGCTCTCATAGCCGCCTCCTTGCATAGGGCCTCTAAATCCGCACCTACGAAGCCGTGGGTTATGCTTGCAAGATACTCCAAGTCTACGTCGTCTGCTAGGGGCATGCCGCGGGTGTGGATCTGAAGTATCTCAAGCCTACCCTGCTTATTCGGCACACCTATCTCGATCTCCCTGTCGAACCGTCCAGGTCTCCTCAAAGCCGGGTCTAACGCGTTAGGCCTATTAGTCGCACCTATGACGACGACCCTGCCTCTGGGTTTTAACCCATCCATGAGGGCGAGAAGCTGAGAGACGACACGTTTCTCGACCTCGCCGGTGACTTCCTCACGTTTAGGCGCTATAGCATCTATCTCATCGATGAATATTATACTTGGAGCGTTCTCCTCAGCCTGTCTAAAGATCTCTCTCAGCCGCTCCTCGCTTTCACCATAGTATTTGCTCATTATCTCAGGACCGCTTATGCTGAAGAAGGCAGCGTTCGTCTCGTTCGCTACAGCCTTCGCGAGCAGGGTCTTACCAGTCCCGGGTGGACCGTATAAAAGTACACCTTTTGGAGCATCAACCCCTAACCTTTCGAAGAGCTCAGGATACTTAAGTGGGAGCTCAACCATCTCCCTTATCTTCCTTATCGCATCGGATAAGCCTCCGATGTCTTCATATGTTACACGCGGGACCTCTCTAACGGCCTCGACCTTCCCCTCAGAGATGACGATACGAGTTTCAGGCGTGATTATCACCGCAGGCGCCGGAGGTTGGACGCTTATAACCGTAAGCTCGATCTTCCGCCCCATGATCCCTATGGGGATATTATCGCCCCGAGTCACAACGCGGCCTTCGAGTAGTTGGAGAAGATACTCTTCTGCACCTAATATCCTCAGAGGCTCCCTAGGCGCAAGAGTTATCCTTGCTGCCTTTTTAGCCTCGACCTTCTTGATGGTAACCTTTTCGTCTATACTCACACCCGCGTTTTGCCTGATATATCCATCTATACGGATTAATCCTCTTCCATAATCCTCCGGGTAGCCGGGCCAGACGATCGCGACCGTTCTACGTTTACCAGCGATCTCCACAACGTCTCCTGTGGTTAGCCCGGCTTCCTCCATCACCTTGGGGTCTATCCTAGCTATCCCGCGGCCTACGTCTCTTCCATGCGCCTCGGCCACTCTAAGGGTGACCCCAGATTTACCGCTCAAGCTTTAACCCCTTGCAATATTCTGGAGCAGTCTTTTATAAGGGTAGAGCTGCGACTTCAGCGAAGGACTCGTCTTAAATACTCAACTCGTTTTAACATTGTTTGATGGACGATCTAGAAGAGGTCTTTTCTAGGCTTAGGGATATTTTAGCCGAAAAGGATGAGGTACGCGACCTGATCCAAGAATGCACCAGAAGTATAGTGAGGCTTTCTAAGACAGTCCTAAGCCTGATCCATAGGGGGCTTCTTGATGAGGCTAGAGTTAAGGCTGAGGAGTTCACTCCTCTACTCTCGAAGCTATTGAAGCTTCGAAAACTCCACGAAGAATTCGACTATTCAGGCTCTATAGCAACCGCGTATCAGGAATACTGCGAGGCCAAGGCGCTGCTAACTTACTTATGCGAAGGTAGGATACCGAGCTGGGAAGAACTGTCCTCACCCCCTATACCCTACATCTTAGGTCTACTCGATATGGTCGGAGAACTCCGACGGCTCGTTCTCGAAAACATAAGGCTGGGACAGGTCGAGGAAGCTGAACGTCTCCTAAAGTTGATGGATATGATATACGACGAGTCTATGAAGATCGACTCGCCATATGCCGCATCCGCAGGCTTGAGGGCTAGGCTAGATAGGGTTAGACGGGTCATCGAATCTACTAGGGGAGAGCTTATCATCGAAATTAGGAGAAGAAGTCTTGAAAATGCCATAAGAAGGCTTGAGGAGGCTTTGAGAAACACTCACATAGGTTAACGTTGTCAAAAGTCTTTATCTGTGCGTCTAGCCCGGTTAGCGGCTATGTGGGCTAGTCTGAGGGGCTCTGGCATTCTGTAGCGGCCGAGAGAGGCTATGGCTACGTCTAAGGCTCCCTCGAGCGACACGAGATGCCCTGGAGACACGTATATGGGTTTACCACGACCCCTAGGCTTGAGACAATATCCCACGACTTCCTCCTCGAACCATATGGGTGTATATTCCAAAACCTTCTCAGGTCGTCGAAGTACATAGCCTACTAACAACTTCCCGGCGACTCCGACCGTGGGTTTACCTGCTAAAACACCTACATATGTAGCCAATCCGCATCTGAGAGAATGAGCTATCCCATGTCCGTTGATCAAAAGAACCTGAAATCGGCTTCTAACGTTCTTTAAGGCCTTCAGGATAAGTGGGCCTTCTCTGAACGCTAATAAGCCTGGTATGTAAGGTATCGGAGCCTTCCCGGTGTAAACGGTCTCTTCTACTACTTTGAAGCTCGGTAGCTCCGTGATGACTATAGCCGCATAGGCCTTAGAATCGCTGTAAGCCACATCCGCACCTGCGACTCTGCGAAGAGGTCTCTCGAAAAAGTCTTCTGTGATAGTCTTCGCGGCTATATTTTTCTGAAGATTCCTAAGTCTCTCGATAGGTAGCGTCGTAGTCAAACGTCAACCCTTACCTCGACAGAGACCTTATCACCATCGTTTAAACCCAGCTTCTCCCTGATGCTCTCCGGGGCTATAAGCTCGACTATATCTGGCCCATAATGTGTCCTCTCAGGCACGACTATAGCCCCCTCTATGACATCCCCTATAAGAGCTCTATAGCAGCTTACAGCCCCATAGATTCTCCCCCCTCTCTTGAAAGCATCTATCCTCAAAGCCGGTAACCCCCTTATCGTGAAAACGGTTTTAAGGTCTTCCCTATCGACTATCCTCAAGTTAAGCGTCCCAGGATACGGTCTAAAACCCAGCTTCTCCTCAAACCTCTCCATGTAGACTTGAACGTAATGTACACCGTCTCCAAACCCGCTGGTGACGATACCTGAAAACCTTAACGTTTTAAATTCCTCGAAGACCGGTAGAAGTCTTTCGTAAACCGGTCTCAAAGCGCCGAGACACTTCTCGGTGAGTCTAACCCTGACCCCTCTCCCGGTTTTTCTCCTCTCGATGAACGCTGCGTTTTCAAGGGTCTTTAACGCTCTTGAAACTGTCTGCTGGGGGAGTCTCGTCTTAGAGGCTAAGTCGACGGTCGTCGTATATACCCAGTCTCTCCAAGCCCCCATCTCTATAAGTTTCAAGACCAGAGGGAGATACCTCCAGAAGACCTGCCTCTTCTCCAAAACTACCTCCCCGTATAACGTATGGCTATGAGACGTTTAATATCTGAGGAGCTGTTGGGCATATATTTGTTAAACTTTTTCACCCGGACTATCTCGATTCTCAACCCGAGCCGTTTAGCAGCCTCTCTCACCTTTTTCTCTAAGCGATCTTGATCATATCCTAGAACCACTATATCCGGCTTAACGATCGCTAAAACCCCATCGACGGAAGGAGGTTCTAAACCCAATATCGCCTCATCGACCGGTTTAAGGTTCTCTAGAATGAATCTCCTGGCTTCTTCAGGCATCACAGGTCTTCTTCCCTCAGTTCTCTCGACGGTTGAGTCTCTTGCTACGAGAACGACGAGCTTACCGTCTCTACCGGCTAAAGACTTAGCTCTCCTAAGAAGCTCGACATGACCTGGGTGAAGTATGTCGAAAACACCCCCCACGAGAACGGTCTTACCCATCAGACCTCCCCCTCCCACTTAAACTCCACAAGGTTCAGAAGTCTCAAGCCCTCGAGTATCCCCTCGCAATAGGCCACCGCCACGAGGCTGCTGACCAGGTCTCCCCTATCCCTGAAAGCCCGCGAATCCTCATAGTAGCTTCTCGCCCAGTCCAAGGCTTTATCTACGTCTCCTCTATCGACCAACCTAGATGATTCTAGGAGACGGATATCCCTAAAAACCTTTTCAACACCAGATATGTACCGGTTAAGCCTATCTAAAGGTATGTAGCTCCTAGCACCGACTCTTCTCTTAGAAGGGGTTTCCTCGACATCTGCCAATATCTTTAGAGCCTCGACCTCCACGAAGTGGAGGCTACCCGGGATCACGATACAGTGAGGCGGCTCTCCAAAATCCTCGTTTAAAATATCCTTTAAAGACCCGCCTTTAACCTTGCAGTTCTCGTAACCTAGCCTGGCCAATCCTACTACAAGCCTATCGTCGCTGAAAACCCCCATTCCTCTGATCTTCTCGAGACTCCGTAACAGCCTCAAAGCATAGTTTACGGTCATAGCACGGTCTTCTTCAGCCCTATAGTCGAGTAGGAGAAGCGTATGTAACCCACGTTCAAGGTTCTTAAGCACGGTATCGTAAGGCTTCATAGATACCGTACCGCCATCTGGGAAAACGACGGTCGCGGATTCCCCGAACTTGTAGATCTGAAGCCCACAGGCCCCTGCAGCGGCCGCTACGATGGATGACGAGTTCACGACCCGTGTCTTTATACCCTTCTTCTCGGCCTCTATCCTCAAGGCTATGTGGGTCGTGGCCATGAACGGGTCTCCTGGAACCAAGAAAACTACCTTGGAATCTGACGCGGTCTCCAGCAACGCAGCTCCACCCAATTCTTCAAACTCTTTCCTAGAAACTCTCTTGAACCGTCGGCCCGATAGCTTTTCAAGTTTTTCGACGACCCAATCTGGTGTGTAGTTCGTGTATGTCTCCACGTAGACCCTATCGGCGTTTTTGACCATCTCAAGACCTTTAACCGTCAGCCCTAGGTCGCCTAAACCAAACCCTACGAATATAAGTTCGCCTTCTCCCACAAGTGTGAAGACTGTATATACGTCTCTTTATCCTTTACCTCTGGATCACGACGATCGTTCGTAGACTTCTCTACGGTTCCCTGATTCTGTAGAGCGCGTAGAACCCTATAGTCCCCCTAGTTTTTCTAGAGAGCTTCTTCCTGACTTCTAAGGCGTAGCTAGGCTCACATTCGAGGATCATCACGGTTTCCACGACGGCTAGATCAGGTCTCTCTGGGAAACACACGTTTACGGTATGGCTTAGGGTTTGAGCGTTCTCTATATTAGCTAACACGTCTGTTACCCTAGGCCAATCTCTCGCCGGCATACATACCCGGAGTAGATACCTAGCCGTCATAAATCAGGTCTCCTTAACTTACCGACGACTATCCGGTCTCAAGCGTAGTCTCGTTGGCTATACGGATGGCTTCTCTAAGCTCGCTTAGGCTCTTTATCCCCACAGATATCGAGTGTACGTAAGGTATCTTGAAAACATACCTGAGAGCCTCCTCATAAATATCCGCGAGCCTACCCCTGGCTAAAACCTTCATCAGATACACCCCTTTACCCGCCTCATAGAGTCTTCTGACAGCCGATTTCGCAAGGTCCAGATCTCCATCGGCGAGTCTAAGCCCCCTGATGTTCAGAACCGTTAAGACGACGTCTATCTCGGGTATTTCAGCCATGGACCATGCAACCCGAGCCGAATGGGTCGAAACACCTACGGCTTTGACAACCCCTCGCTTCTTTGCCTCAAGTAGGAAATCTAATGCATCGCGTCTTCTCCTAAAATCTTCCATGCTGTCGACAGCATGAAGCATGAAAATATCCATGTAGGTCGTCCCTATCTCTCGTAGAGCGTCTTCGAGGTCTCTTTCGACTTCACGTCTATCCACTCCATAGCTTTTACCCGTTATGACAATCCTTTCTCTATCTATCTGTTTGAGGGCAGCCCGCATAGCCGGATAGGAGCCGTAGCTCTCAGCCGTATCCCAAAAATTTACCCCCTGTTTAAACCCCTCTAAAAATATCTGAACCCCCTCTCCCTCCGGAGAGCCGTAAACCTCTGAGTAATCTGTACCTATACATAAGCGAGAAACTTCAAGCCCTGTATTTCCCAGAAGAACCATGCGCATACTGGTGCACCGATAGAGAGAGGCGACGCGTTATCTAATTAACTTTCCCTTGAAAATTACTCAATTTTGAGTAAAATGAGGTTTTTGGGTAAAACTTAATTAAGGGCCCTTCCTTCTAAAGGAGGTCTGGTGAGGGAGGTGGTTGGGCGGGCGTCCAGTTTAGAGGCGGCGTTCACGATAGTATTCGGTGCGTTATCTGTCCTACTAACCCTTCTAAAGGGCTTCACGACCTTTCCCTTTCCGGTTTTAACATACTTAAAGTTTGAGATAGCTGAGGTTCCCTGCATGGTGGCTTACCTAGCCATGGGGTTTAAACCTGGCATGGCAAGCACCGTGGTATACTGGCTAGTCCTCACCCCGATAGGTGAGTTCACCCCCCTAGGCCCGGCTATGAAGTTCGCTGCTTTAGCCTCCCTCATATTGGGTATGGAAGCTGGCCGTAGGCTTTGTGGAAAGAATAAGGGCTATATGGACAGCGTCAAAGCTCTATCGGTCTCTATGGTTTTAGGCACCATCGCAAGAGTTGTAGTGATGTCTGTCTTCAACTACCTAGTGCTCGTCGTGCTTTTCCCAGAGTTCCTTGACTTGGCTTCGATGATGCTGAAGGCTGCAGGGTTAAACGCAGGTACTCCAGCAGATGTACTGATCATGGCTCTTACTTTGACGGCTGTATTCAACGTCATACATTCAGCCCTATCTGTGCTATTACCCTATCTGATAGTAAAGACCATGGTGAGACTTCATCCAGGGCTGTTCAGAAAAACGCGCCGCCCAACTACCGCCTGATGACGTTAAGCCGCCTCTGCTTAAGCTTACTGTATAAGGTTTCGAAGCCTAGATGAGCTGCATGGACAACTACCGCTGCTAAAAGGAGATATACCCCATACGCCGGTGTCACCGTTAGACGTTTGAAAACAAGGTTCTGTATGGTTCCTAATATAGATAAGAGCGTTATGAGACTTATGGAAGCCGGTACGATACATAGCCTAGGCTTTAGAAATGCGAGGGTTAAATGTAAGGCTAGAAGGACGACAAGCGTTCCGGTAAACCATGGGTTCAACCCTACGGTCAATCCATAGCGTTCAAGGAGGTCCCAAAGCATCACCTCTGTCCTACCCGGTATCGCCATGTAGTTTCCCAAAAATCCTAGAGTTGCCAACAACCACCCGGATAGACCCACGATACGTCCTCTATCTACGGCTTCGAATAGTCTACGTCTGTAGTAGACTACGCCTATAATAGTCACTACTAGCAGTAGAAGCAGTAGATAGGGAGGGGTTAAACGGGTTTCGTAGACAGGGCTCGTACAGATCTGAACACCTTCACGTTCGAAAGCGACGTAGAAGAATACCTTAGACGGTAGACTAAACTCCACCTCACCGATCCATTTTCCGTCTTCAAGCCTCATGGGCTTTCTAACCCACAAGCTCCCGGGAAATCCGCTTTTCCAGACGATAGAAGCCGTATACCCCTCCGCATAATTCGCCTCGACTTCGAGCTTCCAATTCACAATCCTATAGCTTACCTTCGGCACAGGTATGGGGTCTCCGCCTTTGAATAAGCTATCAAGCCACAGCGTCGCGGCGGTGATCCATCCATCGTAAGCTTCGAAGTGACCCCAGTTCGGAGCTAAGTTCATGAGCTTACCGGGATACGGTATCGTGTTGAACGTGTCGTTTATCGCGTGCAGGGTGAAGAACTCATCGTTCGTGGAGACGAGCATGAATACAGGCTTATCAAGCTCAGCCGCGTAAAAGTAGACGTCTAGAAACTTTAATAACAACTCGGCCTCCTCCGAGTTTATGTCTAATTCCTCCGGAGCCATGAGGTTCGCCAAGCTACCTGCCATCACGAGGTCTCTGTAGTTTCCAGAAGCCACTATAGGTATCGCCGCCTTAACCCTAGGGTCGACGGCCGCCACCATATATGTTTCCAATCCACCCATGGAGGCACCGGCCACCACGATCCGGTCGGGGTCGACCTCCGGTAGGCTCGTTAAAACGGTTACAGCCCTTAAAGCCGACCAAGCAGCGTGGTAGTAGTATGCACCCTTAGGGCCATCAGATACGTTGACTATGTTCCAAACCGTGCAAGCTGGTTCTCTAGAGGATTCCCCGCATCCTGGCGCATCTATAGCCATGACGACGTATCCCCTCGAGGCGATGTATACAGCTTGGTCTAGAAATCCCTTCGACGAGCCGTTTGTCCCATGAAGCATCAGAATAGCCGGTAGAGGCTCCGTCTGGTCTGCTGGTTGAGCTATAAACCCGTTTATCCTCACCTCAGACTCTCCGTAGCGCTCACTTGTATACACCAGCCACCTGACCTTTATCAAACAGCCATATTTCTCCTTAAATTCCTCCTCATAAAACTCTAGGTCTAACAGTTCTTCCACCGCCCTACTTATATCCCAGAACCCTATATCCCCGATGATCGGAGGGTTGGAAAATCTTCTAGGAGTCTGAACAGCAAAACTAAGAATAGATAGGACCAAAGTTAGCGAGAAGCTTATGCTTAGAATAAACTTAAGCAGTCCTTGAACGGATCTATTCATCTAGCTCCAAAACTAGATCGGACAAGTCTCATTTAAACTATGGGGTTAAACATCCCCTACTTGCCAACCTCTTTGACAGAAAACTCGCAGTAGAGGTCTCCGGTGGCTATACATTTAACCTCCTCGACCTCGCGTTTTTCACCGGCTAACGCTGCCACCCAACCGGATAGAATCCCTCGTATGAAGTGGCTTGACGGTTTATCCGCTCCCTTAAATACCTCACATTCTAAGGAGCCGTATACCCTGATCTTCCCTAACCCGTTTTCGATAGATAGTTTGGTTTCTAAGATGCCGAATCCTGCATGCTTAAACATTGCTTCAGCAAGCTTTAACGCTTGATATTTATTCCCATCAACAACCGCGATATGCTCTCTAAAGCTCTCGACACCTATATGAAACCCTATATGATACAGCATGACCGAGTATATGGGGCCGAATTGGTTATAACCTTGTTTGACAAAGGCCTCGAAAAGTGTCCGCCTCATAAGTATGGCTCTTTTACCCATGATCATCGGTGGGAAATGTACGTAATCGATCATCACCCCCTCTGTCACAGGCTCCAATATTTCTACATGGGTGATTAATGGAATGTTCATGATCTCTGACGCGATCTCTTCCATGTTTACGTCTAACCCTGTCAAATCGAGCACTATAAGAGCTTCGGCAACATCTTCTAAGCCGATGCTTGTTTTAAGAAGGAGAATCGGTGCTTTCTTCGAAGCCACTTTATCCGTTATCTGCTCTAAAACGCCTATGGATTGCAGGGCTTCTGGTTTGAAAGTTATCACGCAGCCACCCAGTCTCCTATTAGGCATGTGTATGATCCTTCCAGAAGACCAGGGTCTAAACTCCAATCTTTCTATCCTCCTTAGACGACTATGAGATATCTCTCGATGTTATTTATGCATAGTGTATATTTCCATATGTAAAATTTTGAAGTGTTTAATAAATATAGACCAGCCTCAGATACCCCAGGATAAACTCATCCACCTAAGGGTCGTTCTTAGGTGACTCTCTTCATCGGCTATATGGTTTAAGTCAACGCGTCTGGTTTAAGGTTTTCCTCCACCGATTATCGAGATGTTCTTCACCATAACGGCTGGAACTATGTTGTTCCATTTAACCTCCACTTCACGGCTTAAACCCGTTATCTCCTTGAGGATATCGTATAGGTTCCCAGAGATCATGCATTCTGTAACCGGATAACGTCTCTCACCGTTTTCGATCAAGAACGCCTGCTTAACCGTTCCAGAGATCAAGCCATCCTCAAACCTTATATGCCCCGAAAGTCTCCCGACATACAGTCCTACATCGGTTTCACCGACCATCTCCTCGACATCGTAATCACCGGGCTTAACCACGGTGTTTGAAGGCGCCACGTCTAAGAGCCCAGCCGCGTTACCCGTCTCCTCCATATCTAAAAGTCTAGCCGTGAATGTGTTGTTTATGAACGTTTTAAGAACCCCGTCTTCGACCACGGTCGTAGTTCTTCTCGGAGACCCTTCACCGTCGGCCTTCGAAGACGCTAACCCCCATGGTCTAACGCCATCGTCTATTATCTCCAGTTGTTCGACTGCTATCTTCTCACCCAGTTTACCTTTTAAAGGACTTATACCTCTCCAGACGTTTAAACCGTTGTAGGCAGCCGATAGAGCCGAGAATAGCATACTCGAAACGTCTGGGTCGAGTATAACCGTTCCCCTGAAGCTTTTCACAGTTTTCGGCTTTAAAGAGCTTAAAGCCTTCTCGGCGGCTTTAACCGCTAGTTTTTCTATGTTAAGGTCCATCTTTCGGGAGGAGTGGTCTTCATACGCGAAGCTTCCGATTTCTCCCCCTTCCTTAGCCACGGTGAGTAAGTCGCAATACATGGTTGTAAACCGTTCCTCGCAGTATATACCTTTACTGTTTGCTATAGTCCTGTGGGAGGAGGCTATGGAGAGAGTACCGTTCACGATAGATACTCTCTTATCTCTGTCTTTAACGATGGATATCGCGGTCCTCATAAGCTCCACCGCCTCGTCGACACTCAGTTTTGGGATCCTCCAGTCATACAACCCCTCGACGTGGGGATAGGGCTTAGGTTCTGGAAGCCCCCTCCAATATGGGTTTGGTTTAAGAGATTTAGCGAGCCTATAGCCTCTCTCGGCT
>Ga0190363_1000212_pt1 | contig 33116 bp, 35 predicted proteins | sample 48721867_MG_FD_161272 | JGI IMG/M metagenome (GOLD analysis project Ga0190363, IMG submission 161272) | Hydrothermal vent microbial mat bacterial communities from Southern Trench, Guaymas Basin, Mexico - 4872-18-6-7_MG | ecosystem: Environmental > Aquatic > Marine > Hydrothermal vents >... | reverse complement strand
AGAAGAACTTTATAGCACTTTAAAAGGTGACTATCCTGACCTTATGGCTTATTTTGATGATTTAGCTTACAGAAGTGCAGGCACTGTTGGTCATAAGAAGTTATTTTTAGATGAGAATGATACTGGTCCTGATGATGCTATGCACGACTGGGAAGGAGTATTCATAAGATATGATCCACGAGAAAAAGGAAAGGGTAAAAAAGAGACTATGAGTATTCTTGATTTTAAAAAAAACATAATGGAGACTATGAATATCAAATAATTATGAGTTTTGCGCCTGAAGAATTTCCTTTAAAAGAGTTAATTAATATAACTATATGTGCAGGAAGGCACATAATGGAGATTTACAATAAAGGAGATATTTCCATCAAGATGAAAAAAGATAAAACTCCCTTAACTGCAGCAGATAAAATTTCTCAAGAAATTATTATTGAAAGATTAAAAAAAATTACCCCCAACATCCCTATCATTTCTGAAGAGGCTAAAAAAGTTTCCTATCAAGAAAGAAAGAGGTGGAGATACTTTTGGCTTGTTGACCCTTTAGATGGAACAGAAGAATTTATAACCAGAAATGGAGAATTTGCAGTAAACATTGCTTTAATTGAAAAAGATAAACCTGTTTTAGGAGTAATCTTTGCTCCTGCTAAGGGTTTGATATATTTTGCTAAGAAAACTGAAGGCGCATATAAATTAGAAAATCTCCAGTTTAAAAATAAACCTAATTTAGATAATGCACACAGATTGCCTTTGTCTGGTAAACGGAGAACTTTAAGAGTAGTGGTCAGCCGTTCTCATAATCTTAAAGAGACAAGAAAGTATATAGAGAAGTTGAAGAGTTTTTATCCAAAGATTGCAACTGTTTCTGTAGGTAGTTCCATAAAATTTTGTTTGATCGCTGAAGGTAGTGCAGATATTTATTTCAGATTGGGAAGAACTATGGAATGGGATACAGCCGCAGGTCAGATAATTATTGAGGAGGCAGGAGGAAAGATTGTAGAGATTGGCTCTAAGAAAGTACTTAAGTATAACAAAAAAACTTTGTATAATGGTCCATTTGTTGCCTATAAAGATAAGAGATCAGAGATTTCAAGGTTAATAAATCTTTTTTGGGAGAACCAGAAAAAATCTCAATATAATTGATACTACAGACTTTTTCTAAAAGATTATCTGAGGACTTCCATTTTAAAGAACTAATACAAGGCAGTTTAACTTTTTTTATTTTACGAATTCTTGGATTAATTGTAGGGTACGCTTTTACTTTAATTGTTACAAGAAATCTTGGTGCTTCTTGCTGGGGTATATTTGCTCTATGTTTTACTGTGCTTCAGATAACTTCTGTAATAGGAAAACTTGGTCTTGATACAGCACTTTTAAGATTTATCGCTCAATACAATGCTCAGGGGAAAGTAAGAACAGCCAGATACATATATTTAAAGTCTATCATTGTAACAATTTTTCTATCCTTATTTCTTTGCGTTCTTCTCTATTATCTTTCTCCTCTTTTAGCTGAAAAAGTCTTTGCGAAAAAACATTTAGCTTCGTATTTAAGACTTGTGCCTTTCGCTTTACTTCCTTTTGTTTTACTTTCAATAAATTCAGAGAGTTTAAGAGGATTCAAAAAGATAAAAGAATATACAATTCTTAAAAATCTTATACCTTCTTTATTCACTCTTATGTTTTTTAGTATATCTTTTTACCTTTTAAATATTAGAAACACAAAAGCAGTAATTATTACCTACATTTTAGGAGTAAGTGTTTCTTCTCTTTTTAGTTTTCTACTTCTGAATAAAGAATTTAACAACAAAAATGGTGAATTAGAAAAAATTTCTTTAAGACAAATACTTTCTGTTTCTCTTCCTATGCTTTTGTCAAGCTCTCTTTTTATGGTAATGTCATGGACAGATACAATAATGCTTGGGATGTGGAGAACAGAAGAAGAGGTTGGGATTTATAATGTAGCTGTGCAATTATCAATGATAACAAGTTTTACCTTAGGGGCGATAAATTCTATCGCCGCACCAAAATTTGCTGAATTCTGGGGAAAGAAGGATTTAGAAGGTTTAAAAAAAATTGCCCAACAATCTACAAAATTAATTTTCTGGACTTCAGCTCCTATACTTATTTTATATATTTTATTTCCTAAATTTTTTATGGGTATTTTCGGAAAAGAACTTAAGGAAGGTGCTTTAGCTTTGGTGTTTTTAACAATTGGTCAGTTTGTAAATGTTATGACTGGTCCTATATATTATATTTTCCAAATGTCTAACCACGAAAAGCTACAATTCGTTTTACAGTTTTCTTATTCTCTTTTTAATTTACTTTTAAATATTTTTTTAATTCCCAAGTATGGAATTTATGGGGCAGCTTTTTCTCTTATGTTAACTTATACCATTGGAAAGCTTACAAGTTCTATTTTTTTGAAACTAAAGTTTGGTTTTTGGAATATTTATTTAGTAAAACATTTTTAAATTATAAAAAGAAAAGGAAAAAAATGGAATTTTTAAATCCTTTTACAACTAAAAATTATTTATCAATACAACATATTGAAAGATATAAGTTTGCAGCGAATATAATAAAAGAGTATAAGAACAAAAAAAATTTAAAAATTTTAGATATTGCTTGTGGTATTGGTTATGGCACTTTAATGTTAAGTTTTTTGGGATATACTATAGGAGCGGATTATGATCTAAATACTTTAAAAAATGCAAAGACTAATTTTAAAATTGAGTTTTTGATTCAGGCTAATGCTTTATGTTTACCGTTTAAAGATGAATCTTTTGATATTATAGTTTCTTTTGAAACAATAGAACATGTTATAAATGGGAACAAGTTTTTATCTGAAATGAAAAGAGTTTTAAAAAATGACGGTCTTTTTATTTGCTCTACACCCAATATAGAATATACTGCTCATCCACCTTTTCATTTAAAAGAATACGAGCCTAAGAAATTTTTTGATTTATTAAAAAAACATTTTAGAATAGTAGAAAAATATGGACAATATTTTACTCTAAGAGACAGATTTAAAGATCTATTCAATTGGTATTTTAAAAGCAAATTTATAACTATCTTAGAATTTTTGAGATTAAAAAATAGATTAAAGCAATTAAAACAAAAAGTTATTAATAAAAAAACTGCTACTAAAAATAATTATACAGACTATAAACTTATCAATTCCATACTTAAAGAAGCTCTTCATCCTATATATGGAGTTAAAAAATTTTGTGGAAAAGAAAAACTATTACGTATTATGATAGGAGTATGTTGGAAATGAAAATAGCTATTCATCTTCCTCAAAAATTACCTTTTAGTATTCAAAATTATATAGATAACATCTTAAAACAGTTAGATAATTCCGTAAGAATTTATAAGTTTTGTTCTTTTACAGATGCAGAAAAAATAAATAAAAAAATTGACATTTTTTGGTTTCCTTATTGTGCAGGAGGTTCTACGCCCTTTTTACGATTTTTAAAAATATTAAAAAATAAAAAATTTGTAATCACTCTTCACGGAGTTGCTCCTTTCTCTCTCTCTTTAAGAAATTGTTATTCCTCTTTAAAAGCAGCTTTAAAAGGGGAGATATTGAAATATACTTTTTTTATAAAGTGGCAAATTTATAAACAATTAGCTAATAAAATAATAACAGTTTCTAATTTTTCGAAATATGAATTAATTAATAAATTAAAGATACCTTCTAATAAAATTTATCCCATATATCATGGTGTTGATACTGATTTGTTTCGACCAAATAATAAAAAAGAATTTAAAAATGATAAATTTTTCTTACATATTTCGCAATATCAACCAAAAAAAAATGTAGATAGAATTATAGAAGCTTATAAGAAATTATCTAATCCAAAACCAAAATTTATTTTAATTGTTTCTGGGTACCAAAAAACTGTTAACGATGATAATATAATCCTTATAAAAAAAGCTAAAAAAACAACAGAGTTGGTAGAACTTTATCAAAAAGCTTTAGTCTTTACATTTCCTTCTTTACATGAAGCTTTTGGGATGCCTATTCTTGAAGCTATGGCTTGTGGATGTCCTGTAATAACTTCAAATATTACAGGCTGTGCGGAAATAGCAGGAGATGCGGCATTATTAGTAAATCCCTATTCGACAGATGAGATATCCAATGCTATGAGAAAAATAATGGAAAATCCTAAATTAAGAGAGGATTTAAGTAAAAAGGGGTTAGAACGAGTCAAGCAATTCACATGGGAGAAAAGTGCTAAAGAACATTTAAAAGTGTTTGAAATGGTTTTAAAGGAATGAAAAAGGAATATTTTTTACCTATTATAATTCTTGGAATGCATAGGTCAGGAACTTCCATGTTAGCAAGAATACTTGAAAAATTGAGTATTTTTATGGGTTGGCGCAAAGAAAGAAATCACGAAGCTTTATTTTTCTTAAAATTTAATGATTGGATATTAAAACAAGCAAATGCTACATGGGATAATCCATATAATTGTAGGCTTGCAGATGAAGAATTTAAAAATTTAATGGTTAAGTTAGCAGAAAGATATATAAAAAGTTGCAGAAGAATAGAATATTTAGGATTAGCAAAGGGATTGAAATATAAAAGTTTAAAAGAGTTAGATTTTCCTTGGGGATGGAAAGATCCAAGAAATACCTTTACGATTGATATATGGATTAAAGTTTTTCCTAATGCAAAACTTATACATATATACAGAAATCCTATAGATGTTGCAGAAAGTTTAAGAAAAAGAGCCTTAAAATATAAAAAAAATTTTAAATGGAATTGGAAAAAAGAAATTAAGTTCATGCTTCTTAAAGGCCATATAGGCTACGGAGATTCTATGAGAATAATGGATATATATGAAGGTGTTAAGCTATGGGAAGAGTATATTTCTAAAATTTTTGAAGCTGAAAAGCAATACAATTTAAATATAATTCATGTGAAATACGAAGACCTTTTAGAAGCTCCATTTGAAAATATAAAGAAAATTTTGGATAAGTTAGGAATCCATTATAACGAAAATAAAATTAAACAGGTTACAAAAGATATCAACCCTCAGCGAAAGTATGCCTTTCTTTCAAATAAGGAATTAATCAAGATATACGAAAGTATAAGAGAGGATAGGATATTATTTAAATTAGGATATCATAATATTATTAAGTAAGGTTTACTAAAAAGATACATCTGCAAATGAAGTTTTAAAGAACTGATTTTTTGATGGTAAAGTATAAGTTATATTGCTTGGGAGATAACAAGAAAAGATGTTATACTCATAGCTGCAAGATGAAAGAATAAGCATGGGGAAATACCAAGCCATTCAAGAATAGCAGGAAAAGTATAAAAACTGGCCCAAAATTGCAATCATAATTCTCAACTACAACGGCTGGAAGGATGCAATTGAGTGTTTGGAAAATGTATTAAGTGTACTGCTCCCATTTGTGCTATTGCAAAAAAACGTAAGTTTACAAATCAAGTATTACTTATTCTGTCAACTTAAACCTGAAAAACACAAAAAATTTCCTTAACTTACAAAGCTATTTCAACATTCTTAAGAATTTGAGAATAAAAGAATAAAATAAAATGGAATTGGAATGGCTCTGGAGTATTATATAGTTCAGGAAAATTAAGAAGATATAAAAGACCTCATAAGAAACCAGTTAAAAAATATGCTCTCTTGTCAATGAAAAAGCATTTGGAGGTTATTACTTTAATTTCTTATCCTCAGTATTCCAATAGTCTCTGTGCTAAACGGTGCAGGTTCGAATTAGCCAGAGCCAGAACTTTCTTTTTTACCACCCTTGAAAAATATTCTTTTTCAGTCTTAGTCAACTTTTCTCTTTTTAACTTCTTTAAGAATAACTCCTTCTGTTTGGGAGAGAAAATTTGTGATAATAAATACTCAAGATTCAACTCATCTTTGATAGAAAGCAATTCATTTAATTTACTCTGGGTCTGACGAAAGTAATTGTTGAATATGTTCTTTAATCGTTGAGCTGACATTTTTTGGTCTGCAATATAGAAATCAGTATTATTCTTGAATTTTTCTAAGAATTCCTCAACTTTCTTTCTCCTCTTATCAGGAAGGCAATTGTAAAGTTCATTAACCCAGGAAAACTTGAGATGGAAAAGCTTATAAAGTGCAAGTGACAATGCCACCAGCAAAGTAAAATTTGTTTTCTCGGAAACTTTTTTTAGATATTTTTTTACCTTATCATAATTAAATAATCCTTTCTCTGCACAATTTACCAGGATTATAGGAAATCCTTCCCAAAGACGCATATTGCGAGATTTTACCACTTCTGCCAAAGTTAAATTTACATCTTGGCTTTCCTCTGCCTCAAGAAGTGGAAAGCCTAATAATTTTACTCTTCTTAAAAGTTCACTACTTTTCATCAGCCAATCCTTCCTTCTTAAGAATCTTTAAAAAGTGGTCAAAATTCCTGTTAATTTTATCTTCAGAAACATCAAAAGAAGCAGTTTTCCTAAAACGTTTTTCTAAAAACTTAAGATTTATTTCTTTTCCTTTAACTTTTAATAGAGAAAGGCAATCATCTATATCTGTCTGGGTTGCTCTGAATAATTTGCTGATAATAATGTCGTAATAATTTAGTGCTCCCAGGTAAATATAGGTGAGTTCCTTTATCAGAATATGATTATCTTTATTCAAAGGTGATTCTAATAACTCTGTAGTATGAATACGCTTTCCAGGAAACAAATCAAAAATAAATTCATCCTGTCTCCTCCAACCCCAACCACTGGTGGGTTTATAACCCAGTTGTTTTAAAATCTTTATAAGGTAATCATATTCATCTAAGTTCGGAACCATTAAATCAATATCTTTAGTAGATGCCTTAATTCCCAGAAGTGTCAATGCCGTCCCACCACAGGCGATTAGATGAATTCGCTTTTTAAGAAAAGTATCCCAGCCTCTGATTACATTAAATAAGCTCTCTTTATCTACCCGATATTTCATACAATTATTTGTATAAATTTATACAATTATCTGTATTAAAAGATACAATATATTTTTAAATTTGTCAAGAAAAAGTCAAAAAATCAAAGTCTTTCCTTTCAAAAAGGAAACCATTCTAACTTATAGAGCTGGCTACTAAATATAGAAATAACCTACAAAGATAAAGTCTCTCCTGGGAATAATAATTCACACATAAATTTGCGACCGTGAGTTTATCTGTGAACTGTCTTACTTAACATTTCATTGAGACTAAAATATCAAGCCAGAAATATATAAGTTTACAAATCAAGTATTGCTTATTCTGTTAACTTAAACCTGAAAAACACAAAAAATTTCCTTAACTTACAAAGCTATTTCAACATTCTTAAGAATTTGAGAATATTTGAATCTCCTTACTGAAAGTTGTATAAAAAAACTCAATCTGTTGTGGAAGAGGAAACCTTGGCAGCTTTTTTTATAATTTATATAATCTAAATTAGGATAATTCAAATTATGAAGTTTATAAATAGAAAAAAGGAGCTGAAAGCTTTAAGAGAAAGACTAAAAAGTAAAAACTTTGAGTTATATATTATTTATGGAAGAAGACGTATAGGAAAAACTGCTCTTTCTTTAGAAAGTATTCAGGGAAAAAATTTTATTTACTATTTAGCCACAGAAGAAGATAATTTGAGAAGATTTAAAGCAGTAGCCTCAAAAAGTATTCCTCAACTTAAATATGTCCAATTGGAGTGGGAGGCTTTATTTAATTTCCTGAAAAAACAAAATAATTATCATAGATGAATTTCCTAATCTAATAAAAGAAAACCCTAAAATAGTTTCTCTTTTTCAAAGAATAGTTGATACAGTATTAAAAGATTCTCATACAAAGCTAATTCTTTTAGGTTCATCTATATCTTTAATGGAAAGTAAAGTCTTAAGTTATCAGGCTCCTTTATTTGGAAGAAAAACAGGCGGAATGAAACTAAAACCGTTAAAGATTTTTCAGATAAAGGACTTCTTTCCTCGAAGCTCTTTGGAGGAATTGATAGAAATTTATGGATTCAGCGACGGTATTCCTTTCTATTTAAACAAAATAGAATATCCTTTCTGGAGGTGGCTGGATAAAGAGATAAAAAGATGGATACATTTCTAAAAACAGAAATAGATTTTCTTATGAAATATGAGTTTAAAAATACAAGCACCTAAAAAAATACTGGAGGCAATTGCTTTAGGAAATACTAAATTAGGAGAAATTAAAAACTATATAGAGCTGAAAGGTGCTGATATTACTCCTTATCTAAAAAACTTAATAGAGACTGAATTTATAGAAAAAAGAACCCCTATTTTAGAGCCGGTAAAATCAAGAAAAGGAAGATATTGTCTTAAAGATAACTTTTTAAGATTTTGGTTCAGATTTATTTATCCCAATCTTACTTTTATTGAGGAAGGAATATTTTCTGCTGGAGAGATAAGAAAAGAATATAATCAATATTTGGGGTATGTTTTTGAAAAAATATCTATGGATTTTCTTATCGAGAAAAGAAAATGCTTGCCTTTTGAATTTATAAAAATCGGCAAGCAATGGGGAAAAGAGAAGGGAATTCCTTATGAGATTGATATAGTCACAATAGGTAAGAATGAAATAGGCTTTTTTGAATGTAAATGGAAAGAATTAAGAAATAAAGAAGCGGAGAATATTTTGACAAAGTTAAAAGAAAAGACAGAGGTTGTAAAGAAAAATTCCAAAAAGAAGTTTTGGGGTTTGATAGCAAAGAGAATAGAAAATAAAAAAAATGTTAAGAAAAAAAAGTTTTTGGTATATGACCTTGAGGATTTTGAATTTTAAACTTCTCCAGAAATCTTCTTATACATCAACTAAAAGTTGCACAAAAAAGATTCAATCTGTTTTTTGCAAAATTAGTCATAATTTAACTTCTCTATGGTTTCTTTGATTATAAATATCGTTTAATATCATTATGTGAACCTACAAGAACTAAAAACACTGTATCTTTTTCCATTTTAAGTATTACTCTTAAACGTATATCAACTCTCAATTCATATAAATCATCAGTTAATTTCTTAAGACCCAATCCTTTTGGCAGAATTCCGGTTACAAGAAAATTATTCAACTGATGTAAAGATTTTTTAATTTTCTTTATCTTTTGGAGAAAGCTTTTTAAGGGTTCTTTTAAATGCCGGAAGAACTTTGATTATCTGCATATTTATTTTGTGTCATTTCATAGTTGAAGTGTTCTTTAATTTTAAATCATACTTTGACAAGGTGAAATCTTTTCCAGAATTTTTTTATACTTAAAGATGTTTTTTCCATATATTGCATAATCTCTTTATCTGAGCATCTTCTTATGCTTTGGACTTTTTTTCTTTTTTTCAAAACATCTTTAAGATTTATAAGATTCCAAAATAAAGCAGGGAAAAAAGAAAAAAGATACTTTTTATTCTTGCGAGAAAAAGAAAGATAAAAAGAGAGGAGAAATTCTAAAAGGATAGCTACAGGTAAAATCCAGATAAGATTTCTAAAGGAATAATTTTTTATAATAGCTCTTAAACGATTACGACATATTAAATAATTTGTATAAGGACTTGAGCCACCCGATGTCTTTCCCTCTTTGTGAAGACAGACAGAATCTGGAAAGTAAATAATTTTAAATCCTGCAAGCCTCATCCTCCAGGATAAATCTACATCTTCATAATAAGCAAAAAATTTCTCATCAAAAACTTCATCTAATATCTTCAGATTATCTCTTTTTAAAAAAAGAGCAGCTCCTGTTCCGGCAAAAAAATTCTCTTTATATTTATCATACTGCCCACAGTCTTTTTCGAATCTTCCCCGATGATAAACCGCACCAAAAATATCGCAAATCAGACCTGTGCTATTTATCTTTTTTGTTTGATAATACAACAGTTTTGGCTGGACAATACTGATTTTGGAATCTTCTTCTATAACCCTAATCATTTTTTGAAAAATATCCGTATCTTTTATTACCGCATCATTATTTAAAAGAAAAATATAATCAGCATCAGAATAATTTAAAATATAACTTATCCCTATATTATTTCCCTTTGCAAATCCATAATTTTTCTTGTTTTTTATCAAAATTACTCCTTTATCAAAACTAAACTTTTCTCCTTCACCTTCTTTATATTCTTTATAAGATAAGTTTTTATCCTGTGCCCATTTTTTTATCCTTACTACAGAATCATCAGAGGAGTTGTTATCCACAATAATGATTTTATATAAAGGGTAGGAAATATTAAAAACTGAGTCTAAACATTCTAAAGTATCTTTCCATCTATTCCAGTTAAGAATAAGAACAGCAACTTTTTTAGACATTTTTATTGATATATCTACCAAATTTCATTACACATCGGGTCTGTAATATTTTTGTTTTCTAATAGCCATTTTCCTAATTTTTTCCTCTTTTTCAAAATTCCATGTAATAATTGCAAGATTTTTTACAATTTAATTCTCTACTTGCTTTAAGCAAAGATTTTATCTCTCTGGATTTAGCTTCCGTATTTTCTATATCATAACACACCTGAATTAACTGTTTTACTTTCAGTCCTTCTTTAATAAGAAAATCCACTTCTTTTCCTGAAGCATCTTTCCAGTAACATATCTCTTGCAAAGAAGTAAGTCTTCTTTTAAGGGTAAGATAGACAATATTCTCCATTCCTCCTTCTAAAGAAAAATCATTTAACACTGAGTTTGCCAGACCTGTATCATTAACATAACACTTTTTAGGATATTGAAAAGCAGATTTTATAGAGTAAGAAAAAATAGGGATAAAATGAAAAAGAAATGAATCTTCAAAGGCTTTTAAGTATTTATTTATAGTGGTAGGTGAAATATCTATATGCATAATGGATTTTACTGAATTTCTTAACTTTCTTACACTGACATATTTAGCAGTTGAATTTAAAAGAAGATAACCTATTTTTCTCACCAGCTCTTCATCAAAATCATATTCCAAAGCTACATCCCTTATGAGAATCTGCTCATATATCTCTTTTAAAACTAACTTTTTTTCTAATCTTCCTTTTTGAATAATTACCAAAGGTATTCCCCCAAATTCTAAATATTCTCTTAAAATTTTTTCAATCTCTTTTTCTGAAAGAAACTTTTTGTGTGAATTTTTTATTTTAAGAAAATTACAAAAATCCACAGGATAAAGGATAAACTTTGTTCCTCTTCCCGCAAGAGTTTTAAAAATCTTTCCTTTTATCATTTTAGAGGTAGAACCAGTAATTATTATCTTTGCATTTTCTCTTTTTTCTAACATCATCCTTAAAGATTTCTCCCAATTTTTAATTCTATGAATCTCATCAAATACAATAACGCAAAACTTATCTTTATTAATATAGTATCTATAGCTTTCATAAACATCACCAAGAAAATCAGGCAAAGACAAAAATCTTTCAAAAGCAGGATCTTCAAAATTTACATAAAGAGTCTGCTCAGGCAAAATTTCTTTTTTATTAATTAAATAAGCCAGAAATTGTTTAGAAAGAAAAGTTTTGCCTGCTCTTCGCAGCCCTAAAATAAAAATTATTAAATCCTTTAAAGAATAAAATTCCAGAAATTTTGAGAGTTCATCTCTTTCAAAACCTGCTTCTTGATTTCTATACCAGAAGTTTAAATCAGAAATTATATCTATAACTTCTTTCCTAATCATTTTCAACTATAATGGGACATCAGTCAATATTTCTGTAAATTTTAGTTGAATCTATAGAAGGAGTAAATAAGACATCCCTTTTATCCCTGCGAAGCACCCATTTCCACCCCAGGGGTGGAAATATTGGTGTTAAGCCTTTATCCTGCGTCTTTTCACTTATTCCAGTTAAGAATAAGAACAGCAACTTTTTTAGACATTTTTTAAAAAAACATAGTACATAAATGATTTTATAATATCAAAAAAATTGCCATATATTATTTTGTGAATTTTTATATTTTTGGGAAGCAAAGTAGAAATGAATTTTTTCACGGTTAAAGATACAAAAAGCACATCTATGTCTTTTCCTAAGGCACCAGCAGAATGCATATAAACAGAATCCACAATAATATTTTTTTTACTTAAAAATTGAGCGGCAAAATTAATATTTATATTATTTGTATAAGGAGGGGTAAAAATAACATAATCTGGAGGAATAAATTTTTTCAACCTTTGAGGGGTAACTGATTTTATAAAAGAACCTGCTTGAGTATGAAGAAAACAAACATTTTTTTTATTCACATCTTTTTTAAGAATATCTATTTCTTCATTTATATATACCTCTCCATGAATATTCTCATTAAAAGGGATTTCCATATTTAAAAGTTTGCTTAATTCGTTTCTTGCCTGATATCTTCTATCTTCATATTTGTTAAATTTAACATAAAAAGCTTTAATACCTTTGTTTCCAAGATATTCACATAATTTATTTAATTTTTTATAATTTTTAATTGTCTGTGTCTTATTAAATAAGAAAGGGCATCCTCCAAAAACTCTATTTTTAAAAGGGAAATTTTTAAAGAAACCAGAAAGTAGTATCTCATCTCTTACGCAAAGAGAAAAATCACTCCTCTTTTCCATTACCCATCTGATATAAGGCATAGAGATTATTAAATCTCCTATTCCATGAGGATGCAGAAGAACATATTTAAATCCTTTTAGTTGATAAAAGATATCCTTTGTCATCTTATTTATCTATTAACCAGAAAAATACCTCACTATATCTTTTCGAAATCTCTTGCCAAGAAAAATTTTCCTTAACTAATCTTCTTAAACCTTCTCCAGTAAAAGATTCACCTTTTAAGATTTTTAATATCTCATCACAAAAACCTTTACTATCATAACACTTTACAAGTTTTCCTAATCTTCCTTCTAACAGAGCATCTTTTATTCCTTCAATATCAGAAGCAACTATAGAAAGATTACAAGATGCTGCCTCAAGCAAAACTATTCCAAATCCTTCTAAATCTCCTTCCACTTTAATATTAGGCATCAGTAATACATCTGCTATATTATAAATCAATTTTAAATCTTCTTTTTTTATTCTTCCCAGCAAAACTACATACTCTTTTAAATCTTTTTCTTCTATTATCTTTTCTATATTCCTTTTCAGTTTTCCCTCACCCACAACAAGATAGATAAAATTGCTATAATTTTTCAATATCAAAGGAAGAACCTCTTTTATAAACCAGTGAATTCCTTTTCTTTCAATTAATCTTCCCACAGAAAGAATTATTTTTTTGTTGTTTATTTTTATATTAAATCTTTCTTTAAATCTCTCTTTCAAAATCTTTTTATCTTCCTTTAGAAAAAACTCATCATTTATCCCATTGGGAATTATCTCTATTTTTTGAGGAAGAACTCCTCTTTCCAAACACTCTTTTTTTGTTGCTCTACTTACACAGATTATTTTGTCTGCTTTATTTAAAAAACGAGGGATTAATAATTGATAGAAATAATTGTTGAAAGTGATATCTAAACCATGGATGGTAACTGCTACTGGTTTCTTAAACATTTTTAAAAATGGAATAAGTAAAGAAAGAACACCATCAGTTAAATAAACTAAATCTATTTTTTTTAATAGAAGAATTAAATAGCTTTTAATTAAAAAATAGATAAAAACTGCAGGCAAAAATTTTTTTGAACCACTCCATTTTATAAGAGATAATTTATGCATTTTAAATAAAGAATGAAAAAGATTGAAAGAAAAATTCTCCAATCCTCCTACCTGTGGCGGAAAATTGCGGGTGATAAAAAGGATATTTAGTTTTCTCATTTTTTTATTACTTCAACAATACCTGTATTACCTATTCTATAAAGAAGCTTTAAATTTTTTCTATATTTGTAAATTGCAGGCAGAAGATAATAATAACTCTGGTAGGAGAACTCATCAATGATTATGTATTTTGCCTTCTCTCTTTTTATTTTTTTCCAGATTTCTTCTGGAGAAGAGAAAGGATAGATAATAGATTTATGTTGTGTGAGAAGATAAGTAACTGTGGGTTTGCGAGAAATAATAATTCCTTTATCAGGTAGATTCTTTTTTATCCATTGATGAATAAGGATAAAGTTTTTCAAAGGTGGAGAGAGGTTTTTGAAAGAAGAAATACGGGAAAGGGTGATTAAATTAATGAAAAATAGGATAAAGAAAAAAGATAAAAAAATAACTCTTTTTTGAAAAATTTTCTCCACTCCTTTAAAAAGATAAAAATAGAAGAAAGGTAAAACAGGAAGAAGAAATCTTAATCCTTCTCTAAAAGGCCACAAAATTATTAAAAAAAGATATAAAAAGAAATAATAAAAAAAGCAATATTTTTGTCTGGTGCGAATAGATACCCAAATTCCTGAAAGAATTAAAGAAAGAAAAACAAAAGAAAGCAATTCATTCCAAAGAGTTCCTCTTTTTATAAAAACAACCCCAAAGGCTTTAGGCAATAAAGAGTAGTAATAGTTTACGCCTTTAATGAAACGAGTAAATATTGCTTGAGGATGTTCAGTGATTGTTCCCAAATAAGGACGATAAGGATCAATGAGAAAAAATTGTTTACTATAATTAGAGACAGCAGAAGGAGAAAAAAGAGAGGCTATTATCTGCCAGATTAAGAAAGGTATAAGGAAACTTAAAGAAACAAAAATTATTTTTTTCCATTTTCTCCCTGAGGTATCTAAAAAATATAAAGCAAAAATACTTGCAAAAAATAATGTTAAGGCTATATAACGAGTAAAATAAGAAAGGATTAAACTCAACACGAAAAAAAGAGCTTCTTTGCTGATTACATTTTTTTTGTTTATATATAAAAAAAGGAAATAAAGAGTAAATCCGGAGAGAAAAAGATAAGGAATGTCGGAGAGAATATAGAAAGAAGAGTAAAGAATAAAAACCAAGTTTGTCGCAAGAAGAAGAGTTAAAAAAATACTTTTTTTGCCAATATATTTTTTAAAAAGAAGATAGAAAAAAAATAATCCTGAAAGCCCAAGAAAAGAAATTAAAATGTGCATAAGATAAAAATTTCTTCCAAAAAAATAAATGATAAAAGATAAAATCAAAGGAAAAAGAGGAGGAAAATGATAAAAAAAAGGAGCGGAAGGAAGATTTATAGCTTTAAAACCTAATCCTTTTGCGATGCTTTCGGCTAAAATTATATATTGAGCAGAATCTCCTCCCAAATCAGTAAAATCCTTGGGAGAATTTATAAAAACTATTGTTCCAAAAAATAAGATTAAAATTAACCAGCAAAATTTTTCTAAAGCCATTAATCAAAAAATCTATATTTTAAAATGTAAAAAATTGCTTTTATTCCATCAATAGGTTTAATCTTTTTCCCTTGTTTGTAATCTCTTCCACAATAATAAATAGGAACCTCATACACCCGATATCCTTTTTTAAATACTTTAGCCGTTACCTCCACCTCAAAACCAAATCTTTTAGAAGTAAAATTCATATTTTTTAAAACCTCACTTTTAAATGCCTTTGCTCCTGTTTCCATATCGGAAAGCATTGTGTCATAAAAAATGTTAACTAAGATAGTTAAAAATTTGTTGGCAAAATAGTGCCAGAAATAAAATACACGATGTACTCCTAAAAAACGAGATCCATAAACTACATCTGCCCATCCTTCAAGAATCGGCTCTAATAAAATTTTATAATTTTTTGAAGGAAGATATTCCAAATCAGCATCTTGAATAATTATGATATCGCCTCTTGTCTCTTTAAGTGCAGTTTTAATGCAGTCTGTTTTGCCTTTATTTTTTTTGTGGAAAAAAACTTTAATATTTTCATCTTTTAAATTTAAAAGAAATTCTTTTGTTCCATCACCTGAAGCATCATCAACAATAATTATTTCTTTTTCCAAACCTACATCTACTCTTTTTACTTCTTCAACAATCTTCCCTATCGTGGCTATCTCATTATATACAGGAATGATAATTGATATCTTTTTCATATCACACTCACCTCATTTACACACCCGCCGGGTGTGATTGGTTTTTCTAACAATAAATGTTTTATCTTTGCAAGCTCTTTTTGATAAGAAATTCTATCTTCGGTAAATTTTTTATATGATACAGGATCAATATCCAAAAGCTCTTTGAAATCACAAATTCTTTCGTCCTTTATCTCGTTCAAATACTCTCGATAAGAAGAAAACTCCCAATCCTGAGGTTTTTCTACCAGACCTGCTGTTACAGGATTTAGATGAATATAACGAGTAAGATGTAAAAGTTGTTCCTCATTTGAAATTAGAATGTTTTTAAATTCTCCTTCCCAAAGAGGCCCTTTTCTCTTATGTTTCAAATTAAAATACTTAGCATAACTGTTAGAAATTTGTGACATAAAGATAGAAATACCTTTTTCTTTTTTCTGTTTTAAAATTAAATGAATATGAGTAGGCATAATACAATAAGCAATTATATCTACAAATTTTTCTTCTATACCTAATCTTTCATTCAATTTTTTCTTTTTTCTCTTCTCTCTTTCCCACTCAGAAAATTTCTTCTTTCTTACGCATGAATAATAAACAAAAAGCTGCCTCATTCTTGAATAATCATAGTAAGAATTAAATATTTTGTATCCCGATATACTTTTATTATAAATGTGATAAATTTCTCCTTCAACTAAGGGATGCTTTCTAAAAGTAACCATCTCTTGTATACCCTTTACACACCCGCCGGGTGTGATTGGTTTTTATAGATCATTATTATCTATTTTTTCCATACGTAAATTAGCAATCTGTTCAGAGATAAGTCCTAATATAAAGATGATTACAGAAGTTGTCAAAAGTAGAGCACTCATATTGGTAAAGCGATGGAAATTTAAAAATGTATAAAGATAATAAAGGGAGCCGGAAAGAAAAAAGAATAAAGAGATGGGTAGAAAAACCTTTAAAGGGGAGAAAAATACAGCAATACGTAAAATGATTGTCAAAAACCTTAATCCATCTGAGAATAAATTTATTTTGCTTTTTCCTTTTTTTCTTTTTTCTACTTTAACAGGAACAAATTTTACTGGATACCCGGCTTTTATAAAAGATAAAGTTAAGGTGGAAGGATAGGAGAAACCATTGGGCAGAAGATATAAAAATTTTTTTGCTTTGCTTTTTTTAACCACTCTAAATCCTGAAGTTAAATCTTTTATTTTTACTCCACTGACATAGGAAGCTAAAAAATTAAAAACTTTATTTGCCAGATATCGCCACCAGTCTTGAGAATAAGCACTTCTTTCTCCAATTATCATATCAAAACTATCTAAATCACCAAGTAATTTTGGAATCTCAGAAGGCAGATGTTGCCCATCAGCATCCATTAAAACTAATATCTCATTTTTTGCTTCTCTTATTCCTCTTTTGATACTTGCTCCATTTCCCATATTGTAAGGGTTTCTTATCACTCTTGCTCCCAGTTTTTCTGCTACTTGTGAAGTATCATCCTGTGAACCGTCATCAACAACGATTATTTCTACTTCTCCTTTTAAAGACTTAAAAATGCAGGGTATTAACTCTTTTAAATTTTTTGCTTCATTGTAAGCAGGTAAAATTATACTTAAATTCATCGTTTTTATAATAGAAGATTTCTCTCAATTTGGCAAGTATTATTACCATATTTTTACTTTTTTCTAAATAGCAAAATTTCATTTTTGCGAAGAGGTAAAATTTTGTTATAATTAGAAACACAGATTTTATAATTATTTAAATCGCTTCGGTAAATTTTAAAAAATAGAGATGTTTACAGGAATCATAAAGGAGGTAGGAAGGGTAAAAAAAATAGAAAAAAAGACAAATTTATGGAGAATGGGGATTTTTTCTTCGGCTATATTTTCGCAAAGTAATATTTCTGATAGCATTTCTGTAAATGGGGTTTGTTTAACTTTGGTAGAAAAAAAGAATGACTTGTTATTTTTTGAAGTTATAAAAACAACTTTGGAAAACACAAATTTAAAAAGATTAAGAATAAATTCCTTAGTTAATTTAGAACCTTCTTTAAAAGCACAGGATAGATTAGGGGGACATTTTGTTTTAGGACATATAGATTGTGAAGGAAGAGTAAAAAATATTATAAAAAGAAAGGATTTTTATATCTTTGAGATAGAGTATCCAAAAGTGTTTAAGAAATATATTATTGAGAAAGGCTCTATTGCGGTTGAAGGAATAAGTTTGACTATTCAAAAAAAATTTTTTTCATCATTTACAGTTGATATTATTCCCTTCACTTTTCAACATACTAATTTAAAAGAAAAAAAAATTGGTGATTGGCTAAATATTGAATTTGATTATCTTCTCAAGGCGGTCTCGGGGGATAGCGCAGGTGGCTAGCGCGCAACGTTCGGGACGTTGAGGTCGTGGGTTCAAGTCCCACTCCCCCGATTTTAAAAGGTTTATTATTAGTCTGATAGATCATTTAATGAAACTTCTAAAGTGTTTTAGGAAAGCTGTTATATATTTCTATTTGCAAGTCTACTTTTTGGTTGCTGCGAAGGAGAAGGAGAGAAGAAAAATGATTTTTGTTATGGATAGCGGAAATATTTAAATGATTGACAAATCTTTTTTTATTGTATAGTATTATCAGTAAACAATGAAAATACTGAAAGCTCAGATAAAAGAGATAAAGAGATTAAATCAGGAAATTTATAGATTAAGTTTTAAATCTTCCTATTTAGCTAAAAAGAGTCAGCCCGGACAATTCCTTCATCTTAAAATAAATTCTACAATTTTAAGAAGGCCGTTCAGTATTCATAAAGTAGAAAATCAAAATATTTTTATTCTTTTCAAAGTCAAAGGAAAAGGAACAAAGATTCTTTCTACATATAAAGAGGGAGATTCCTTAGATATTTTAGGACCCTTAGGTAAAGGATTTAAAATTTATCCTTCCGCATCTGTGATTTTGATTGCTGGAGGGATAGGTATTGCTCCTTTGCTTTTTTTGGCTCAGAGAATAAAAAAAGGGTTGCGTTTTCTTTTTTTTGGCACAGAAAGCAGAAAAGAACTTGTTGCTTTGTCGGAATTTAAAAAATTAGGATTTAAAATTTTTGTTGCTACTCAAGATGGCTCAGAAGGATTTAAGGGAGATGCGGTAAAACTTTTTGAAAGAGAAATTTCTTCTTTAAATCTTTCTCCTCCTGTAAAGCTATATGCTTGTGGGCCAAACTCAATGTTATATAATTTAGCTCAGCTTTTGAAAAAATTTCCTTATATAGAAGCTTTTGCCTCCTTAGAGCAATTTATGGGATGTGGAGTAGGAGCGTGTCTGGGATGTGTAATTTTAACTAAAAAGGGATATAAAAGAGTCTGTCAGGATGGTCCTGTTTTTAATTTAAAAGAGATATTTTAAGTAAGGAGGTGGGATGGAGAAACTCGTCTCTATTATCATTCCGGTAAAGAATATGGAAAGAACTATTGAGAAAACATTTCAATATTTAGATAGAATAGATTATCCCCGCAATAAATTAGAGATAATTTTTGCTGATGGAGGAAGTAAAGATAAGACGATTTCTGTTATTAAGAATTATCAGAGAGAAAGAAACTACATAAAATTAATTGAGATTCCTAACTGCCCCTCTCCTGGTTTTGCACGCACAAAAGCATTGGAAGAAGCAAGTGGAGATTTTATCTTTTTTACTGATGGAGATTGCGCTCCTTGCTCAGACTGGATTTATAAAATGCTAAAGATTTTTGAGAAGGATGAAAAGATTGGTGCGGTAGGCGGTGAGATTTTTACTTTAAAAGTAGATCCTAATAATTTAATTGAAATTTATTGTCAAGCTTTTGGGTTTAATCGTGTAGCATGGCGTTATGGAAATTTAGAAGAAGGATATTTTCCTGATAAAGAGAATTATCTTCCTCATTATCCTACAGAAATCTGCGGTCATAAAGCATATTTTTTTGTTACTGCCAATGTAGCTTATAGAAAAGAAGCTTTAGATTCAGTGGGAAGAAAATTCTGGAATTTGCCTACAGGAGAGGATATTGATTTAGGTCTGCGAGTAAGAAAAAAAGGATGGAAGTTTTACTTTTTGCCTCAGGCAAGTGTAGATCATATGCATCGGGCAGATTTAAAATCTCTGCTTAAAGTGTGGAGAAGTTATGGAGAAGCACATCCTCCTTTGCTTTCTGCGCATGCTGAATCCTTTATGGAAATTATTTTTCAATTTATTGGTAAATACCCTAATCATCCAGTTTTCCGTTTTACTTTTCCTGTAAAAGGTTTTATCTATATCGGCAATTTCCATCTTATGCATATCTTTGGAGCACTTTTTCTTTTATTTTTTATTCTTCAATGGATATTTTTCTCATCCTTCTGGATTAGATTTTTCAGCTGGGTGAGCCTTTCTCTTTTTCTCTATTTTGTCTTTAAATATTTTAAAAGTGCTTTTAATATTGAGCCTTATGATAAATGGAGGGAGTTTGCAAAGATAAAGTATTTAACTAATCTTCATTTTATCAGAGGAGGACTTAAGAATTCTTTTAAATATAAAACTTTTTGTATTGAACCCAGTTTTTAAAAAGGAGGAAGTGTGCAAAATTTTTTATTCTTTTTAATAATGGGACTTGTTGCCGGAATACTGAGTGGTTTTTTGGGTATTGGAGGAGGAACAATTCTTATACCTTTATTAGTATATCTTTTAGGATTCACTCAACATCAGGCCCAAGGAACAACCTTAGCAATAATGGTTCCTCCTATTGGACTTCTGGCAGCATTAAAATACTATAAAGAAGGTAATGTAAATCTTCCTATTGCTATTTTTGTCTGTTTAGGATTTTTTATTGGAGGTTATTTTGGTGCAGAATTGGCACATAGAATTTCGGATAATTTACTTAAGAAAATTTTTGGATTATTTCTTTTAGGTGTAGCTTTAAAAATGGTCTGGGGAAAATGAAAAAAATAGGACTTATCATACTGTTAAGTTTTTTGGTGGTTAGTGATCTCTTTACTCAAACACATACTTTAAAGATAAAAAATAAAGTAAAAAATTTTCTTACTCAATATCTTTTGCCTCCTAATACAAAATTGGAAGTTTTGGAAGAAGAATACTTGAAGGATAAAAAATTATATAAATTCAAATTAAAGATTTCGCAAAGATATGTAAAAGATATTTATGCTACTGAAGATGGAGAGTTGATTTTTCTTGAAGGAATTAATATCAAGGAATTTATTCAGCAGGTAAAAAAAAGAGAGGAAGAGAGAAGAAGGAAGATAGAAAGTATTCCTAAAAGAGAAAAGGCAGATGTGCAAATTTTTGTGATGAGCTATTGTCCTTTTGCTTTGCAGATAGAGAAAGCGTTTCTTCCTGTATATAGACTGCTGAAGAAGAGAATAAATTTTAAATTAAGATTTGTGAATTATACTATGCATGGAGAAAAAGAACGAGAGGAGAATTTAAGAGAGTACTGTATTCAAAAAGAAGAAAAAGGAAAAATTATAGATTACTTAGATTGCTTTATCCATAAAAAGGATTATAAAGAGTGTTTTAAGGAAGTGAAAATTAATGAGAAGAAAGTTGGGGATTGTATGGAAAAGATTAAGAAAAAATTTGAATTCAAAAATAATAAATTTGAGCTTGAAGAGGAGCTTAATAAAAAATATAAAATAAGAGGCTCACCTACCTTTATAATTAATGATGTGGTAATAAATGTGGAAAGGTCACCTGAAGCAATAAAAGAGTTGATATGCACTACCTTAAAAAATAAACCTTCTCTTTGCAAGAAACAACTAAGCAAAAAAATTCCCTCTCCTGGTTTTGAGAAGAAAGACTACAATTGCAAAAGTTGTGGAAAAGATTAATTTAAAGGTAAAATTAGGGAGAAAAAGACTAAAAAATCCCGTAATTTATGCCTCGGGAACTTTTGGGTATGGAGTAGAGTTTAAAGATATTGTTGATTTTAATTTTATTGGTGCTTTTGTGACGAAAACAGTTACTCTTCATCCTAAAAAAGGAAACAGGCCTCCCCGAATAATTGAATTAGACGGTGGAGTGCTCAACTCTATTGGTTTGGAAAACCCGGGAATAGATATATTCTTAAAAGAAAAATTACCTCTTATAAAAAAATTAAACATACCTTTTATTGTAAGTATTGCCGGTAAAAATTTAGATGAATTTGTAGAGATAACAAAAAAACTTAATAAAATAAAAGAGATATTCGCTATTGAGTTAAATCTTTCCTGCCCTAATATAAAAGGAAAAATTATCTCACAGGATGAAAAATTGACTTATAAAATTACCAAAACAATAAGAGAGAAGACAAAAAAAACATTAATTATTAAGCTAACTCCCCAAGTAAAAGATATTACCAAAGTTGCCAAAAAAGCGTATGAGGCAGGAGCAGATATATTGTCTTTGGTAAATACTTACTTAGGGATAGCAGTAGATATAGAAAATCAAAAGTTTTTTTTAGGAGAAAAATTTGGAGGTTATTCTGGGAAGGCAATTAAACCTCTTGCTCTTTATTGTGTTTACAAAGTTGCTCAATCTTTAAAAATACCCATTATTGGAGGAGGAGGAATAAGCACGTGGCAGGATGCTTTGGAGTTTTTTCTTGTGGGAGCCCATTATGTAAGTATAGGAACTGCGGTTTTGTCCAACCCTGATATTGCTAAAGAAATTGTTTCAGGGATAACTTCATATTTAAAAAAGAAAAGGATAAAAGATATAAAAGAAATCATCGGAAAGCTCCTTTATGCTTGAAGATAAATTAATTGTTGCCTTAGATATATCAGATAAAAGAAAATTGAAATCTCTTGTTAATTCTCTTTATCCGGTAGTAAAAAAATTTAAAGTTGGACTAATTGCTTATACCGCTTTTGGATCAGAAATTATTGATTGGTTGATAAAAAAAGGTGTGGATGTGTTTTTAGATTTAAAATTTTTTGATATTCCTAATACTGTGGCGGAAGCAACAAAAATAATTTTTAAAAAAAAGTTGTGGGGATTTACTCTCCATCTTAAAATGGGAAAAGAGAATATTTTAAGATTTAAAGAAATTATAGGTGAAAGAATAAAGAGAAGAAAGACAAAAATTATTGGTGTGACTGTGCTAACTTCTCAAGAAGCAAAAATAAAAGAAGTATTAAATCTGGCTAAGATTGCTTATGATACAGGGTTAGATGGAGTGGTATGTAGTGTGTGGGAGGTAAAAAAAATTAAAAAAATTTTCCCCCAACTACTTACTGTTACTGCCGGAATTCGTGCCAAAAAAACAGATGATGACCAAAAGAGAATAGCAACAGTTAAAGAAGCACAAGAAGCAGGAGCAGATTTTTTTGTAGTGGGAAGGCCGATAATTAAAAGAAAAAACCCAGTTAAGGCAGTAAAAGAAATTTTAAATTTTTAAAAGAGAGGAGGTAAGATGGATGAGATTTTAGAGATTTTGGAAGAAAATGCAAGAATTTCTCTGGAGGATTTGGCTAAACTTGTAAAGAAAGATAAAAAAGAAGTAGAAAAAATTATCAAAAAATATGAGAGAAAGGGAGTAATTGTTAAGTATAAAACAGTGATAAATAAAGAGAAACTGAAAGAAGAGCAATCTGTAGTAGCAATTATTGAAGTTAAAGTTGCTCCTCAGAAAGATGTAGGTTTTGACAATATCGCTCAAAGAATTTATCGCTTTCCAGAAGTAAAAAGTTGTTATCTTCTCTCAGGAACTTACGATTTATTATTGATTGTAGAAGGAAAAGATATGCATGCTGTGGCAAGTTTCGTAGCCGAGAAACTGGCTCCTTTAAGTAATGTAAAAGGGACAGTTACTCATTTTATGTTAAAAAAATATAAAGAAGATGGAGTAGTTTTGGTAAAAGAAGAAAAAAATAAAAGATTGGCAATAACTTACTGATGGAGGAAATTTATTCTTTATCTAATTTTTATTATGAGTTTCCTCAAGAATTAATTGCTCAAAAACCTCTTAAAGAAAGAGATAAGGCACGCCTTTTAGTTGTAGATAGAAAGGATAATTCATTCAAGGAGTATCTTTTTAAGGATATAATTAATTTTTTAGAAGAAGGAGATGTTTTAGTTATTAATGACACAAAGGTGATTAAAGCAAGATTGTGGGCAAAAAGAAAAACTGGAGCAAAGATAGAGATTCTTCTTACAAGAAAGATAGAGGATACAGTCTGGAAGGTTTTGGCTCGTCCGGCAAAAAGATTAAAATTGAAAGAGATTATTTTTTTTGATCATAGTGAAAAGATAAATGCTCAAGTATTGGAAAGAATTCCTTCAGGAGAGTTTATTTTAAAATTTTCTCTTCCTGTAGAGGAGTTTTTAGATAAAATAGGCAATGTGCCTCTTCCTCCTTATATAAAAGAAAAAGTTGATGAGGAAGATTACCAGACAGTTTTCTCTCAAAAAGAGGGTTCTGTTGCTTCTCCTACTGCTGGTTTGCATTTTACCCATTCTTTGTTAGAGAAGATTAAAAATAAAGGAGTAAAGATTACAAAGATTACTTTGCACTGCGGAGTTTTTACATTCCGTCCTATAAAAACAGAAGATATAAGAAAACATAAAATCCAGGAGGAGTATTTTATTATCTCTTCAGAATCAGCAAAGTTGATAAATGAAGCAAAAAACAAAGGAAAAAGAGTATTTGCTGTAGGCACAACTACTACACGAGCATTGGAATCCTCTGCTTGTGATAATATAGTTACTCCTCAGGAAGGATACACATCTCTTTATATCTATCCAGGTTATAAATTTAAGATAATAGATGCTTTGATAACTAATTTTCATACCCCTTGCTCTACAAATCTTGTTCTTGTCGCCAGTTTCTGTGGATTAGAGTTGATGAAAAAAGCTTATCAATATGCAATAGAGAAAAGATTTCGCCTTTTCAGCTTAGGTGATGCTATGCTTATTCTTTAATCTATTGGAAATCAATAGCTTATGAAATGAAAGATTTTTTTCCTTCAAAGGTTGACGAAAGACGAGCTTTCTAATATAATAAACCTCTATTATGTCTCAAGAATTAATTTATAAACGTGTATTTTGTCTATGTGGACATGCCCAGAGTGGTAAGACTTCGCTTTCTGAAGCCATTCTTTACCAGTGTGGGGCAACTACTCGCTTGGGAAGAGTTGAGGAAGGTACCACGGTAAGTGATTATGAAGAGGATGAGAAAGAGAGGAAAAGTTCAATAAATTTAGCTGTTTTAGAAGCAAAGTATAAAAATTACCATTTACAGTTTATTGATACTCCTGGTTATTTAGATTTTATTGGAGAACTTATCAGTGGACTGAAAGCTTCTGATTTTGCTGTAGTTGTTGTTGATGCTGCCAGTGGGGTTGAGGTAGGGACAGAGAAAGCCTGGGAACTTATTCGCAAGGAAAATTTACCCTGTCTTTTTTTTATAAATAAATTAGATAAAGAAAATACTTCCTATGAAAAAACGTTTGCTCAGATAAGAGAACTTCTTACCAAAAAGGCAGTTTCTTTCTGCTCTTTATCCGATCAGAATATTAATATTTTAAAGGAAAAAGATAAAGATAAATCACTTTTTAACCAGATTGTGGAAACAGTTGCTGAAAGCGATGATACTTTGCTGGAGAAATATCTTGAAGGAGAAACATTAACCGAAGAAGAGTTAAAAGTTGCTTTAAAAAAAGCAATACTGAAAGGGGAATTATTTCCTGTTGTAGGAGGAGTAGCGATAGAAAAGAAGGGAATAGAGGTTTTGTTAGAGGTAATTTCTGAGGTAATGCCTGATCCTTCCTCAATTGTGCGTGAAGCAGAGACAGATAATGGAAAGATTAAGATTGAGCCGAAAATTGAAGATCCTTTATGTGCACAGGTATTTAAGACAATAATTGACCCTTATGTAGGACAACTGAATATTTTTCGTGTGTTTTCAGGAAAGATTGTTTCTAATTCTGAGGTTTTTAATGCTAATAAAAATATAAAGGAAAAGATAGGTCAAGTCTATACTCTTTTAGGTAAGCAACAGATTCCTCAGGAGAAAATTACTGCTGGAGGAATTGGCTGTATTGCTAAACTTAAAGATACCCAGACCCAAGATACATTATGTGATTCTTCAAGAATTTGCAGACTCCCACCGATAGAGTTTCCTCCTACTGTTTTTTCTGCCTCTGTAAAACCCAAAACAAGGCAAGATGAGGAAAGGATTTCTACTGCTTTATCGCGTCTTGTCTCTGAAGATCCTACTTTTAACGTCTCTCGTGACTCTCAAACTAAGGAGCTTATAATTTCAGGAATGGGAGAACTGCATTTAAATGTAATTATTGAAAGGATGAAGAGAAAATATCAAGCCAATGTAGAACTGGGGACTCCTAAGGTTCCTTATAAAGAGACAATTACCAAATCCGTAAAGGTTCAGGGAAAATATAAAAAGCAGACTGGAGGAAGAGGTCAGTATGGTGATGTATGGATTGAGGTAGAGCCATTAGAGAGAGGGAAAGAGTTTGAGTTTGTAGATAAAATTGTTGGAGGAGCAATCCCCAGAAATTTTATACCTTCGGTAGAGAAGGGAATAAGGAATGCGATGAAAGAGGGAATTTTAGCCGGATTTCCTGTTACAGATATAAAAGTAACTTTATACGATGGTTCTTATCATCCTGTAGATTCTTCTGACATTGCCTTTCAGATTGCTGGTTCTATGGCTTTAAAGAAAGCGTTAGAACAGGCTGGTTCGGTTTTACTTGAGCCAATAATGAATGTGGAGATAACGGTTCCGGAGGAATTTATGGGACAGATTACCGGAGATATAAATGCACGACGAGGAAGAGTATTGGGAATGGAAGCTAAAGGGAAAAACCAGGTAATTAAAGCCTTGATTCCTTTAGCGGAGATGTTTAAATATGCCTCTGACCTGCGCTCGGTTACGGGAGGAAGAGGAAGTTATACAATGAGCTTCTCACATTATGAGATTGTTCCCCAGCGAATCGCCTCTTCTATTATTGAGAAGGCAAAGAGAGAAAAAGAGAAAAGTTAGTGAAGATTTTTACTTCTCAAGTCTCTCTTTTAGGTAAAAAAGAATATAAAGATATTCGTTTAGAAAAATTAAAAGAGAAATTTAAATCAGCAAAAATTAGTTTTTATCGGGTAGAATTTACCAACGAGAATATTTTTTCTTGTGATTGTATTTTAATAAAAGAAGATGAGCTTTTGGATTTAGTTATTGAAGATATGGAAAAAATAGAATCTTTATGGGGAAGAGTTGAAGAAAAAATTTTAAAGAAAGCTTACCAGATTCTTGAGAAAGGAAAACCTTTAGCAGAAAATTTAACTGAAGAAGAGATAAATCAGCTGAAGAATTATAATCTTATTACTTTAAAGCCAGTTGTATTTTTAAAAGAAAAATTTTTATGGGAGGATATTTTTAAAGCTATGCATTTGATATTTTTCTTCACAGCAAATAAAAATGAGGCTAAGGCTTATTGTGTAAAAGAGGGAACAGATATAGTAAGTTGTGCTGCCAAAATCCATACTGATTTGGCAAAAGGTTTTATACGCGGCGAAGTTTTTAATTGTCAAGATTTGGATAAATTTTCAAATATTGAGGAAGCAAAAAGTAGAGGATTTTTAAAAATAGTGGGGAGAGAGTATATTGTTAATGATGGAGATGTTATTAATATAAAATTTAAAGCTTAATGCTTAAGATAAGAAGAGCCTTAATCAGTGTATGGGATAAGAAAGGAATAATTGAGTTTGCTCGTAGTTTGCAAAAATTAAATATAGAGATTATCTCCACAGGAAAAACAGCCTCTTTGCTTAAAAAAAGTGGAATAAAAGTAATTAAAGTATCTGATTTGACCTCTTTCCCCGAAATTCTTTCCGGAAGAGTGAAAACTTTACACCCTAAAATCTTTGGTGCAGTTTTGGCTAACAAAAGGCATCCTTTACATATGGAAGAGTTAAAAAATTTAGATATTGAACCTATAGATATGGTGGTAGTAAATTTTTATCCTTTTAAAAAAATGATGAGTGAAGGCTTAAGTTTAGATATGATGGTGGAATATATAGATATTGGAGGGCCGGCACTTCTACGTGCGGGAGCAAAGAATTTTAAAAATGTTGCCTGTGTTAGTAGTCCGTCACAGTATAAAAAAATTATAGAAGAACTGGAAAAAAATAAAGGGAGTTTGTCTGAGGAAACTCTTAAGAAATTAGCTATTGAAGTTTTCCGTTGCACTCAAGAATATGACACTTATATTTATAATTTCCTTATAGGAAAAGAGGTAATTATTTGGGAATTAGAGAAATTGTTAAATTTAAGATATGGAGAAAATCCTCATCAAGAAGCCAATCTTTATAGATTGATTAGACAGCCTGTTTTAAATTTTAAACAGATTCAAGGGAAAACCTTATCTTTCAATAATTTTTTAGATTTAGATACAGCAATAATGTTAGCTAAAGAATTTAATTCTCCTTGCAGTGTGCTTGTAAAACATGCCTCACCCTGTGGGGTAGCAATAGATAAAAAATTACCTTCTGCTTTTCTTAAAGCATTTAAGGCAGATACTATATCAAGTTTTGGGGCAATAATAGGATTGAATAAAAAGGTTGATGGAAAAACCGCAAAATATATTTTAAAAAGTGGTTTTAAAGAATGTGTTGTTGCTCCTGCTTTTTCTAAAGAAGCGCTGAAATTATTTTCTCAAAAGAGGAACATGCGCGTAATTCAAATAGAAGACAATCAAGAAATAAATTTGTGTGATGTTAAAAAAACGATTTTTGGTTATCTTATTCAGAAAGAGAAAAAAATAGAAGAAAATTGGCAGGTAGTGACAAAAAAGAAACCTACAGGAAGAGAATGGGAGGATTTAAAGTTTGCCTGGTGTGTAGTAAAGTATGTAAAATCAAATGCCATTGTTGTGGCAAAAAATAAGGTTAGCTTAGGTATAGCTGGAGGACAACCTTCCCGGGTAGGAGCAGTAAAAATTGCTTTAGAGAAAGCAGGAAAAAGAAGAGGAATGGTTTTAGCCTCGGATGGTTTTTTCCCTTTTTCTGATTCTGTTGAGCTGGCAAAAAAGTACGGAGTAAAAGCAATTATTCAGCCGGGTGGTTCGATAAGAGATAAGGAGATAATTAAGCTTTGTGATCAATATAAAATCTCTATGGTCTTTACAGGAAGAAGAGTTTTTCGCCATTAATTGTCTCGCCTTTATATTTCATGCTTAAAAATTACCAGGAGGCAAAAAAATATTTGGATTCTTTTGTTAATTATGAGAAAAAAAGGAGTTTTTTTTATTCTCGTTGTTTAAAGTTGAGAAGGGTTAAAGTTTTGATGGAAAAATTAGAAATTCCTTATTCTCAGTTTAAAGTGATTCATATTGCAGGAACAAAAGGGAAAGGGTCAGTGGCAACATTTTGTGCTTATATTTTGGCTGCCTCAGGTTTTAAAGCAGGACTTTTTACCTCTCCTCATTTTCTTGATATGCGCGAGAGAATAAAGATTTTGGAAAAAAAAGAGAAGATAAAAGAAATTATGATTTCAAAAGATAGTTTAAAAAATATTTTGAATGAAATGTATCCGGTGCTGGAAGAACTCAGAGAAACAGAGTTGGGGAGAATTACTTTTTTTGAAGTTTATACAGCTATAGCTTTTAAGTATTTTTTCCAAAAAAAAGTTGATTTTGTTGTGTTAGAGACAGGATTGGGAGGAAGAGTAGATGCTACCAATATTGTTGCTCCTTCAGTTACCATTCTTACTCATATTGATTATGATCATACAGATAAGTTGGGAAAGACATTGAAGAAAATAGCTTATGAGAAAGCAGGGATTATAAAAAGGAGGATTCCTGTAATCTCAAGCTTTCAGAGGAAAAGTGTTGAGGAAGTTTTGAAAGAAAAAGCAGAAAGAGAGAAAGCAGAATTATTTATGTTGAGGAAAGACTTTGGATTTAGCAATGTCTGCTTAAAGAAAGATTATACTCTTTTTGATTTCTGGTTTAGTGATTTTTCTTTAAAAGATATAAAAATAATTATGAAAGGAAAACATCAAGTGGAAAATGCCTGTTTAGCTTTGGCAAGTTTACATATTTTAGAAAAAAGGAAGGTTTTAAAAAAGGTAAGTTTTAAAGAAGGATTAAGAAAAGCTTTTCTTGAGGGGAGATTTGAGATTGTAAAAAAGAATCCTTTAGTTGTTTTAGATGTGGCACATAATCTTTCTTCTTTTAAAGCTTTAAAAGAAACGCTCTCTTTTTACTTTCCAAAAAAGAAAATAATCCTTATATTTGCAAGTTCTTCTGATAAGCCAGCAGAGAAAATGATAAAAGAGATAAAAGAAGAAACAAAAAAGATAATTTTTACCCGGTTTTCTAATCCACGTAGTATCTCTCCTGAAGAGTTATATAAGAAACTCAAAATAAAAGAGGCGGAAGTAGTAAATTCTTCTTATAAAGCTTTAAGGAAAGCATTAAGTTTTTGTAAGAAGAATGATTTAATTTTAATTACAGGTTCTTTTTATCTTGTTGCAGAAATTAAAAAAGCATTCAGATATGGAGTTATTTCGTAGTTTGAAAGATTACAGAAGAGAAGATACAATTGCAGCAATCGCCACTTATCCGGCAAAATCTGCTTTGGGAGTAATAAAAATTTCAGGAAGTAAGGCTTTAGAGATTATATCTAAGATATTTCTTCCTGCTAAGAAAAAAGATATCCGCAAAGTCAAATCTTACACATTACACTATGGATGGATTGTTAATCCTTCTAAAAAGGAAGAGATAATTGATGAAGTTTTAGTCAGTATTATGCGTGCCCCTTTCTCATACACACGGGAGGATGTAGTAGAGATTTCCTCTCATGGAGGACTTCTGGTTTTAAATAAAATTCTGGAATTGGTTCTACAGGAGGGAGCACGTTTAGCAAAACCAGGAGAATTCAGCTGGCGTGCTTTTATAAATGGAAGGATTGATCTTCTTCAGGCACAGAGTATTTTAGATATAGTTGAGGCAAAGACAGAAAAGGCTCTTTTTGGTGCTTTGCGTCAGCTTAAAGGAGAAGTCTCATCTTTTTTTAATAATTTAAAAGAAAGAATAAAAGATATTTATTCAGAGACTCAGGCAGTTATAGAGTTTCCTGAGGAAGAGATAGAGATTGATTTGAAAAAATTAAGGAAAGAGTTGAAAAAAATAAATGAAGAAATAGAAAAGATTAAAGAATCTTCTTATTGGGCAAAATTGGTCAGAGAAGGGATAAATTGTGTGATTTGTGGAAGAACTAATGTAGGAAAATCCACTCTTTTTAATTCTCTTTTGGAAGAGGATATAGCTTTGGTTACAAAAATTGCTGGAACAACAAGAGATGTTATTGGAAAAAGTATAAATGTAGAGGGAATTCCTTTAAATATTTATGATACAGCAGGAATTTTGAAAACAAAAAGTCTTATAGATAAAAAAGCAATGGAGAGATCATTTAAAAAAATAGAGGAGGCAGATTTAATTATTTTTGTTTTTGATTATTCACGTCAGTTAAGTAAAGAAGATTTTTCTCTTCTTGAAAAAGTTAAAAATAAAAAAGTAATTTATGTGATTAATAAGATTGATTTAGAAAAAAGAATAGATTTAAGAAGAATTAGTAATTTTAAACCTCAGATAAGAGTGAGTGCATTGAAAAAAATAGGATTGGATAAATTAAGAAGGGAAATTGCCAGTTTAATTAAAGAGAAGGGTGTGGAAAGAGAAAATATGATTTTCTTAACTCAGTGGCAGAAAGAGATTATTAAAAAAGTTGATAAAAAGATAAAGGAAATTTTTAAATATTTAGATGAGAATTACAGTATAGATTTTGTGAATTTTGCTTTAAGAGAAATTATTGATGAATTGGAAAAACTTGTAGGAGTTTCTTTAGAGGAAGAAGTGCTGAAAGAAATTTTTTCTAAGTTTTGTATTGGGAAATAGATGATATAATAGTTTATATGAAAAAGACAAGAATAGATAAGGAGAAAATTAAAAAAGCAGTAAGATTAATTTTAGAGGCAGTAAGAGCAGATTTAAAAAGAAAAGATATCGCCAAAACTCCTCAAAGAGTAGCGGATATGTTTGAGGAGATTTTAGAAGGCACTTTTTTAGACCCTTATAAAGAATTAGAGGTGATTTTGGAACAGAAACATGATGAGATTATTCTTTTAAAAAATATCCCTCTTTATTCTATCTGTGAACATCATCTTTTACCTTTTATTGGCAAGGCACATGTAGCCTATATTCCTGATAAAAGAATTACTGGTTTAAGTAAAATAGCACGTGTTGTGGAGATATTTTCTAAAAGATTGCAGGTTCAGGAAAGATTAACTACTGAGATTGCCGATATAATTATGGAGAAGTTGAGACCTAAAGGAGTGATGGTAGTGATTGAGGCAGAACATTTATGTATGACGATGCGAGGGGTTAAGAAACCAGGAACGATTACAACAACTTCTGTAGTGCGAGGGATTTTTAGAAAAAATCAGAAAACACGCCAGGAAGCACTAAGTCTTATATTTTCTTCTTAAGTTTTTTCCTCTTCTTTTATCTTTTTTATCTCTTCTTTTTCTTCTAAGGAAAGAACATTTGCTAAGTCAATAAGAATAAGTAAGCGGTCATCTAATTTGCCTACCCCTTTAATGTATTTTTGTTCTATCTCTGATTCTACAATTTGTGGCGTTTTTTCTATTTTCTCTAAAGGTAAACGTAAAACTTCAGTTACTTCATCAACAATCATTCCCACAATATTATCTTCTACCTCTACAACAATAATTCTTGTTTTTTCCGAACGAGGACGAGAAGGTAGCTCCAGCCTTTTTGCTAAATCCATTACTGCCAAAATCTGTCCGCGTAAGTTTACTACCCCCTCAATAAATTCAGGAGCACGAGGAATAGGGGTAATAGGGACAAGTCTTACAATTTCTTTTACCTGATGAATATTTACTCCGAATTCTTCATCACCAATTTTAAATATTACTAATTGAATCTCTTCAGAGATAGGTGTTGACTTCTCTGTCATTTTACCTCCTCTTTTTTCAAAAATATAACAGTTATTTTCTTGAAAGTCAAGAATTATGTCAAAATAATTTTCTTCTTCAAAAACTTTAAAAAAATAAAAAATAGTGTTATATTTTATAAGAAGGAAAAACAAAAAAAGGAGGCAACATGATAAAAACAAAATCTCTATTAATCTTAATCTCTACTCTTTTATTCTCAAATTATTATCTTTCCTTTTCTCAAGAACTAACCATCACTACCTATTATCCATCTCCTGTGG
>Ga0190363_1000211_pt1 | contig 33275 bp, 30 predicted proteins | sample 48721867_MG_FD_161272 | JGI IMG/M metagenome (GOLD analysis project Ga0190363, IMG submission 161272) | Hydrothermal vent microbial mat bacterial communities from Southern Trench, Guaymas Basin, Mexico - 4872-18-6-7_MG | ecosystem: Environmental > Aquatic > Marine > Hydrothermal vents >... | reverse complement strand
CGAGAAAACTCCATACTGATATGAGATTGATACATGAAATTCCTTTAATTGACCTAATCACTCATGTAGCAGGTTTAAGCATAATCGAAGGTTTTAAGCGTATTAGTGAAGGACGAAGCTTACGGTGTGTTTTAAGGGTGATGAACTCACTATGGCACATACTCTACGGAGTACACGTGGATGAGGACATGGAGATGAATGAGGGAGATTACAAAGTTTTTGTGAAAGAAATTAATGGATGTAGCTTGATAACGTTTAGGATAGTAAGCGGTGATAATACATGAAAGTAGTGAAGATTGGTGGCTCAGCTATTTCGGATAAAGGGAAGCCATTCTCTATAAAGTTTAATGTACTATCTACAATTATGAACGATATAGCTGAATACGTTAAAAGCGTATCGACTAATTTGGTAATAATCCATGGAGGTGGGAGCTTTGGTCATCCCATAGTATACGAATGTATTAAAAGTATGGGTATAGATTCAAGGTGTTTCTCAATTACTTCTGAGGCAATGATCGCACTCAACCTGATAATTATATCAGAGTTACTAAGCAGAGGTGTTAATGCTGTCTCGATACCACCGCATACCATATGTAAAGCAATTAATGACGAATTCAAATGCGACATGAGTATAGTTAAGGATTACTTAAGTAGGGGTATCATACCCGTTCTCTATGGTGACGTAGTATTAAGTGAATCTAATCTCGGATTTAAAGTAATATCAGGTGACGTGATTTCATGGATTTTAACGAAGGAACTGAATGCTTCAACGCTAATATTTGTGACGGATGTGGAAGGACTATATACAAAGGATCCTAAGAAATACCCTGACGCCTCACTTATAAACAGATTAAGTAAAAATGAACTTACTAACATAGCACTAAGTACTAGCGATAATGTTGATGTAACGGGAGGTATGTTAAGTAAATTACTCTTAGGTATTAAATTAAATGTAAGCGACGTTATGGTAATAATAATAAATGCTGATAGAAAGGGAAAGCTATTTAATGCTTTGACTGGTCATGAGATTAGAGGAACAATAGTATGGTATTAGGGAAGAACTTTCAAAGAAAGCTTGAACATATAGATATAGTGCTTAAGGAAGATGTTGAAGGACCTTTAACGACATTTTTTGAGTACGTATTCATACCTCACCATGCATCCTCGGAAATTTATGTTGACGACGTTAATTTACGTATGAAGTTTTTAGATAAGATCATTGAAGCCCCCATAATTATTTCAGGTATGACAGGCGGTGCATCAGGTACAGAAAGAATTAATGAGTTATTAGCTTCAATTGCTGAAGAATTAAGGATAGCGATAGGTGTCGGTAGTGAAAGAGCAGCTATCGAAGATAGCTCACTTGAATATACATTTAGAGTAGTTCGGAAGGTGGCAAAGACCATACCAGTAATAGCTAATATAGGTGCGGCTGAGTTTGTGAGATATGATGTAAGAAGTATAGAAAGAGCTATTGAGATTGTTGAGGCAGACGCATTAGCTATTCACTTAAACCTTCCACAGGAATACACGCAACCAGAAGGTAAAGCCTCCTTTAAGGGATTCAAAGAGAAATTAGTAAGGGTTAAGGATTACCTTTCAGTTCCAATAATAATTAAGGAGGTTGGTTTTGGCCTCTCATATGAAGTAGCTAAGGAGCTTAACGCATTAGGTATAGAGTATTTCGATGTAGCAGGAGCAGGAGGCACTAATTGGGTTAAGGTTGAAAGTTTTAGAGCCGTGAGAAGAGGCGATAATGTGAAGGTAATGATTGCGCAAAACATTCTTGAATGGGGAATACCAACAGCTGCATCAATAATTGAAGTTAGAAATGCCGCACCTAGTGCATTCATAATAGGTAGCGGTGGAATTAGGTCAGCATATGATGCTATTAAAGCATTAAGGATAGGTGCTGATATGATTGGAATCGCCAGGCCTGCTTTAAGAATGTTAATTGAAGGTAAGTTGAAGGATTACATGAGTGCTTTCATTCTCTCAATGAAGGCATTAATAGCTATGACTAACTCTAGAAGTATTAGTGAATTAAGATTAAAACCTGTAATAGTAACAGGCTTACTTAAGGAGTGGATTGAAGGTAGGAGATTAAGGATTTAGAGATGAACTTGATTTTCTCATGGTTTAAGTGGAAAAGAACTTTATCTATGTAGTCTAGATAGTAGTTGTGGGTATGATAATATGGAGTTTAATGACCTCTTAAACTATGCCAGAAATGTGGCAAGACGCGTTAATGAGGTAATATTTGAGATTGTTAAAGGTGAACCTAAGATACTTTATGATGCAGCTCTTCACTTAATCAAAGCTGGAGGTAAGAGGTTAAGACCTTTACTATTGGTACTCTCTGGTAAACTCTACGGTCTAAGTGAGGATATAGGCATTAGAGCTGGTGCCTCTGTTGAAATTCTTCACAACTTCACATTAATTCATGATGACATAATGGATCATGATACAACACGTAGAGGTGTACCTACAGTTCATGTTCTTTGGGGAGAAGATATGGCTATACTAGCAGGTGACTTACTTTTCTCTCTCTCATATAAGGCATTAACTAATCTGATGAACTACGGTATTAGTTCTGAGAGATTAGTTAAAGCTATAAACGTATTGACTTGGGCATCAAAGACTGTAGCTGAAGGCCAGGCATTAGATATGGAGTTATCTAGGAAGGATAATGCGACATTAGAAGATTACATAAATATGGTCTACAGAAAGACAGCTGCATTATTTGAGGCAAGTTCAGCTATAGGTGCTATATTAGCTGGAGCACCTAATGAGGAGGTACGTAGGATTAGGGAATATGCATCATGTATAGGTATAGCCTTCCAAATACGTGATGATGAGTTAGGTCTTGTCGCTGATGAAAAGAAACTAGGTAAGCCTAAATACAGTGATTTAAGAGAAGGTAAGAGAACTATATTAGTTATTCATGCACTTAATAACTTAAGCGAAGATAAAAAGACTAAGTTATTGTTGATACTAGGTAAGAGAGATGCTTCAAGAAATGAATTAGAGTACGCTGCTAAACTGATAATGGACTCAGGTGCTTTAGAGTTCAGCAACAAGTTAGCTCAGGAATATCTTGAAAAGGGCATTAAAGCTCTCGATTCCACCAACTATAAAGACCGTAAGGCCAAGGAACTACTGTTAAAACTTGCACACTTCTTTGCGAGGAGGCAGTATTAATGAAAGGAAAGGCAACAAAGAAAGTACTTGATGAATTAAAAAGATTACAGCATGTATATAAGCCAACAAAGTGCTACTTAATATCCGATAAATTTAAGGAGGAAATAGATTGTGATGAACTGGCTAATAAGCTCTATCATAAAGTATTAGATAAGGACTTCTTGATATGTAATGAACGACTAAGTAGGTGCTACCGTATTAGTAAAGATTCTAAGCTAAAATGTATTGAGGTTATGGGACATTATGTCTATATGTTGAAGGATGAATTAGAGGATGTAGATGTTAATGAAAGGATAAGCTATATCGTAACAAATAAAGGTGAAGTAAGGAGTATTAGATCTCCATATAAGGGTAAAATACTGCTCATACATGAAGTCCTTGGTGAGAAGTATAGTCATTATAGGATATTTATAGAGGTGAAAGATCGTGAGTAATGAAGAACTAAGTAAGGAGTTAAAAGATGAAATATATGGATTAGCGTTAAAGAACGCTGTAGAACATGGTGGTAAAGCCTTACCAGGCCCTGTAATTAGTAAGTTCTTGGGTAGACATCCCGAATTAAGATCTAAAGCTAAGCTAATAGTTCAGGTAGTAAGAAATATTGTGAGTGAAGTAAATAAGCTAGGTCTTGATGATCAAATCAAGCTGTTAAAGGAAAAGTTCTCTGAGTTAATGGAAGAGAAATTACCTAAAGAGGAGAGAAGAGGATTACCACCTTTACCTAATGTGAGTAAGTATAAGGTCATAGTTACAAGGTTTGCACCAAACCCTGACTTTTTAATACACCTTGGCAATGCTAGACCAGCAATTCTTAGTCATGAGTATGCACGCATGTATAAGGGTAAGATGATATTAAGATTTGAGGATACTGATCCAAAGAATAAAACACCATTACCTGAAGCATACGAGATGATTAAAGAGGATTTAGCATGGTTAGGAATTAAATGGGATGAAGAGTACATTCAATCACTTAGATTAAATTTATTTTATGATATTGCTAAAGAAATAATTAAGCGAGGAGGTGCTTACGTTGATTTATGTACTCAGAATGAATTTAGGAAGTATAAGTTAGAGAGGAAACCATGTCCTCATAGGAATCAAGACATAAGTAAGAACTTGGAGTTGTTTGATAAAATGATTGAGGGATACTTTAGTGAAGGTGAGGCAGTTCTTAGGATTAAGACCGATGTAAACTATTCTGATCCTTCCGTAGTAGATTGGGTTGCATTTAGAATAATTGACACGGATAAGTACCCACATCCAATAGTTGGGAGTAAGTACATAGTATGGCCTACATACAATTTTGCGGCAGCAGTTGATGATCACTTAATGGGTGTAACACACATACTTAGAGGTAGGGAACATGCGGTTAATACGGTAAAGCAGAAGTTCCTATATGAGCACCTAGGTTGGGAGTATCCTGAAGTTGTTAATCTAGGCAGACTAAAGCTTGAAGGATTCATATTAAGTAAGTCTAAGATTAAGGAATTACTAAGTAAGTATGGTAGTAAGTTTAAGGGACCTGATGACCCTCGATTTGGTACAATAGCATCACTAAGGAGTAGAGGTATAGAACCCGAGGCCATTAGGCAATTAATTATGGAAATAGGGATCAAGGAAGTAGATGCTAGTATTAGCTGGGATAATCTTTCAGCCATAAATAGGAAGATAATAGACCCTAAAGTTAAGAGAGTTATGGTGATTAGAAAACCTGTCAAACTCATAGTAGAGAGTTATAGAGGACCGGATAAATTATCTTTACCATATCATCCCGATAACAAAGGTTTAGGTTATAGGGAGATAAAAATTAACAAAGTGAGTGCACGTGCCGAATTCTATATAGAGAAAGAAGATATTAAGCACTTACGTGAAAGGGGTGGTGTTAGGCTTATGGAATGCTGCAACGTAAGATTACTCTCGATAAATGAAGCTAAAAATGAAGTTAAAGCTGAATATATAGGTAAAAACTTAGCTCAAGCTAAGGATTTAAGATTTAAGATAATTCATTGGCTACCCACATCAGAATACGTTAACGTTAACATAATAGTACCTGAAGGCTTAAAATTAAAACGTGTTAAAGCATTAGGTGAGGTAAGCCTAAGAAATAGCGTAGTAGGTGAGAGATATCAATTCATTAGGTATGGCTTCTTTAAAGTAGAGAGAGTAAGTGAGAGAGGTATTGTCGCCTTATTCATTCATGAATAATTTAGATTTAAGCTTATAAAGTGTAAGTCTGATTTTTAGCGGGCGACGACGGAGGTGGATGAGAATGAGCAAACCTCCATATGTTAAATTTGAAGTCCCACCTGAAATAGCTGAGAAGGCATATGAAGCCTTAAGAAAGGCTAGAGAGACTGGCGGAAAGATTAAGAAGGGAACCAATGAGACCACAAAAGCAGTTGAAAGAGGTCTGGCTAAGTTGGTGCTGATAGCCGAAGATGTAGATCCACCTGAGGTCGTTATGCACCTACCGCTTCTATGTGAGGAGAAGAAAGTACCATATCTTTACGTACCTAGTAAGAAGAGATTGGGCGAAGCAGCAGGTATAGAAGTTGCAGCAGCCAGTGCAGCAATACTTGACCCTGGTGGTGCTAAGGATCTACTCGAGGAGTTAATTAGGGCTTATCAAGAACTTAAATCTAAGGCAGGTAAGTAAGATATCAGCTAACTTACTAACCTTTTTTACCTCCTAGCTGTAAGCTTTCTAGCTTCTCTTTCAGTTTCCCTTAGAATAACTATATCGCCTATTCTTACTGGTCCCTTAATATTACGTGTTATTATCCTACCTTTATCTCTACCTTCAAGAACTCTAACTCTGACCTGTGTTATCTCACCAGTGACTCCTGTTCTACCAACTATTTGAATAACTTCAGCAGGGAACCCGAATTCCTCGATAATATTTACCTGTTTATCACTTACATCTACCTTCCTCTCCTTCTCCTCGCTCACTAATACACACCGATGTAGTATGTAGTATTTGGGATTTATAAGGATTGTTAAAACTTTTAAGTGTCTTCCACTCAAAATCTGTGGTGTGAATTTAATGCCAAGGATAAGGAAATGCTCATTCTGTGGTGCGGACATACCGCCAGGTACTGGTATGATGTACGTTAAAAATGATGGTACAATACTCTGGTTCTGCTCTAGTAAATGCTTTAAGAGTTTTAAAATGGGTAGGGATCCTAAGAGATTACCATGGACTACATACTATCTTGGGAAAGGTAGGAGGTCGAAGACGTAGTGGAGCAGATAACATTATTAATAATAAAACCTGATGGTGTACGAAGAGGTTTAATAGGTGAGGTAATAAGGAGGATAGAAGCTAAGGGATTAAAGATTCTCAACATTAGAATGGTAAAATTGAAAAGAGCTTGTGCTGAGAAGCTGTATGATATTCACAGAGGTAAGGACTTCTTTAAGCCTCTAATAGAATTTATGACTTCAGGTCCCATAGTTGCGATGATAATTAAAGGTGATGAAGCTGTAGATGTTGTTAGAACATTAATAGGGCCTACTGATGGTAGAAAAGCACCGCCAGGAACTATTAGAGGTGATTTTTCATTATCAGTGAGAGAAAACATAGTCCATGCAGCTGATAGCGAGGAGAGGGCCAAGTACGAGATATCATTAGTGTTTGATCCTGAATGTGATGAAGGTAGGTTAATGTATGAATGACATAGTTAGTCATAGTTACTAACCTTTCATTTCGGTCTCAAGCTTCCTAAGTTTCATTAATATTGAAAGTCCGAAACTCCTAGAGCTTCTCTGCTTTATCTTAACTATTTCCTTTAAGCATTTAACCATATCGGTGGTTAGTTGATCCTTAAACTTACTTATTACTTTCTCCATGTCGTCTTCTGATGGGTCCGTATACAGAATATCACCTTCATCAAAATGTCTTCCAACAAGGACATTACCTTTAATTGATATTGCAACTTCAGAACCTTTCTTTGCCTCCGGTAATTGCTTACCCTTACTTTGAATCTGAAGTATATTCCCTAACCTCTTTCCGTCATCCCTCATTAAGGGATAGCCAGGTCTTATAACGCCAGCTAAGACTTCCACTCCAACAATAGCTGGGTTGCTTCTCCTGAATATGAAGCCAGGTAATACTCTTATCTTAGCTGGAAATACTGTCTTTAACATTTCATAGTACATTTCTTTCTCCTTCTCCTTCTTCACCCACTCTTCGTAGCTCTCAATTAGTCTATAGATTATGTTATCATAGAATATCTTAACTCCTTCCTTTCTAGCGAGTTCCTCAGCATCAGAAAGGGGTTTAACATTAAACATTAGTATAACTCCTAAGTATCTATTCGATTTAGAAACTATTGATGCTTCAATTACCTCACGCTTAGTTAGTGGTCCAACATCAGCTAACCTAACAGGATAACCTTTCTTCTCAAGTGTTAATACTAATGCTTCTAAAGTACCTAAAGTATCAGCTTTAACAACTAATCCATCTATGTCTCTCTTAAACCTTAACTGAGTTAATTCCTCGGCAACCTTCCTTGCATATTCGTCAGGACTTAAACCTTCAGGTACAACATATAGTGGGGCACCAGCAATTGCCTCGTCAAGTCCTGGTGCAGATATTCTTACTCCAGCAGCTGCCACTACTTCATCCACATTTCTAAATCCGGTAGTAGCAACTCTCATTTCCTCTAATGGTCTAGGCATGAGTAGTGACCTGACCTTAGTGATTATTGGTCCATTAATACCTCCAACAACTATTAAATCACCCTTCTTAATTACGCCATCATATATGACTACGTCAATACATGTACCTAAGCCCTGAATTTCCTTAACCTCCAGGATGACACCTTTAGCGGGGCCTTCAGTAAACATTATTCTCTTGGTAAGGTATTTCTGAACTAAACCTGCAAGTACGGCTAGTAACTCAGGCATTCCTTCACCAGTCTTTGCTGAAATGGGCACTATTGCTATGGCTTTAGTGAAATCCCTAATACGATCAAATCTCTCAGCAGGTATTCCTAAATTACTCAGCTCACCTATCAGTATGTATAGTCTACGTTCAAGCTCCTCTATAGTCCTCATGTTCTGCTTCTTAATAGTGAATAAGAATGGCTCATCAGGATGAGGTCTCCAACCATAAATTCTATCGATTTTATTGGCAGCAACTAAGAATGGTACTTTCCTACTTAGTAATATCTCTATACTTTCAACAGTTTGTCTTTTAACACCTTCCATGATGTCCACAACAAGAATGGCAAAATCAGCAACACTACCACCTCTCCTACGTAAATTACTAAATATTTCGTGTCCAGGAGTATCTATAAATAATAGACCAGGTATCTTGAGTTTTATCGGAAAGAGTGCTTTAAGAGGTTCAGTTATTTTCTTTATTACTGACAAAGGAACTAACGATGCTCCCACATGTTGAGTCATTTCACCAGGTTCCTTCTTAACTACTGCCGTACCCCTTATCTTATCAAGTAAAGTTGTCTTACCGTGATCGACATGACCCAGCACTACAACTATGGGAGATCTCAGCTTCTCCTTACCCATACACATCCCCTACTACATCATACTAAGCCAATTAATTAGTGTAAGTGACTGACATTACAAGCCCTCATTGAGTTAATTCTTAAAATAGAGAAGGTATGATATAGTTGCATTGATAATTAATAAATACAGTAGAAGACAATTTAAGGTTATACCATTAAGCTATCACTGGGTATGAGTTTTGGTGTTTAAACACCCGTTTTACTCACTATCTGGTGTTGTTGCTTCAGAACACCCCTTAGCTTCATTATTGGGATCGCAGGTACTTGAAAAAGGTAATGCTGTTGATGCTGCTATTGTAACTAGTTTAACATTAGCTGTAACATTACCTCATCTTGGGGGTTTAGGTGGGGATTTCTTTGCCTTAATAATGGATCCTAACGGTAAAGTTCACTTCATTGATGGAAGCGGTTATGCCCCATCGAGATTAACATTAGATTTACTGTATACCCTAGGTTATAAATCAATGCCTCTACACGGACCTTTATCAATTAATGTACCAGGCATGATTGATGGTTTAAGAGTTATGTGGGAGAAGTGGGGTACATTAGAGTGGAGAGAATTAGTTAAGAAGGTAATTGAATCAGTTAGAAAGGGTGTTATAGTAACCCATAGTCTTGCTATAAGTCTTAAAGAATTGTATAATGAACTATCGCTAGACCCTGGATCTAAGAGTACATATTATAGTAATGGTATATCGTGTGAGGGTGATGTCGTGACATTCAAGGGATTAATTAATGCCTTAGAATTAATAAGTGATGATCCTAGAAATTTCTATGAAGGAGAAATAGCTGAAAGTGTTGTTAAGTATGTTAAGGAGAAAGGTGGTGTTTTAGAGCTTAATGACCTAAAGCGCTATAAAGCAAGTATAGGTAAAGCAATCAACACTAGGTATAAGGGAAGAGTAATATATGAGATGCCACCAAGTACGCAAGGCATAACGACACTACATATGTTAATGCTTTTAGAAGAATATAATCTTAAAACATTAAGCCTTACCTCACCTAAGAGGATAAAGCTTTTACTCGATGTAGCGGAGATTGCGTATAAAGTTAGGGACCTCTACATAACAGATCCTAGGTATATGAGGATTAACGTGGAATATTTGTTAAAGAAAGAGTTTATAAGGAAGGTGAAACACAACACGAAGGATGTTAGTTCAAGAGGATTAGAATACAACATAAGTGGAGGAGATACAACGTTTTTTGCTATAGTTGATAGGGAGGGCTGGATCATAGCTGGAATTCAAAGTCTCTTCTACCCCTTCGGTTCATATGTTACCGAGCCAAAATTTAATATAACACTAAATTCACGTGCATCATCTTTCAGTCTCGATAAAAACCACGTAAATAGACTTGAGCCATTGAAGAAAACGTTACATACGTTGTCTGCAATGATAATAGTTGATTATGATAGAGTAATAGCTTTAGGGTTGTCTGGAGGTCACTTTAGACCACTACTTCATGCGCAATTGGTCACTAATATATTAGATTATGGATTAAATATTCAGAAAGCAATAGAATACCCTAGATTCGTATGGTATTTATGGTCTAAGAGAGTAGATTACGAGGAAGGATTAAATGTAGAAGGTATTAGTAATTATGAATTCTTGAAAAAACCTTATCCATCAAGATTAGGTGTTGCTGCAGCAGTTGAAGTTAAGGGTAAAGTAAAAGCCGGTTATGCAGATATACGTGGTGATGGTGTAGCCATAGGGTTACCTTAAAAGAAGTCTACTTGATATCTAAGTACAGCTACAATACCTCCAAATGTCTTCTTTATCCATGCATACTCAGGTACTTTATCATCTATTACGTAGACATCAATATTACCTCTCTTAGCTTTCTCTCTGAACTCCTCGATATGCGGATGGTCATGGGTTATTATCAAATATTTAACAGCTCCTATATTTAATGCCTTTTCTATTGCCTTTTCGCCGTATAATGCTAAGCCATCGTCTTTAGCTAAGTGGTAATTAAATTCCTCAAATGCTTTACGTAGCCTAATGTATGCGTGATCCTTTATCATCTTCTCGGCTTTAAGTACTAACTCCTTAAGCCCAGGCTCGCCTTGATCACTTACATCAATGAGTGAGGGTAATATTAACTTTTGTAATCTATAATCAAGTAGTTTAGAATTAAAGAAGTCAACCTTAGTGAAGCCTGGACCACCAATAATTATGCCTCTCAATTTGCCCTGCTCTAGTAATGGTATGAAGTAATTATTAGCCTTCTCAGCAACTCTCTTGAAGAACTCCTTAGTTAGTTCCTCAATTATTCTTTCGAAACGTCGTTGCGACCATCCACCCTTGCTGTGCTTGCCTGGTACGTACCCTTCTATTTCATCTAGTACTTGCAGTGTCGTACCCTTCAATAAACCTATAGTTGCTTCATCTCTCTCAATTATTATTAGACCATAAACATCCTTCTCCTCAATCATCTCTTCAAGGAATTCAGTATGGAACCACTTATCAGTCCTATAGAAATAAACCTTTATGGGTTCAGGTGGTGAGAACACTAAGGCTATAAACTCTCCTGTCTCATCATTTTCGCCAGCAAATATTACGAGGCCATTATCAGGTACTTTAGGTATCTTAAGTAGTCTATCAATTGCTGCTGAAAGTGCTGCTTGAACTTTGGATCTTGTTCTCTTCAGTTTAATATTTTCGGTTATTGCTAGCTCCTGCCTTAACATGTTAACAACGTCAGCTATAGGTCTACCTGGTGGTATATAGAGGCTAAGCAATGTTGTTGCGTGAGCCTTCCATTTCTTTAACTCCTTAATTATCCTTCTAAGCTCATCCTTAGATATTAAGTATGCGTCATCCTTGCTAAATACTATCCACCCTCAACATTAAGACTTTACCGGGTTTTTAAGTGTGATAGCGCTTCATTGGTTTCACACCTTATAAACCATCCATTAGTCAGTAATGCTAATAGGGGTCGTGAATGAGAAAAAGGTTAGTTATATATGTAGGCTACGATGAGGAAAGTGCCAGAATTCTTAGAAAGGTGATGAACTTTAGGAGCTTATTTGATGACATCACGGTAGTATACGTACCTGAAAGTAAGAAAGAAATACTGAGCTTATTATCCATACCTTCAGTGGTTATAGAGGAGGTATAAGGTAGGTGATGACATATACCCTTAGCCTGTAGTACCGAGTTTTAGTCCTAATTTCCTATATGGACATTCACTCCAGTATTGAGAGCATAGATTGACTTCATACCTAGTTAAGTACCTGTTGAGTACTTTACATGCTGTGACATAGGTGTTTCCTTCATATTTCTCAATAATAAAGAACTCACATAAACATCGGGGAGGCTTATTTAGAGAGTGAATCAGTAATAAGGGCTTACCATACTTACCACTAAATTCTTTAGGCTTTTTACCTGTTGGCTCAACATAATACCTACACCTACCGTAAATCTCTCTACTACTAGAGCATATGGATGGTATAACAGGATCTCTAGAAGGCTCATTAAGTAATGGTGATGTACATACACCCTCCTTATACCAAGGACAGGGCAATAATTTCCCCAATAATTATCTACGTCCTGGGTAAACTTATAAGCTATTAATACAGTAACCCCCTGGGGGGTTTGAGAGTGGGTAGGGAGAGTAACGACAATATGGATCCAACAAAAAGATTAGGTTTAGAAGTAGTTTATGAGGATTCTGAGGTCGTTGTCGTAAGAGCTCCAACAGAGGATCAATTGATTAATATTATAACAAGCTTATTGAGAGATAAACCTATGACAGTAAAAGAGCTACACTCAATACTTTCCGGTTTAGCAAGCGAAGATAAAATAAGGAAGGCATTAATAAGGTTAGTTAACGATGGTAGAGTCTACGTCTTAGAGGATGGAAGATTCACCGTCGTCGGTCTTTAGTCAAATTGTAAGTTAAGAACTTAAGAACAGTAATTGTCTCCCACTATTTTTAGCTCCTCATTAGTGGACAGTCTAATAAAATTTTAATTAATAATACTTAAAATTAAGATTTAATAGCCTTAAAAATCTCATAATAATAGATACAATAAGTATTAATTAAGTTGGGCATAATCATAGTTTGGGTGATAGGTATGGATTCGAGAATAAGTGAGGAGGAATTAAAGAAGGTCTTAGCGACAGCAGCTCCATCTGTAGAGAGGAAAGACCCTAAAAGAGCATGGGTTGAGAGAATGCTTCGTTCAGCTAAGATATATCATAAGATCTGCCCATACTTTGATAAGAAGACTGGAGGATGCTTTATAAAGCAATTAAAGACCCTTAGGAAAGCTAAATGTGATAGGGATGGTAGATTTGAAGGATGCTCAGTCTTCGTTCAGTTTTTGGAGGAGGTATACGATAAGATTAAGGCACAAGGTGGAGTCTTACCCATGGACTTTAGAGATATACCAATGGTATTCTAACTTCTGCATCTAAAAATAATTTTTAATACGAAATCCTTAGTCACTAAATAGTTAGTTAGATACTTAAGCTTAATCAAGCATAAGCAATAAAGGAGGTAAATTAAAGAATGAATGCCCAGATTAAAGATCCCTTTACCTACTTGAAAAATCTAGTAGCTGATGCTATACATTCATGTATTAGAGAATTGGATGTTAATGCCGCTAAAATATGCAGTAAGGATCTAATTAGGACATTCATTGAAATACCTCCAAGGGAGGAGTTTGGTGATTTAGCCTTACCCATACCAAGAATATACAAAGTATGTAAGCTTAAAGATGGAAGACTTATAGGTTGCATAATTGGGAGGCTGTCAAGTTTAGATCTTATCAAGAGTTGTGAAAAGATTTCTGCATATATTAATATGAAAATAGATGAGATAGCATATGGTAAGTTAGTATCATCCCTACTTAGACTCTTAGGGGATGATTACGGCTTTGTGAGAGTTAGTAAGCCTTTGAGGATAGTAGTAGAGTTTGTCTCAGCAAATCCCATACATCCATTACATATAGGTTCAGGTAGAAATGCTGCACTAGGTAACTTCATAGCTAACATACTTGAAGCTGTTGGTCACATAGTTGAGAGGAGGTACTACATAGATGATGTAGGTCTTCAAGTGGCTTATTTAGCTTACGGCTATAAATTATTAGGTAAGCCAAAACAACCTAAGAATATGAAGGTAGATCATTTCTTAGGGATAATATACTCAGCAACATCAATATTAGTGGAAATAAGGGATTTAAAGAAAAAAGCAGAAAAAGCAAAGACTGAAGGTAACTATGAGGAATATTCTAAGATTATGGCAGAGATCTCTAGATTAATTGCTGATTTACAGTCATTAAGGGATAAGGGGGATTACGTATCTAAGTTAATTGATAAACTTATAGATGAAGTAATGAAGAGGGATAATCCGAAAGCAGAAATTAACGAACTGATGAGAAAATATGAGCTAGGTGATGAGGATGCATCAAATCTCGTTAAGGAAGTTACATCGCTTGTTATGGAGGGTATAAAGGAGACGCTTAAACTGATTGAGGTAAAGATGGATGTCTGGGATTGGGAGAGCGACTTAATTAGAGAAGGCTTAGTTAAGAAAGTCTTAGATCAAGCATCAAGAAGTCCATACTTCACCATACATAAAGGTGCGCCAGCACTAGATTTTAAGGAATTACTTAAAAGTAATGAGATAAAGGATAAGTTAAGGATACCTAGAGGACTTGAAATACCACCACTAATTCTAGCTAGAAGTGATGGGACTACACTATATACTACGAGGGATATAGCTTATACTATTAAGAAATTCAGGGAGTTTAATGCAGATAAGGTCATTAATGTAATAGCTATCGAGCAAACATTAGCTCAGGCACAACTAAGATTAGCACTTTATGCTTTAGGGTTTAAGAGGGAAGCAGAGAATCTAATTCACTACGCCTACGAAATGGTTAACTTACCAGGAATTTCAATGAGTTCAAGAAGAGGTAGATATGTAACTATTGACGACCTAATTCATAATCTTAAGTTAAGAGTTTTGAACCTCATGAAGAAGAGGGGAAGTAATGTTTCTGAGGAAGCTGCTTTAAAAATAGCTAGATCAGCATTTAAGTACATGATGTTATCAACATCACCTAATAAGACTATAACATTCGATGTAGAGAAAGCCTTAGACATTAATAGGAATTCAGCACCATATATACAATATACGTATGCAAGGGCTAGATCCATACTTAATAAGTATGGAAAACCCATAGATTGGGATAATACAGATTACAGCTCATTAAGTATAGGGTTGAGAAGGAAGTTACTAATGCTTATCGGAAAGTTCCCAAGCGTGATAACGTATGTAGCTAATGAACTCCATCCTGAAGACTTAATTACGTACCTAAATGAGGTAGCAGATAACTTTAATTCTTGGTATGATAGTGAGAGCGTTCTTGGTGAGAAGAATCCTAAAGTAAGAAATGCTAAGCTTATGTTAACTTATGGTGTCATGATAATTCTGAAAAACAGTATGAAGATCTTAGGATTAGATGTACTACCAAGGATATAGATTGTAGAAATATGCTGTAGAGGTAGTTCAGAGGGGTTCGCCTCTTTATATGATTTTGGTCATCGGTTCATCCTTTTCCTCCCCTATCGGCCTGGCTTCATCCTTCATTAGAGAGGCATTCACCACAGACCCCGGCGACGACACATCCACACATAATGTTTCTCCAAAGAAAAATATAAACATAACTCAACAAATAAAACAAATAAAAACATATACAATCATATAAAATCTGCTACGGCTGCTTTTGAGTGTATGTATTTAAGAGCTGGATTACATTACCTTTCTGGTGGTAAGGAATGAGCTATGACTACGTAGAGCTTAAAGTTGAAACCGCAAGACAGAGGGACGTTGGTAAGAAAATTGCTAGAATAAGTAGGAGATACATGAATGAGCTAGGATTAAACTACGGTGACTTCATTGAGGTCGAGGGATCTAAAGGCTCAGTCATACTTCAAGTATGGCCTGCTTATAGAGAGGATGAGAATAAGGATATAATAAGGATTGATGGGTATACTAGAGAAGCTATTGGAGCAGCTGTAGGTGAGTATGTACGTGTTAGAAAAGCCCATGTTGAGAGGGGTACTAAGGTTATATTAGCACCCACAGTACCCCTACGTATGGATGAAACCCTAGCCGAATACGTTAAGGAGCAATTACTCTACAAACCTGTTAAAAGGGGTGAGGTCATTCTTATTTACTTCCCACTTTCACTCTTTGGTGAACCCCTAAGATTTGTAGTTGTTAGTACGCAACCGTCCCAAGCAGTTTATATAGATGAATCCACAGAGTTAATCATAAGAGGTGAACCTGTCAAAGCTGAGGCTATAGCTAGAGGTGTACCAAGAGTTACATGGGAAGATATAGGAGATTTAGAGGAGGTTAAAGCAAGAATTAGAGAGATAGTAGAGTTACCGATGAGGCATCCAGAATTGTTTAAGCATCTAGGTATTGAACCACCAAAGGGCATATTACTATATGGTCCTCCAGGTGTCGGCAAGACCTTACTAGCGAAAGCATTAGCTAACGAAATAGGTGCGTATTTCATAGCAATCAATGGTCCCGAGATAATGAGCAAGTTCTATGGTGAATCCGAGGCAAGACTTAGGGAAGTGTTTGCTGAGGCTGAAAAGAATGCGCCAGCAATAATCTTCATTGATGAGATAGATGCGATAGCACCAAAAAGAGAGGAGGTTGTTGGTGAGGTTGAGAAGAGAGTTGTTGCACAATTATTAGCATTAATGGATGGTTTGAAGGAGAGAGGTAGAGTTATAGTTATTGGAGCTACTAACAGGATTGAAGCTATAGACCCGGCTTTGAGAAGGCCCGGTAGATTTGATAGAGAGATAGAGATACCACCACCAGATAAGAGAGCTAGAAAGGCGATACTTGAAGTACATACAAGAAATGTGCCACTAGATAATGATGTTAACTTGGAAGAGATAGCTGACTTAACTCATGGTTATACTGGTGCTGATTTAGCTGCATTAGTTAAGGAGGCAGCAATGAGTGCATTAAGAAGATTCTTGAAGGAGGAAAGAGTCGATCTTAATAAGCCCATACCTCCGGAGATGTTAAAGAAACTTAAGGTTAAGAAACAGGACTTCCTAGAAGCCATGAAATTAGTTCATCCAACATTACTTAGAGAGGTTCTTGTTGAGGTTCCTGAGGTTCATTGGGATGATATTGGTGGTTTAGATGATGTTAAGCAACAGTTAAGAGAAGCAGTAGAATGGCCCCTCAAACACCCTGAAGTATTTGAGAAAATGGGTATTAGACCGCCTAGAGGTATCTTATTGTATGGTCCTCCTGGATGTGGTAAGACTTTACTTGCTAAGGCTGTTGCTACTGAGTCTGGTGCTAACTTCATAGCGATTAAGGGACCAGAAATACTAAGTAAGTGGGTAGGAGAATCAGAAAAAGCAATAAGAGAAATATTTAGAAGGGCAAGACAGGTAGCACCTGCAGTAATTTTCTTCGACGAAATAGACGCAATAGCGCCAGCAAGAGGATTTAGATACGACTCTAGTGGTGTCACTGACAGAATAGTTAATCAGTTATTAGCAGAAATGGATGGTATACAGACATTGAAGAATGTAGTCGTTATTGGAGCTACCAATAGGGCTGATATAATAGATCCAGCGCTTTTAAGACCTGGAAGATTTGACAGGATAATCTATGTACCACCACCGGATAAGAAAGCAAGACTAGAGATCCTAAAAGTACATACTAGGAAAGTACCATTGGATAAAGATGTAGATTTAGAAAAAATAGCTGAGCTAACAGAGGGGTATTCAGGAGCCGATCTAGAAGCTCTAGTGAGAGAAGCGGTAATACTTGCATTAAGAGAGAAGTTCAGGCCTAGACCTATATCAATGAGGTACTTCTTGCAAGCATTAAAGATGGTTAAACCATCGTTAAGTAGAGATATAATGGAGCGTTACCGTAGGACTTACGAGGAACTAAAGAAAATGATAATATAACGACATTAAAAATACACATATTTACTCTAATTTATAAGTAGGCATTCTCAAGGTGATGATTATGAGAAGTAATAAGTTTAGAATCGTGATTGTAGTTGCTGATGGTCTAGGTGATAGGGCAGTACCCGAATTAAATGGTAAAACACCTCTTGAGGTGGCCTCAAAAGATAATATAGACTGGCTAACTTCAAGGGGGGTTACTGGTTTATGGGATCCTATAGCGCCTGGTGTTAGACCTGGAAGTGATACAGCACATCTCGCATTATTCGGTATAGATCCAACAGAAAACTATCCTGGTAGGGGACCTTTCGAGGCGATTGGCGCAGGTGCTGAGCTGGAACCTGGAGATGTTGCGTTGAGAGGAAACTTCGCTACAGTTGATAAAGAGTTTAGGGTAATTGATAGGAGAGCTGGTAGGTATCTCCCTGAAAATAAGGATTTAGTTAAATATCTTAACGAAAACGTGGGTGAGATCGACGGAATTAAAGTAAGATTTTACGCAGCAACTGAGCATAGAGTTGCGGTAGTACTTAAAGGGAGAGACTTATCCCCGAGGATATCAGATACTGATCCTCACGTAACCGGGGTTAAGGTGCTGTATTCAAAACCTCTTGATAATTCCTATGAAGCCCGTAAAACAGCTGAAGTAATCAATAAATTAACTAAAATAGTTCACGACCTCTTAAAAGAGCATGAATTAAATAAAAAGAGAGTTGAGAGAGGGCTACCACCTGCCAACATAATACTCTTAAGAGGAGCTGGTCAGATGGTTAAGTATCCAACATTTAAGGAGAGGAAATTTGTGATCATTGATAAGGCATTAGCTATATCAGCTACAGCTATGATCAAGGGTGTATGCAAACTCCTCGGTATGGAAGTAGTGACTCCTAATGGAGCTACGGGAGGAGTTGATACAGACGTCATGGCTAAGGCTAAGACACTTATTGAATACTATAATAAGGACTATGACTTCATATACATGCATGTTAAGGGTACGGATGCAGCATCACACGATGGAAGGACAGACCTCAAGATTAGGCTTATAGAGCGTATTGATTTAGCTATGAGGTATATATTGGACCATATCGGCTTAGATAATACAGTAGTAATATTTACTGGTGACCATACTACACCCATAACTGTTAGAGATCATACTGGTGATCCTGTACCTGTAACCATTTATGCTCCCAACATATTGCCTGATGATGTTAAGATTTTTAGTGAGAGAAGTGCTAGAAAGGGAGGATTAGGTAGGATCCGTAGGGAGGATCTATTCAATACATTGTTAGACTTAGCAAATAGGAGAGAGAAGTTTGGGGCATGAGGTTAATACCATGAGTAAGCTGCCGAAGCTAAGCGTGGTTAGGGAGAGATTACGTGAGGTTGTTAGTGAGGACTATAGGAAGTTCATGAGAGATTTAATTAATGACATAAGATCCATACTTAGGACAAGACAGAGAAGATTAATAGTACTCACAGGTAAGGACGATATAAAGCTAGCAGGTATAGCGTCTGAAATAATCATAAAGTATTCGAAGTACGTTAAAAGATTACTCAAAGATAGACGTGAGATAAAGGTTCTTCACGTATTCCATGATGAATTCCCTGATGCCAATTTTAGGACAACATTGATTAAGAAAGTTTTAAGGAAGCAAGATATAGTGAAGTTAACAACAGCTGTTTATGAGATCAGTAATAGGTTCTTGGGAACAACATTTCAAGTATTAATCATGGACTTAGTTAACGATCTTAAACCTAACGATGTAGGCAGATTACTAGGAATAGTTGAAGGTGGTGGACTGATAATATTCTTAGCTCCAAGACTCAAAGATTGGGAACGTGCAAAAACAATATTTAGAATGAATTTGGTTGTACCTAACCATCCAGAACCACGATACATATTCATAAGGTGGTTCATAAGGAAGTTATTCGAACATAAGGGTATTTACATATTTGATGTAGATAATGCTAAGCTCCTCAAATTGGGTCTCATTAATGCAGGTAAAGACAGTATTACTGAGAGTGTAGAAGAGGAGGAAAAGAAACTGGAAATACCCGAAAAGAGATTGTTTGATGAAAGAATCTATAAACTAGCATTAACTAATGATCAGGTAAGAGTAATCAAATTGATAGAGGATCACCTCGTACCTAAGGTCAAAAAGGGAAGACATGTTGCCATAGTCATAATAGCTGATAGAGGGAGAGGCAAGTCATCAGCTATAGGCATAGGTATAGTTGGTTTCATAACTCAAATACTTAAATTTAAGAACAAAGTAAGGATTGCTGTAACAGCGAGAGAACCTCTATCTGTTCAAGCATTAATGGAACTAGCCATTAAGACTCTCTCAAAACTCGATATTAAACATAAGGTGATTAGAGGAGGTGATGACTTAATTATAGAGGTTAAGGGTGATAGGTTCAGCATTGAATATTGGCCTCCATATACTGTATTAAGACTAAATGTTGATGCTGTTATAGTTGATGAAGCAGCGGGAATACCTGTTCCATTACTTCACAAGATATGGGAAAAGCATAGAAGAACTATTTATGCAACAACAATTCATGGATATGAAGGCGCAGGCAGAGGCTTCTCAGTAAGGTTCTTAAAGAGACTTAAGGAGGACCACAAAACCAAACTAATTATTTACGAAATGGAAGAGCCAATAAGGTATTCTAAAAATGATCCTATTGAAAGGTTTCAATTTGACACACTACTTCTTGATGCGGAACCTGATGAACTTAATGAGGACGACTTCAAAGAAATCGAGGAGGGTAACTTTGAGTATCTAAAACTCGATCCCGAATACCTATTCTCGCCTGAAGGCGAAAAATTACTCAGATCCATATTCAGTATATTCGTTCTGGCTCACTATAGAAATGAGCCTGATGATCTCGGTAGAATAGCTGATGCACCACATCACAGTATTAGAGCGTTAAGGTTAAAGAAATCAGGTAAAATTGTTGCAGCAGTACAGCTCGCAGAAGAAGGCAGAATACCTGACGATATGATTAGGGAGTTATTAAGAGGGGGAAGTATAGCAGGGAACATAATACCTGATAGATTACTTAAGCATTTAAGGCTTAAGGAATTTGGTAAAGGCATAGGCTGGAGGATAGTGAGAATAGCTGTGCATATTGATGCTCAAGGTAAAGGTATAGGTTCTTACCTACTTCAGGAAGTAATTAAGGAGGCCAAGGAGAGAGGTTATGATTGGGTGGGTGCAGGTTTCGGTATCACTAAGGAACTACTTAACTTCTGGGTCAAGAATGGGTTCTATGTCCTTCACTTATCACCCGATAGGAACCCTGTTAGTGGTGAGTATACTACATTAGTGACATATCCGCTAAGTGATAAGTGGAGAAAGCTTGTTGAGATAAGCCTGAAGGAATTTACAGTTAAGTTCATCGAGAGCCTACACGCGGTATATAGAGATTTTGAAGCTGATGCAGCATACCTAATGTTCTCTAAACTATTAAAGAATATAAATTATAGCGAAAGTATAGATCTTTCAGAAATACAGCTTGAGAGATTGAGGATGTATGTAAGCGGTATAATGACCTTCGAATCAGTCTGTGACGCGGTCACACTCCTCAGTAAAAAGTACTTCCTTAAAGGCTTGGCAAATAGACTTAAAGAAGTTGAAGGTCTAATCACAATTATGAGAGTATTTCAAGGACGTTCATGGGATGATATATATGAGGAACTTAAGATAGGTAAAGTCAAGGCTACAAATTTATTGAGAGTAGCAGTGTCCAAGATGCTTAAAGATATATATGGTATAGAAGTTGAACCACCGAAGATTTAGTAGTTGCCCGTGCATGGTATTTAAGTTATTTTCGAAACCAGAGGAACTCGCACGGGCTTCCCCTTCATCCCTTCTTGGATCTGCATCTGGTCAGGGGCATTCGGGGTCTCCACGAAACCACGAGACCCCACATCTTGAGTTAGGAATTTAAGACCTCTAAGAGCTAAATTCCATGAGGCAACAATATCCCTAGTAGTAATTACACCTTTAGGTAGCTTAACCCATCTATAGTTGATAAACACCAGTCTACCACTCATTGGTGAAACCTTAGATGTACCTTTAGGATTAACATGTACTACATGCAATCCCTCGATTAATGCTTTGTAATAAATGTAGCTCTGTATTCTATGATAAGCCCATAGCATGAGCTTTTTGTTAAACTTCCTTGATCCATTAGCGTTTATTCTCAACTTATTCAAGTCTTCCAATACTATTATGGCATTATGCTCCTTTGCTATCTCTACTATCCTTCTAGATATGTAGTGGCATGAATCAGTAAGGATGTTCCTAGCTCTCCTACTATGCTTTCTAATAGCATTTCTTATCCCTTTAACAAATCTCCACTTCTTAGAGTACTTCCTCTGTATCTTTTCAGCAATAATCTTGTGCGTTAAAGCTCTTTTTAATTCACTAAACGGCAAAACACCCATAGAAACTAATTTACCATTTGCTTCAATTATAGTGTAAGTTACGTTATTGAAGTTAATATCAACACCCATAATAGTAGTTGGATTTTTCAGCTCCACTTCCTTCTCAAAGGTCAGATAAACCCATGTCGTGTCTTCTCTATAACTCACTAGTATCTCCTTTAACTTCCACTTTCCCTTGAAATACTTATCCAAGTATTCATACCATAGTAGCTTGAGTTCTATCCACTCATTGTTAAGAACTGCTACTCTTAGGATTTTGTTCTTGATATCAAGTCTATAGTCTTGGTAGTCTAATCTAGCTGTTAGCTTTCTCAGAATGGGTTTTGAACCCTTGTTCTTCTTAGTTGCTTTAACTACTTCTCTAGCTCTACGCTCAATCTCATGACAATGATGAGCTCTAAAACCTTGCTTTCTTAATGTTTTGTAGAATCTATGGTGTAGTTCTTTTATTGATGGTATATAGTCTAGCTTCCATATTTCATTAACTACATACTGCGTCCAATCTCGATACGTTCTGAGAAACTGAAGTAATTTACGGAGAGAGCTAGGGTTAGGGGTAACCGCTAAGATTAAAGCGGTTACTTTAATCCTCATCCCCTAGCTCTCAAAATAGAATTTTATGTGAACAGATTTATAAATTTTTGTTTACAATTATTGTCTTGATGTGAGTATGAGTGTTGTTTATAATTTTGAAGCAAAAATAATCAAGTTTGCTGGAAATCGCTACGTGATCTACCCGCCTAAGGAGTATCAAGAAAAGCTTAAACAATTTCACAGAAAAAGGGTAAAAGTAATCGTGATCGTAGAACCAGAATAGAGCTGCTGAAATGCAGTAAAGTTACCATAATAATCGAAATACTCATAATATCATTAACGATTAAATGGTCTTATAGAAGATATTAATTAAGGTATTTAAGAAGTTTATTTCGCAACATCGAGTACAATACTATTTAAAGAGCATTTAATTTATTTATCCAGCTAAATATAGTTTCGTGGGCGGGATGTTGAAGACCTTAGATGCCCTGTTTAATCCTAGGTCGATAGCCATAGTTGGTGCATCAAGAAAGCCTGGTAAGATAGGACATGAAATCTTAAGAAACTTAATAGAGTATGGCTTTAGTAAAAAGGTATATCCAGTTAATCCTAATGCCCAAGAAATATTAGGGATTAAATCTTACCCAATCGTTAAGAGCATACCTGATGAAGTTGATATGGCGATAATATCAGTTCCTGCAGAGAAAGTCTTAGATGCTGTCAAGGATTGTGGTGAAAAAGGAGTTAAGGTGTTAGTTGTCATAACGAGCGGATTTAGTGAGGTCGGTAATGAGGAGCTAGAAAGGAAGCTTGTTGAGCTTGCCCATAAGTATGGTATGAGGGTATTAGGCCCAAACATATTCGGAGTAGTCTACACTCCGCAAAGAATGAATGCTACCTTCGGTCCTAGGGACATACTTCCTGGAAGTATAGCATTTATTACTCAAAGTGGTGCGTTAGGCATAGCATTAATGGGTTGGACCATACTTGAGGAAATAGGGCTATCAGCGATAGTTAGCATGGGCAATATGGCAGATATAGATGTAGCTGAAGTCTCTGAGTACTTAGCTGACGATCCCAATACTAAAGTCATAACTATATATCTAGAGGGTCTAAAACCAGGCACTGGATCTAGATTCTTAAGTGTCATGAGGAAAGTCACCATGAGGAAGCCTGTAATAGTTGTCAAAGCTGGTAGGTCAGAAAGAGGTGCAGCTGCTGCAGCTAGTCATACAGGAAGCTTAGCTGGATCTGATAAAGTTTATGATGCAGCCATGAAGCAGGCAGGTATATTGAGAGCGTTAAATGTTGAGGAAATGTTTGATTGGGCTAGAGCGTTTGCTCTCTTACCCTTACCTAAAGGCGAGAATACTGTTATCATAACAAATGGTGGTGGAGCAGGTGTTATGGCTACTGATGCGGCTGAGGATTACGGAGTTAAACTTTATGATCCACCTGAGGATGTTAAGAAGAAATTCCGTAAGTACATGCCTTGGTTTGGGAGTCCTAAGAATCCTGTAGATCTTACGGGTATGGCTACACCTAAGGAGTACTATTGTGCTGTTAAGGAGGCTCTATATGAGGATAGAATTCATAACATAATAGTGCTTTACTGTAGGACAGCCGTGTGTGATCCCATGGAACTAGCTAAGGCACTTGTTAATGCAGTAAGGGAGGCTAAGAGAGACGATATAGAGAAGCCTATAACAGTAGCCATGATAGGTGGGGAGGATGTTGCTAAAGCAATGAAATATCTAAATAGGAATGGTATACCTGCCTATCCAATTCCTGAAAGAGCTGTATCAGCAATGAGTGTTCTAATAAGGTATGCACGCTATTTAAAGCAAGTTAGAGAGGTTAAGAATGTATAGAGCTAAACTGAGTAATTATGTAGACCATGATTAATTAAAGGTAATGCTTACATAAACATTTAAATACAGCTTAATACCCCAGTATTTAGGGTGTATGGTATGGAGTACGTTTATGCATCACTACTCCTACACTCTGCTGGGAAGGAGATAAATGAGGAAAATGTTAAGAAGGTCTTAGAAGCAGCAGGTATCCAAGTTGATGAAGTTAAAGTTAAGATGCTAGTAGCAGCATTAAAGGAAGTTAAGATTGATGAGGTCATAAAGCAAGCAACAGCAGCACCAATTGTACCTACTGCAGCACCTACAGCCCCAACACAGGCTGCAGCACCTGCTGAGGAGAAAAAGGAAGAGGAAAAGAAGGAGGAAGAGAAGGAGGAGGTTAGTGAGGAGGAAATAGCTGAAGGTATAGCATCACTCTTTGGATGAATAGTATTTTACGTGGAAATTAATTAAATAATTTAGTACCTACATTTATTAGTTTTAATTTCAGCTAAAAAGAGGAGTTAGAATGCTAGATAGTAGGGACTTAAGGATACTAATAGAGCTCGCTAAGGACGCGAGGGCTCCATTGACACGTATAGCTAAGGTTTTAAGTATATCAGATGTGGCTATTAAGAAGAGGTTGGAGAGACTTGAGAAGGAAGGTGTTATTAAAGGCTATGTTGTTAACGTTAATCCTAAAGCTTTAAACTTCTCAAGAATAGCTCTCGTAGGCATAAACGTAGAGCCCGGTAAAATTCTTGATGTAGCTAAGAGAGTTGCAACATTAAGTGAATCAGTATTTGTAGCACTAACATCAGGAGACCATGACATAGTAACTGAGGTATGGTGTAAGGATAGTGATGAGTTAGCTAAAATTATAGATAAGATAAGAAACATCCCTGGTGTTAAAGATGTATATCCAGCAATAATTCTTGAATCAATAAAGGAACGTGAGCCATTCCCTATAAAGAAAATTGAGGATATGCTTAAGGAGGAGTAAGTATCAATTTAGTCTGGGCGGCTCACTACATGTTTAAAGTAACTCCGCTAGGTTTTGAAAGTTTAGGAGTTAGATCTATGGCTACTTACATTCAGACAGATAATTCTTTAATAGTCATAGATCCTAGTGCTTCTTTGGCTCCCTACAGATATTCATTACCACCTCATGAAGTTGAATGGAAGAGACTTTATGAGGTAATTGACAAGATAAGTAATGTACTTAAGGATGCTGATGCTTTCATAGTGACACACTATCATTATGACCATCATGATCCAGCTAAATTTATCGATCCTAAAATCTATAAGGGTAAAAAAGCCTTAATCAAAGATCCTCGTAACTTCATAAATGTATCACAGATGATTAGAGCTAGTAAATTCATTAACAAGGTATTAAAAAATAATGTGGAATCCATCGAAGCAATCGATAACAGAATTTTAAGAATAGGAGATGTAGAGTTAAAGTTTTCAAAGCCTGTTACTCATGGTCCTGATGATAGATTAGGCTACGTAATTATGGTTACGTTGATTCATGAAGATGGAACACTTGTTTTCACATCTGATGTTGAGGGACCTTTAAGTGAATATGAAGCTGACTTCATAATTAGTAACAATCCTGATATCATCATAACTGATGGACCGCCCACGTATCTTCTACCTCATAATTATTCCTTGAAGCATTTAGATACAGCAGTAAGCTTAAATGCTAAGATACTTTGTAACGTGGAGAATCTTAAATACCTAATTATAGATCATCATTTACTTAGAGATTTAAACTACACAGAATTTTATGATAAAGTGCTAAAGATGTGTAGTACGAGTAATGCTAAGTTAATGACAGCTGCTGAGTTCATAGGAGGAGAACCGCAACTCTTGGAAGCTAGAAGGAGGGAATTATATGGAAAGTCTTAATACATTCTCACAACATAGTTGTTTTGATCCAATAAATTTATCGTTTAAGGTAAAGGAGAGAGTTAGTAAGGTTGTAGGTAATGTTGAGTATAGAAAATACTTCCGATTCAGAGGTGGCAGATGGTATGGTGGTATAGCAACAGCTGATGTAATTGGATGTAATCTCCACTGTAAATTTTGTTGGGCATGGTACTTCAAGAACAGGTATGATTTAGGGCAACTACTATCACCTACTCAAGCATTTGAAAAACTGGAGTACATAGCTAAGAGGAACAACTATAAACTTTTGCGGCTTAGTGGTGGTGAACCAACCTTAACGAGGGATCACCTATTAGAGTTAGTTAAACTTAGTGATGAGGCGGGATACACCTTCATATTGGAGACTAACGGTATACTACTAGGTTACGATAGAAGTTTTGCTAAGGAGTTAGCGAGGTTTAGCAATATCATAGTTAGAGTTTCATTTAAAGGTACAACCCCAGAAGAGTTTGAATTGCTGACAGGTGCGTGTTCTCAAGCATATGAATATCAATTTCAAGCATTAAGGAATTTATTAGAATCAGGTTTAGAGCCACTAAAGGAAATAGTCGTTGCTGTGATGGTGAGTTTTAGTGAAGATGAAAATATAGCTAAATTCATTCTAAAATTAGCATCCTTAAATCAGGAGTTAATTAATTCGATAGATTGGGAGGTTGTAATAATGTATCCTCATGTTAAAAGGTTATTAGGTAAGTATGGATTAAAGCCTAAAAGGTACATAAATCCTTAAGTTAAGTGAGTTGGGGCTAAACTTGGTAGCGCTAAAGGATATCGAGACTTACATCTTGGGTAATATTGATGAGCTAACTAAAGAATGTGCTCATATGTGTAGAGCTAATCATGTTCATACTATGTTGACCTTAGATGTTGAACATGTTTATGAGGGTTGCGAATATTGCCTAATTTATACAGCACTCGATCACCTAAATCTACCAACATTAAGTTTAAGCAGTGACATTGAATATGTGATTTTAGATGATGCAATTATTGAAGTCTTGGAGAACGGTGTAGTCGTTTACTCCAAGAGTAACTTCGAAGAGAGACTTAAGGATCTATTAGAGTTTGGTATTGTAACCAAGGATGAGGTTAAGAGTATAGAGGAGTGGGTAAAATCAAGAACTAGGACTAGTAAACATTAAAACCTATCTTATAATTCTTTAAATTACCATTTTTAATCCTCACTCAATGTAAGTAATAGGTTAGGCAGTTATGGGATCTAGGGAGTTAAGACTTTACATAGCTTCAGAAAAGGACATCTTAGAAGGCAAAATTACCGACATATACTTTGTAAGGACTAAGAAAATAATTAAAGCTAAGGGATTAGATAACGTCGTTGTTAGAATGGAGGTACATCTTGGCGGTTTACCTAGGGGTTATGAATGGGCGGTTTATGCGGGTCTAGAGGAGGTATTGAAGTTATTATCACAGAGACCGTTAACTGTATATTCCTTACCTGAAGGTACGCTAGTTAAGTCATACTTCCCGGTAATGATTATTGAGGGTAAGTACTACGATATATGCGAGCTAGAGACAGCTATTTTGGGTATATTGAGGCATTATACCTCAATAGCTACAAGAGCAGCGAGAATTAAGAGGTTAGCTATGGACAAGACAATATTGTATTTTGGTTTAAGGGGTGCTCACCCAGCTATTGCTCCAATGCTTGATAGGGCTGCGTACATCGGTGGTGTAGATGCTGTATCTGGGGCTTTTAATGAGGAAACAATAGGTGTGAAACCGTCGGGGACAATGCCTCACGCTTTAATAATAGTTTTTGGTGATCCCGTTAAAGCTTGGAAGGCATTTGACGAAGTTGTTGAGCCTGAAGTACCTAGAATAGCACTTATCGATACATTTAATGACGAAAGAAATGAAGCCTTACTCGCGGCTAGAGCATTAGGTAAGAGGTTGTACGGCATACGTTTCGACACTCCTAAGAGTAGGAGGGGTGACATGAAATTACTTATAGAGGAGGTTAAGTGGACATTACACCTCTATGGTTATGACCATGTAAAGATAGTTGTTAGTGGAGGTATTAGTGAGGAGACAATAATTAAGCTTAGAGATGTAGCCGACGCATTTGGGGTTGGTACCTCAATAACATACCCAAAGCCTATAGATATGAGTATGGACATAGTTGAAGTATATAAAGATAACGAATGGATACCCATTACTAAGAGAGGTAAATTACCTGGCGCTAAAAAGGTGTACAAATGTGATGTCCTTGATTATGAAGTAACATCATGGAATGAAAAGCCCAAGAGGTGTAGCGAAAATCTTATGGTTAAGTGGCTCGATAGGGGAGTATTAGTAAGGGAATTACCAAGTGTTAAAGAAATTAGAGATTACGTTTTAAAACAATTAAGTAAAGTTCCGGAACCAACACCTGTAGATTGATTAGTGCGGGGGGTGGGATTTGAACCCACGCAGGCCTACGCCATCGGGGCCTAAGCCCGACCCCTTTGACCTGGCTCGGGCACCCCCGCACCAAAACACAAATAAATAACAAACTTATAAAGGTTAGAAATACTTCCTTGAAGTTAACTTAATTAATCTCTTTAGGCTCTTCATAATAGTGGGCCGGTAGCTCAGCCTGGAAGAGCGCCGCCCTCGCACGGCGGAGATCCCGGGTTCAAATCCCGGCCGGTCCACCATACCTGCCTTACCTACACCATCACTTACATATTTATTTACCTATAAGCGTAGGTCGAACCATCGCAGTATATGCCTGGAGTGTTTAGGAATTCAAGACCTTCCCTACATGTAGCAAATGCCAAACCATACTTTTCACTTATCCTCTTGACTATTATCATGTATTTCATCCTAATCTCGTAGGGTAGGTAGTAATAGCCGCTTACTTTCATACCTTTAACTAAGTAGAGGTCCACTAATTTACTCTTTAAATTAGGAAATACTTCACATATCCTTTTCAGTGAATCAAGTCTTGCCTTATATGTTGATGATGAAATCTGTTGCGCACCAGCCTTAGCTACCTCACATATTACTTCTTCCATATCTGACGGATTATCATTTATGAAAGGTATTATCGGGTCCAAACGCACCGTCACAGGTATGCCGGACTTACTCAACCTCCTAATAGCTTCAACTCTGCTGTAAGGTGATGGTGCATCAGGTTCTAACTTTTTAGCTAGAGAGTCATTAAGAGTTGTTATAGTTATCGCTACAGCAGAATATCCTCTGCTCAATAAGTCCCTATCCCTAGTAACTAAGTCGGACTTAGTTACTATGAGTATCCTGAACCCCTTATCAATAATTAATGATAATACTTTCCTCGTAAGTTTTAATCTATGCTCAGGTGGTGTGTACGGATCGCTACTCTCACTCATGGATATTAATACATTCTTAGGCAGTTTATCTAGGTCATACAATAAATTTACTATGAGTTTATTTTTAGGTCTAGGTTTATCAAAATTCTTTATGTAGGATCTAGCGTAGCAATAAAGACAGTGATGACCACATCCAGTGTATGGATTTAATGTAAATTTGTGAGGACATGTACATAGTGGTGATGCCCACGGGTCAAACTCTCTAATAACCCTCAAACCCTTGATTCTCACCAATTCCTTACACCATAAGTGGCGCCGGGGGCGGGATTTGAACCCGCGCGGGCGTAGAGCCCAGTGGGTCTCTTACCCAGCTGGAAGGACTCGAGCCCACCCCCTTGGACCGCTCGGGCACCCCGGCACCAAAAATTAGCTATTTTCGGCAATTAAGTATTTCTTACTGGGAATGATTAGAAATTAGGTCGCTCAACTATTTGTTTAGCTAGGTCTTTAACTCTTTCAAGCCTTTCTTGATGCTCCTCAAGGAATTTTACTAATAACTCCTTAGCTCTAAGTTTACACTCGCCGCAAAGTAGTTTGCCTGATTTACACTCATTATATACACTCATTAATTCGTTATCATCCTTAATTAAGTGGTACGAGAGCATTTCAAAGACCGGGCACTTCTCTGGTTGTCCACCTAATTCCCTCTGCTCCTTAGCCGTAGCTCTACCACCTGTTAATGACCTAAGTATCTTTTTAGAGGCTAGTTCAGGAGGCTCAGTTAATGCTATATATGACTCAGGCCTTGAAGAGCTCATCTTACCACCATCTAATCCTGTCATAAACTTATGATATGTAGCAGCTGGTCTCTCAAAACCGAGCTCAGAATATCTATCAGCAACATCCCTAGCAAGTCTTAGGTGAGGATCTTGATCAGCACCTACAGGAACTAAGACTGTTTTAAACCCTCCAAATTCAGGTAGTTCGGGATGTAATATATCAGCTAATTGAGTAAATATCGCTATTATCTTTCCAGGTTCTAAATCCTCACCATATATTGCTCTTAATTCCGCCATAGTTACCTTACGTGAGAATAGCTGTATTAATCTATAGTACTCCTTCCTATAGTTTGTTTGAAAGTATATGTGAAGTCTGCGTGTTTCAAGACCTAGGGCTAAGTAATTAGCGATATATTCATTTATCGCGGTATTGATTATTTCCCTTCTATTTAGTTTCCTCACAGCATAAGCTTCAGCATCAGCTATGACTATAAATATCTCAGCACCTAATCTTTGATAGTAAATTACTTGGTCTATAACCATTTTATGACCGAAATGCATCTTACCTGAGGGCATAAGCCCTGTCAGTATGGTGAATTGCTTCCCCCTCCTTAATGCTTCAATAACTTTCTCGAAATCTCTATGCCCGAAGACTATACCTCTCCTCATAAGCATATGAGGTTCAGTTACTTGAGCTAACTTATTTAGAACCTCTGTGAATGGTCTTATCCCAAAATATTTGAACAATTTTTCATACTCAGCAATTTTTTCTGAGGCCCAAGGACTTAATCTGAAATGCTCCACAATACTAAACACCGTAAGATTAGTCGTAGGGGTCTTAAAAACGTTATAGGGAATAATTAACATGAAGTGATCTACTTGAGTAGATACCAGCCGAGGATATATAGGGTAAGTACAGGTATTGGTGAGCTCGATGAAGCATTAGAAGGAGGTATACCTAAGGGTTCATGGGTAGCAATAACAGGCGAGCCGGGTACTGGTAAATCAATAATGTGTATGCATTATGCTTATAAGGGTCTCAAGGAGGGTGATCCGGTAATATACGTGACAACTGAGGCAGAGTTTAGAGACGTTGTACGTCAGGCTGAGCAGTTCGGTATGAACTTTGAAGAGTATGAAATACATTACTTAGGAGGTGAAGTACCGACTCGAAGGCCAAATATAGTTGTCATTGACATTTTCAGCTTACTGAAAATGGCTAAACAATTAACTAGTGAATTCGGTACCGAAGGTGAGAGACGTAGGAGATACGCTGCATTGGACATCGAGACGTTAATTGCAACTATAACTGAAGCCTATCAAGTATTAGGGTTAACAACTGAAGGTAGGAGAACACCATTAAGACATGTTAGGCTAATAATAGATTCACTATCAGCTTTTTGGGCTGACAAACCAGCTATGGCTAGGAAATACTCATATCAATTAAAGATAGCTACACATAGAGATAATGTTACTGCATATCTTGTTTCTCAATATGCTATGACTACAAAGAGTGTAGGTAAGGATGAGCTAATAAGTATTAAGCTAAACAATAAGGAACTTGAAGTAACATTTAAGGAACTTGAGGATATTGTTGGTCTTAAGTATGGTGAAGCCTTCAATATTGCCATACCTATAAACTACAGCATAATGGTTAGGTCATTAGATTTAAGCAACCGTAATACCACTTGGTTACCGGCATATGCGGTAATAAAGCATGAGGTTAATAAAGATGTGTATGAGGTTGAGTTAAGTGATGGAAGCTCAATATTATTAACAGGTGACCACGGATTACTTAAAAGATCTCAAGGTGATTTAACATTCACACCGATACGTTACTTAAGTAGGAATGATGAAGTAATTATTGATAAGTACGGTCTTAAAAGTGTTAGGGTACAAGATATTCGTGAAGTACGGTACAGAGGTTTTGTTTACGATTTGTCAGTAAAACCTCAAGAGAACTTCGTAATGGCATGCGGGCTCATCATACACAATAGTACTTTCGGTTTTGGACTTGAGCATATAGCTGATGGTGTAATTCATCTATGGATGGATAATGTCGAAGAAGCTAAACATGTTAAGAGATATTTAATAGTGAAGAAGATGAGAATGACAAATCATTACACAGGAGCGTTCCTACTTGATATAGAGCCAGGTAGGGGTATTGTTCTTAAGAAGCTTTAATCAGTGCGAGCTACATTCATCACCTGCTCAGGCGGGATCGAGGCTCTTCATCTAAGTAGTGATGTGTAGGAGAAGTAAAAGTATTTAGAGGTCGGTGGTGCCGCGGCCGGGATTTGAACCCGGGTCACGGGCTATCTTCGCCTGAGCTCGAAAGGCCCGCATACTTGGCCGGGCTATACTACCGCGGCACCCTGTCTCTCTGCTCTGTACCGCTTTTTAATTTTGAATGTATAAATGTTTGTGGAATCATTGATGGAGGCTATTAACTTAGAGGGTATTAAGGGTAGTACCAAGGTTAGGAAACCTACTAGGGTATTGTCAGGGGTAACCATAGTTGCTGTTATGACAGCCCCGTTTCCATGTCCTCACGGTAAGTGCATATATTGTCCTGGAGGTCCTGATGTAGGGACTCCACAAAGTTATATAGGTAATGAGCCTGCATTAATGAGAGCTATAAGAAATAATTACGATCCCTACCTACAGGTTCATGATAGATTGAAGCAGTACCTTATTTTAGGACATACACCAAGT
>Ga0190363_1000209_pt1 | contig 33315 bp, 43 predicted proteins | sample 48721867_MG_FD_161272 | JGI IMG/M metagenome (GOLD analysis project Ga0190363, IMG submission 161272) | Hydrothermal vent microbial mat bacterial communities from Southern Trench, Guaymas Basin, Mexico - 4872-18-6-7_MG | ecosystem: Environmental > Aquatic > Marine > Hydrothermal vents >... | reverse complement strand
TACAATAGTTAATTCACCTCTTGGAAGAGTTATGCTGGCTGTCAGGGAGAACGAGACTAGAGCGAGGTGCTTAGGCTATAATACGGCGGTTGTTAAGTTCGCTGCATTCATGTTTTCAGGCTTATTCGCAGGGTTAAGCGGAAGTCTTTTCGCCTATGTTTACCACTATGTTAATGCTCATATGCTTGAGCTTTCAGTATCTGCAAACGCGGTTGTGTGGGTGCTCCTTGGGGGTGCTGGTACACTTGCTGGCCCCCTGCTTGGAGCAGGTATAGTTACCCTTTTCACGGATTACGTAATGACTCATGTAGGTGAATACCACCTAATTTTGCTGGGAATACTTTTAATATTTGTGATTGTTTTTCTGCCTAGAGGTATAATGGGCTCCATTAAGGTGAGTCGTCTTTGGCGGAGAACCTGATTCTACGAACTGAGAGGCTTACTAAAGCTTTCGGAGGTTTACTAGCTGTAAACAACGTGGATATTGCTATTCCTAAAGGTGAGCTTAGAGCCATTATAGGTCCAAACGGGGCGGGTAAAACTACCTTCCTTTCAATGGTTATGGGCATGTTGAAGCCTACTGCAGGTAAAATCTACTTTAAAGATAAGGACATCACAGGGCTTCCACCCCACAAGGTATTCCGCTTAGGCATATCAACAACTTTCCAAGTAACCAGCATATTCCCTGACTTAAGTGTTTACGAGAACGTTTGGGTAGCAGCTCAATCCCGTTGTAAGGGTAGAATGAACCCTCTGATTCACCATAGGCGGCTTAAGGAAGCTGAAAGTAAGGTTGAACAGGTTTTAAAGCAGTTGAATCTAAGCCATATGGCCGATGAGTCTGCTGGGAGCTTATCTCATGGAGACCAGAGAGTTCTTGAGATATGTATAGCCTTGGCAACTAGCCCCGAACTTCTCCTCCTCGACGAGCCGACAAGTGGGATGAGTCCTAAGGAAGCCAGTGAAATGGCTAAGCTCATAAAGTCCATACGTAAAGAAGTAAACATTATTCTTGTAGAACATAACATGGATGTGGTTATGGGGGTAGCGGACAAAATTACTGTTTTTGATAAAGGTATGATTTTAGCTGAAGGTTCACCTAAAGACATAAGTAGCAACAAAAGGGTTCAGAAAGTTTATTTGGGGGAGAGGTAGGATGCTTGAAGTCCAAGACATCCACACTTACTATGGTAAAAGCCATGTCCTACACGGGATAAGTTTCAAAATTGAAACGGGTGAAATACTTGGTATTTTAGGGCGGAACGGTGTAGGCAAAACTACCACCATAAGAAGTATTATCGGCTTAACTCCTCCAAGGGAAGGGAAGATAATCTTCGATGGAAAAGATATAACCCGCATGCCAGCCTATAAGAGAGCCCGATTAGGCATTTCACTTGTCCCTCAGGGTAGAAACCTGTTCCCCCGCTTGTCAGTCCGCGAAAACCTTGAAACCGGAGTTATAAAGAAACTTACAGAGGAAGACTTAAACAGGGTTTTAAGCGTTCTTCCAGTTTTGGGTGAGCGACTAAACCAGAAGGCTGGCACTCTTAGTGGTGGCGAGCAACAGATGCTAGCCATAGGTAGGGCCCTCGTGTCGAATCCCAAACTGATTCTAATGGATGAACCCTTTGAGGGCTTAATGCCAAAACTAGTTTTGAAGCTTATAGACGTAATTAAGCAGATAAACAAGATGGGTGTATCTGTTCTCATAGTGGAGCAGAGGGTTAAAACCGCCTTGGAAATAAGCCGCCGCATCCTGCTAATGGAGAACGGAATGATAAAGTGGGAGGGGCTTCCCGAAGAGCTGTCTAAGAACCCTGAAGCCTTATACAAATATCTAGGCGTATCCGTGTAGTCTCTTCAGCCTCCCTTTTTCATCCGCCAGCCTGATAAAGGCTTCGCCCCACTTTCTCTATCTTCAGTTTTTTAAGCCTTTCAGAAAGCACGCACCGGCCTCCCCTGTTCCCTCCAAGAGGGTTCTTAGGGGTTCCAAGCCTGAACATGCACCTGGCCATGGCGCTGGCTCCGAGGGCAAGTCCATCCTCAACGAAGACCACCTGCCTGTCAACCTCGTCTTTCCTGTACAGGTCGAGCTTGCTTAGCTTTTCGAGGAAAAGTTTAGGTTTCGCCCCGGTTAGGGCGGCTCTCCCCGTTACGCCTATGGAGGTTTTCCTGTCTATCAAGCCCTGGCTTGAGGCTATCTCAATTATTCTGCAGGCAACCTTCACCATCGTCAGGTCTATGGCAGCGAAGAGAAACCGTTTCCCATGTTCCCCACAGATTTTCCCTCCGAGCTCTCGAAGCTTTGGAATGTTGCTTCCGTTGTTTCCGATGTCGCACCCTATAAGGTAGACTCCTGCCTCCTTGGCTGCTGAGGGGTTAACCGGAACTGTTCCGAACCTTTCGCATCCCAAAGGTATCTCCGTGATTCTTAAAAGTTTATGGGCTTCCTCGGCGTAGGCTTCAGCTTGGCTCCAGTCAACCTTTCCTTCAGACAGGTTTTCCATGTAGGCTTCAAGGGCTGAACCCTGCTTTCCGTCTACGAGTCCCGCACCTTGGACGAGGGCGTCGGCTATGGCTCCTCCAAGCCCTGCTATGCTTCCGATGGTGTTAGCGTAGGGTATGGCTGAGTCTGTTATTCTGCCTTTAAGTGTTGTGCCGAAGTCGAAGGTTATCACAGGGTTCCTGAAGTCGAAGTCAATCCATTTCGCTCCAACCTTTATGCCTGCCGTTGAAAGCTCAGCCTCCATCTCGTTAGCTATGATCTCGCTTGGGGTCCTGGGCGTGAGGCAGCCGGCAACAGCCCCGTCGAAGGGTACCAGATTCAACTTCGAATACTTCTGAAGCCTCTGCGGAACTTTATCGTGGGATAGGGGGGCAATCATCTTGGAGGGTGGTACCCCCGCTGCAAGGCAGCCCTCGGCTAGGGCGTGAATCATGGCTCCAACCTCTTCCGGCGTTGCGAAGCCTGCTGTAACCCCTGTAGATCTCACCACGAAGTCTAGGTCACTATCCTTGCTTATTTCAGCCGTGGCCATAGACTCTGTTATGACTTCGCTTACAAACTCGGCGACAGAGCTCACGGTCAACTCTTTCTTCCAGAGGGTTTTGCCGAAGACTTCCTCGCCTGGCATGGGCTCCCTGACATCCTTGGTGAGCCTAACGGTTTTCTTAAGCAGGTAGGTTTTACCGTCATCCAGGTTTGTGGCTGAAAGAATGCATTTGGTGGTGGTGTTTCCCAGCTCAACCGAGGCTACCGTGAAGAAGCTAGCCGACCTGTGACCCTTGTAGAGCTCGTAGATGTCTTCTCCCACCAGGTCGCCGTATTTCACATAGGGAATCCTAGCTATGCGAGGTTTAAGAGTTCTGCCTGCAAGCCTCCGGAAGAAGCCTGCCAAGCCTCAAGCCTCACATAATTAATGATGGGTAGAAGAAAAAGGAGACTAATTAACCTTGCGAGAGCTTTCTTACTTGCCTACCAGCTTGTTGAAGGGGTGCTCTTCAACCGGCTTCGTTTCAGCCTCAACCGACACGGCTTCCGCCACGACGCAGTTGGTGAAGGCTACCAGCGGGAAAGCGTAGGGTGCGTTTTCTATTGGACCGTACAGGACGAAGTCTCCTCCGCACATTATATGAATCACTGCGCTGGCTACATCGCAAATCCTGAAGGCTTCTCTACCCTCGGCAACCTGCTTCTTGTAACGTTTAAGCCACACCCATGCTGAAACCGCGTTGTGGATTCCGCAGCCTACAGGAAGCCCGAACTTGGTTTTCATCACGTAGGTCGCCATTTCCGAGGGGCCTGTCCCCATGCCTAAAGCCGTGACGGCAACGTCCAGCAGAATTTTATCCGTGAACTCCTGGGCTATTTTCAGCAAGCCGTCCTGAAGAATCCCGGCTCCAGTGGTTAAAACGTCCATTCTACCCTTCACGGAGGCTTGGTCTTTGGGGTTGAAGGCTAAAACTATGGCGGGAATCTTGGTTTCCCTTAAAGCCTCGATTTCGTCTCCCGTCAGCGAAACGTTGATGGAGTTGTAAATAGACTTGTCTCCAAGCCCTACCTCCCGCACATACTTGGCACCCTTCGCCCTAGTAACGGCATCTGTTGAGTCTATGATTATGGGTGCATCCGTTATACTGGTTACGAAGTCTATGTACCGTATCATGGCGTCAGGGGCTTCTGCGAAAACCTGAACTACGTGGGGAAGCATGGTCGTGTCCGAGAGTTCCTCCTGCCTTTTTATCAGGGCTTCAGCCTTCTCCCTGTCGAATTCTCCTTTGTGAGGGTCGGAAACTATCTTGTGTCCTCCATAGAAGATGGTTCCTGCGAGCACTGTGGGGTACTCGCCTGGCTGCCCTCCAAACTTCACCTTTCCAACTTCAACTATCTTCTGCTCCCTCTGAAACCTGAACATTTCTTCCACCTTTAAAGACAGTGAACTACGAATTTCAGAAAGATACATATAAGGCTTCCAACGGTGAAACCGTAAAGAGCCCCTGTCCAGGTTCCAACCTTCAGCCCCCGCCTCAAGGCAAGCTCTCCTAGGACAAACTCGATTTTCCCGTCTACTGCTTCCAGCCTTTCAGTGAGCTCTGATGTTTCAGGCGGAGCTATCACCGCCGGAACAGTTGGCTCTCCCTCTTCTTCCCCACTCATTGCTCTCAGCCTCACGGCACGAAATACGCGAAAACTACTCCAAAGAATAGGAGGGAAACTATCAGCCCTATCATAAAGCCTTTAACCATCCCATTGTAGAAGCCAGCGGAAAACCTGTTTTCAAGGCCTGCCAGCAGCACCCTCGTCTTAACGTCGCTGATTAAAGCTTCTACAAGGGCCGCTTCTGCAGGGTAAACCTCGTTTACAGCCCTACGCTTTTTCTCGCTCATCCCCTTTTTTCACGCTCCAAGAGCAAGTATTAAGGCTAGAACGCCTATGGCTGAAAGGAAGCCTAGGAGGGTTCCCATAAGCCTTGTATTTTCAACTCCTACGGTCAGCCTTCGCTCTCTGCTTATAAGTTGGACTTTAAACTCTATGTCGTCCAGGAGCTTCTCAGTGACTTTAAGGGTTGGTGGAAGCGAGACCATAAGCGGTATCCTGAAGGCTTCAGCCTCGGCTTCAGCTGCCTCAGCTATCTTGATTACCAGCGGAGGCTCAGGGTAAGCTCCAGGGTCTTGGGCTGCCAGCTCCTTGATTTTGGCGGTAATCTGCCCTACGTCTTCAACGTTTATCATATCTACAAACTGCACTTGCTTTCTGAATCTTTCAACGGCTTCCTCTGGGAGGGCTTCAAGGTAGGGTATAGCTCCGGGAGCCTGCCTCACCCTCTTCGACTCCAAGTCTATTCCATGCTCGGCGAAGGCTTTAAAGGTCCCCCCGGTAACGTGGCCTGCAACCTCCGTTCCGCACACTATCAGAAACCTTATGTTAGGGTTTGAAATGGTGTTAAGCACAACCTTCTCGATTCCAACGTTTTCAGTTTTACATTCGCCTACTAGGGCGACACCCGGCTGCTTCACCAGCTCCTTAACCAGGGCTGCGGATGCCAGAGTTACAACGACCACGCTTCCCTTGGGGTCTCCCACCACGTAGTCTCCTGAAACCACAGGCCACTCTGACACTTCAACCTTCTTGGCCGCAGACTTCTCTTCTCCCTTCTCATTGTTCTGAGCCATCTTATCCACCCAGCAGCGTCTTCAAGGCAGCCGGATTCGTGGCACTCAGATAGGCGAGGATTATCAGGGCGAAGGTTAAGCATCCGAGAATAAACCCTATGACCACGTTGGTCAGGTATCCAGCCATCTTGTATACGCCGGCTCTTGAAGGCCTTGAGAAGAGAGGCTGGCTTGAAGGGTTTAAGCTTGCGAGAAGCTCGTCTGCCAAGCCTTCAAGCCTCCTAATATGTTTGCTTAAAGGCTCAATGTCCAAGGACACTATGTCCGCTCTGGAGGCTCCTACCTTCTTGGTTGCCGTGTCAAGGATTACGTCGTACTCCTTCGATATTACCGCAGCCATCCTGTTATTCCTCCTACCGTGCACTTCCAGGATACCCTGTCCAGGCTACGACAGCAGACTCTCGCATGGCGGTTTTCACAAAGACGTAGTAGCCTCCAACCCACACTATGAGGCCTATGATAACCATGGATAAGGCTGTTGGAAAGCTCATGATGGATGGGGAAAGCTGGGCTACCCCCAACGCTGCAAGTCCCGCCAGCGTAATGTCGATGCCTGCAACCCCCACAGCAAGCTTAAGAGTTCTACCCTGCCTCTCATCCGGGCCCAGACAGGCGTTGTAGGGGTGAGCTATCGCAAGGCTTGTAGCCCAGAAAATGGCAGCTACAAAACCCGTAACGAAAAGGTTGGGGATAAGGTTTGCCTCGAAGAATCCTCTGCTATACCCGCCTACGACGGCGCTCATAAGGCACATGAGGGCTAGGGCGGCACCCGCAGGAAGCTCCGTCATACACCGGGTGAAAACAGGTATCTCAAGAACCTTAAACTTGCCTATGATTATGCCGTAAAGGTAGCCGAAGCAGGCTGCGAAAGCCAAGCCTACAGCCGGCTCAAACCTAAGCCCCACGATGGCTGCTAGGACACCCATACCAATGGAAAGGTTTCCAATCGACGGAACCCCCGTTCCAATCCCGTAGCCTGCAATCCTCCTAACGGTGTCAGCAGCCCAAACGATAGGTAGAATGGAGAGGACAGCAGGTATCAGGGGTGACAGGAACCCTAAGTACACCCCTGCGACGCCGCCTGCCAGCCCTAAAACAGCAAGATACTTCGGTTCAACCGTGACCTTCTTTGGAGCTGAGCTTTCACCCATTTTCGTTCACTCCTAAATCGTCATCGACGCGAGCACTATGAGGATTCCGAAGAGGAGGGAGGCTGAGAAGCAGGCTGCCAGGGTTCTAGGCACAGCCTCAAACTTCGGGTCTATCCAAGACTCTATCACACCTCTAATGCTGTAGGCGGTAATGTTAGCGTTGATTAGGTATGCTCCAACCGCCGTTATCGCTGAAAGCGCGATAGCTGCCACGTTAGGCGAGGTTTGAGCCAGAACTCCGAGCATTTCAGCCATTCCAGCACCGCAGGTGAAACGGTACATCACCGAGAAGGTTAGGGCTCCTCCAAGCCCTGCCAGGAAAGCCCCGAACAGTCCTCCCAGATAGGTTGCAGTAGGTATACCATGCCCGACGGTTCCAGGTGTAACGTAGGGTTTAACATGCTCCTTGGTTATGGGGTCGTACTCCTTTCTGGCGAAGGATAAGGGCGCTCCAACCCCGTACACGACGATTAAGTTTAAGATGAGCATGGTTACCCCCATCATTATGGCTGAGCTCACTCCAGCTGTAACTATTACTAACGGTAGAAACTGGTTGTAGAGGGTTGCAGCCATGAAAAGCCCTGTAACCCCCGCTCCGACAACTATCATCTCGCAGCCTGTTGCAACCCCTGTAGCGGTTGACATGGCTGCTGGTGCTCCTCCAACCGGTATGAAGAATACTCCCAGCGCGATTAAAACCCCGCCTACGGCTATAAGAATTAAAACGGTTACCATCAGGTTTATGTCCATCATTTTCTCCTCCTCAAGCGTAGGCTCCAAACTTCCTCCTAGCACTTTTCTCAAGATACCTGTTGGTCGCGAACAGGCCGACTATGATTAGCCCTCCGAAGGCAAGCCCTACAAGGCTTGTGGTGAAGTTTCCAGCCAGCAGCCTCAGGCTGTCAAGCAGGAGTATAAGGCCGTAGCAGAGACCTGCCATCGGCCCTCCATACTTAGCGCAGAAGTAGGTTATGTCGGCACTGGTTCTCCACCCTGCTTCAGCCTTAATGGTTATGTGGCCGAAGTTTTTGCTGGGGACGCCTTCTCCGAAGGGGTACTGCTGGAACTGTCTTTCAGCCCCGTAGTGGATGTCGCCTGTTGAAGACCCTATAGCCCCAGCCATAACCCCCAGCAGAAAGCCTAAAATCGGGATGGGAACAGGATAGCCAAGTAAGCCTTCAAACCTGAAAAAGCTGACGTAGAAAATATAGGATAGGGCAACTATGGCTGTAGAGCCTATGAAGCCGTGGGCCGCTATAAGCGGAAGATTCACCGCAGCCACGTCAAGGAATAAAGGCTGCCCGAAAACCTTCACACCTGAAGTTCTGCCCAGGAAAGCTGAAACTGCGAGAGACAGGTGGACGAACATGGTGAAAGTGCAGGAGGCAACCACCGCGATCAGGGGGTGAAGGTGAAACCCATACCATAAAATGGAGAAAAGCATTCCAGATGTTACACCTATAAGCCCCCATGAGACAGGCTCTCCGGAAATAGCTTTATTGTAAATGCGGTGGAGAACCCCCACCTGGGGGGCAAGCTGAACCTGAGAGTTAGGGTTAGACTGGGAGCCTGCGTCTGACTCTAAATCTTCAAACCAGCCGATAATGGTTCCAAGGGCAACTATAAGGCTTAAGACGGCCAGGATCGCCGCCAAAGCTTCGAAGCCCATTCATAACCCCCAGCATTTCTAAGCAAAGTTTTTATCATCATGTATTAGGTGTGGTAATATAAATTTTTCAGAGAACAAGCTAAACCATGCGGAAAGAAGAAGGGGCTTCCAGCCTAAAAGCTGGGTTTAAGGTTTAGGTTGAAACGCAGTCTATGTTGTCGATTCTTCCGTGCTTTCTAGCCATCTGGATGATTGCGGCGGCAACCTGCTCGCTCATCTTCCAAAGTTTACCTACATCCTCCCTGTATGCCCTGTAAGACCTGTGATGCTTGAAGCCAAGCCATGTCTCCTTGATTCTGAAGCCTTTCATCGCCGTCTCTATAAGGATGACCACATCGATTCCCCAGCCGTCTGGAAGACAGGTTTCGCATACCGACTTCCAGACAGGTGTTTTAGCTGCAACTTCCCCTGTTAGAGGCTGGTCTAGATGGGCGATTTCAGGGAAGAAGATGGCGAGAAGCCTTTTAGCCACAAGCTTTGTTACAGGGGCGTCGGTGGGCTCTCTGAAGTATGCTCCTCTGCACATGTCGTAGCCTTCCTCTTTAACGCAGTCCACAAGCTTGTCAATCCACTCCGGGCTTAGGTTCTCTATGTCTGAGTCTATGAAGACTATGATGTCAGGGTTCCTCTTGAAGGCTTCCTCCAGCCCTGTTTTCATAGCTAAGCCCTTACCAGGATGTATCCTTTTTTTGGTGAACACGACTTTGGCTCCTGCCTTCTTAGCTTCCTCAACAGTGTTGTCGGTTGAATGTCCGTCTATCACCAGAACCTCAGGGCGGCATTTGCTCTGTTTCGCTGCGGTTATACAGCTGGCAATGGTTTTCTCCTCGTTTCTAGCTGGAAAGATTACGATAACCTTGCCCTTTGAAGGCTCAACTTCAAGTTTTTCAGGGATTTTTGCTTCACCCACTTTAAACCACCAGCGATTCCACTCCTTCCTTCTAGCTCATTAAGCATTTATTCTAGTTTGATAATAAAGGTTAAAGCATATAAGGTTAGATTAACCGTTTAAACCTGCCTTAATTCGCCTTTTAAATTGTTTTCAATGTTGAAGGTTTTTATAGGGCTTTTTAAGCGTTTTTAAACTTTTTTGGAGCAGTGTCGATTTATAGCTTTTGTTTTGGCTTTGGATTGTGTTAACCGTTTGGAGGGTTAAGCTGCTGGTGGGGGGTTTAGCCTTGGATGGGCTTCCAGATCCGCATCCGGAGGGGGTTTGTAGCTTAGAGGTCGCCTTGTGGGAACGGGTTTCACGCCTGGTCGATGACCTTCAGCAGGCTCTGTCCAGCGTAATGCCTGTCCTGACCTTGGTTTTGTGGGAAATTCTGCCCAAAAAGTATGACACCGTCATACACCGTCATACCTGAATTCATGTTTTCGGATTGGAAGATGACTTGGAGGCGGCTTAGCATGCTATCCTTTACGGCTTCAACCCTCCTCCGCAGCGGGCCATGGCCAGGATCCCAATATAGGCTTCAACCATCGGAAGCAACTCCAATTTCCCTCACCCAACCAAAACCACCACACCACCATAAAACACATCAAAAAAAGGCAAAATGAACTCTACGAAGACAACCTAAAACAACTATCCATTCAAACTAACCTCCGCAAAAGGGAAAAGCTTAAGTTGGCACCGCCTCTGATCTAAGGGAAAATTATTTAAAATTGCTTAACTTTATTATGGTAGCTTACAATTCAAAAATTGGGGGAGGGTTGTCTGAAAACATTAGCTATTTTCTGCTTCTCTTGGAGTTTTGCTAATGAAATAATTAAGCGTGGAAGTAAGATTTTTGATGTCGAAGACTTGAAAACCCTTTACGCTTGCATTCAGTGTGGAACATGTTCGGGAAGTTGCCCAGCTGGTCGCTACACTAACCTACGCACAAGGCTAATCGTAAGAAACATTCAGCTCGGCTTAAGGGAGAATGTATTAGGAAGTGACGACTTATGGGCTTGCACAACATGTTACACCTGCCAGGAACGCTGTCCCAGAAATATTATGATAACTGATATTGTAAGGGTTGCGAGAAACATAGCCTTCGAGGAGGGGCATGCTAAGAAGCCCCACCTCTACGTAGCCCACATGTTCATAAACACCGGGCATTCCATTAAGTTTGCCGATGAGCATAGGAAGCTTAGGGAAAGCGTGAATGTTTCTTCCGTCCCCCCAACCGTCCTGTCCTACCCTGAAGCCATGGAAGAAATTTCAAAGCTAACCGAGCTCAGCGGCTTTAAAAAGAAAGTTTTAGAGAGGGAGGGATAAAAGGGTGAAATATTCCTTCTTCCTAGGTTGCATAGCCCCTCTGCGTTACCCTGGGCTTGAAGCCGCGACAAGGCTCCTATTTAAAGAGCTTGGAATAGAACTTTTAGACCTGAAAGGGGCTTCCTGCTGTCCAGCCCCAGGTGTCTTCGGAAGCTTCGACCTTTGGAATTGGCTTTTGGTGGCAGCTAGAAATCTCTCCATAGCTGAGGAGCAAAATGTTGACGCAATGGTCATTTGCAACGGTTGCTATGCCACGCTTCAAGAGGCTTATCATTTGCTTGGGAAGCCTGAAAGACTTGAAGCTGTGAATAAGGTTCTAAGTCAAATCGGTCGAAACTATCAGCGCCGAACAGGCGTGAAGCATGTTGTAGAAGTTTTGATGCAGAAGGAGGTTTGGGACAAAATCTTATCTTTAAAGAAGCGGCCGCTTGGAGGCTTAAAAATAGCCGTGCATTACGGCTGCCACTATTTGAAGCCAAGTAAGGTTAGAGGCCATGAAAGCCCCGAGACGCCTTATCACATAGATAACATGGTTAAGGATCTTGGAGCTGAACCAGTTGAATATGTAGACAAGCTTATGTGTTGTGGAGCTGGAGGCGGAGTGAGATCTGGAAATTCAGATGAAGCTCGCCAGTTCACGTTAACTAAGATCGAGAATGCTAGGAAGGCTGGGGCCGACTTAATAGTTCATCCTTGCGCTTTTTGCCACTTCCAGCTTGACACAGGGCAGCAGGAACTTTTAGATCAGGGCTTATTGAAGGAGCCTCTTCCAGTAATTCTCATAACCCAGCTGATAGGGCTAGCTCTCGGCATGAAGCCTGAAGCTCTAGGGCTTAACCTAAACAAGATTCCGCATAACTACCTAAGCAGGCTCTAATCTGCGAAGGAAAGAGGATTTCTGGTGGGCAAAAGTGAGGATAGGAGTTTACGTCTGCCATTGTGGAGGAAACATTTCAGAGGTCGTAGACATTAAAGAAGTAGTATCCTTCGCTGGAAAGCTGCCCGATGTCGTAGTGGCACGTGACAACGAACACATGTGTTCAGAAATTGGGCAGCAGATGGTGATAAACAATATCTCAGAGCATAAGCTTGATGGGGTTGTAATCGCCGCTTGCTCCCCGCAATTCCACGAGGAAACCTTTAGGCAGGTAGTATCTAAGGCTGGGCTAAACCCCTACATGTTTGAAATGGCGAACATCCGTGAGCACTGCTCATGGGTGCACGCCAGCGAACCTAAAATTGCAACCGAGAAGGCAAAGGAACTGGTTGCGATGGCTGTTGCTAAATTGAAGCTCAATGAACCTTTGGTGAAGAAAAGCATATCGCTAGGTAATAGGGTTCTCATCATTGGTGGAGGTATTGCTGGGATTCAGGCTGCCCTAGACTTAGCAGACTCAGGTTTCCATGTTTATTTGGTGGAGAAGGAGCCAAGCATAGGAGGCCACATGGCCCAGCTGAGCAGAACATTCCCAACCGAGGATTGCTCCGCTTGCATACTCGCGCCGAAAATGGCTGATGTGGCTGCACATCCAAATATTACACTTTATGCCTATTCGGAGGTTAAGAATGTTAGAGGTTATCTTGGAAATTACGAGGTTACGATTGTTAAAAAGCCGCGCTATGTAAACATGGACAAATGCATAGCTTGCGGAATATGCGCCGAAAAATGTCCAGTAAAGGTTATTGATGTCAACGATTTTGAAGCTGGACTTATTCCGCGAAAAGCCATTTACATACCTCACGAGTTTGCTGTCCCCCACAAGTATGTTATCGACGAGAAAAACTGCCTGTATTTCACCAAGGGTGTATGCAGGGTTTGCGAGAAGTTCTGTCCCCATAAGGCTATAGAGTTTGACCAGAAATCCGTTGAGGAAACCCTAAAGGTGGACACTATTATTGTGGCGACGGGCTATGAGATTTTTGACGCTAGAAAGAAGGAGATGTATGGATATGGAAGATTTGAAAACGTGCTTACAGCCCTACAGATGGAGCGAATCATCGTTAACATCGTGAAGGGTAATCCTCCACGCGACATAGGTAAACGGATAGCCTTCATCCAGTGTGTAGGGTCACGAGACGAGCAAATCGATAGGTTGAATTGTTCAAGGGTTTGCTGTATGTATGCTATAAAGCTGTCCCAACTCTTGAAGCGAATGAACCCTGAAAGGGAGGTCTGCGTCTTCTACATCGACATCAGAGCTTACGGCAAAGGCTTTGAGGAATACTACTTGAGAGCTCAGGAAACAGGTGTCCGCTTCATTAGAGGTAGAGTTGCGGAAATCTACGAGAAGCCTGACAAGAAGCTGGTTTTAAGAGTTGAAGACACGCTTACAGGAGACCCCTACGAAATGGAGTTTGACACCGTTGAGCTTTCGGTGGGAATGGTTCCCGGCGAGGGAACAAACAAGGTGGCTGAACTTCTCAAGATTCCGAAAAGCCCTGACGGCTTCCTCCAGGAAGCTCACCCGAAGTTTAGGCCCGTTGACACGTTGACAGATGGCATTTTCATTTGTGGTTGTGCTCAGGGTCCTAAGGACATCCCAGATACTGTAGCTCAAGCAAGCGCAGCCGCGGCCAGAGCTATCCGTCTAATGAATAAGAAGAAATATGAAATTGAGCCGACGAAAGCCATGGTTATAGAAAATCTTTGTGACGGCTGTGGAATATGCGTCGAGCATTGTGCTGCTGGAGCCATCGAAATTTCGGGTGGAGTTGCAAAGGTTATCGAGGCTTTATGCCGAGGGTGCGGCCGCTGCGTCGCCTACTGCCCAAGGGAAGCAATAGTCGTCCGACACTACACTCCAAGCCAGATCCTAGCAGAAATCGAAGCGGCTCTATCAAATAAGCAGAAAGGCGAAAGTAGAGTACTGGTTTTCGCAGACTATACGTGCACTTATAGGCTAGCGGACAGTGTTGGCACATCTAGGATGCCCTACACGGCTTCCGCGAGAATTATAAGGGTTCCAAGCGGCGCCCTAGTGACACCTCAACTTATGCTTAAAGCTTTCGAGCTTGGCGCTGACGCCATTCTGATCGGAGAATGCGAGCAGAAATCTTCTCCCTTTCTAAATAGTGTTGAATGCATTAGTGATAACGTGGAGAGAGTTAGGAAGGTTCTGAAAGAAAAGGGAATTGAGCCTGAAAGAGTGAAATACGCCGAATTCGTAACTGTCATGCTGTCTAGGTTCGTAAAGGAGGTTAATAGCCTATCAGAGCTTACGAGCAGGCTGGGTGAGATTCCAGCCGAGAAGAGGAAAGCTCTCTCCACGGCTAAGGCTTAAAAGTTGACAAAAATTTAACCTAAAAATAGTTTAAAATCGACGGAAAACGGGAGGAGGAATCACTAATATTTGAGCGAGAAAGAGGAGCCTAGAATAGGAGTCTTCATTTGTCATTGTGGAACCAACATCGCAGGCGTGGTAGATGTAAAGCAGGTCGTCGACTTCACTTCCAAGCAGCCCAACGTGGTTTTTGCCACCGACTACACCTATATGTGCTCCGACCCAGGGCAAGCCCTAATCAAAGACAGCATTAAAGAGCATAAGCTAAACAGGGTGGTGGTAGCAGCTTGCTCCCCAAGAATGCATGAGCCCACCTTCAGAAAGACCTGTCAAGAAGCAGGGTTAAACCCCTACCTCTTTGAGATGGCAAACATCAGAGAGCAGTGCAGCTGGGTTCATATGGGTGAACCTGAGAAAGCAACAGAGAAGGCTAAAGCCCTAGTGAAAGCCGCCCTAGCTAAGGCTTCTCTCCTAGAACCTTTAACCCCCATGGAATTTAACGTTGAACGTTCAGCCCTAATTATTGGTGGAGGTATTGCTGGGATTCAGGCTGCCCTAGACCTTGCCAACGCAGGTTTCCATGTTTATTTGGTGGAGAAGGAGCCAAGCATAGGAGGCCACATGGCCCAGCTAGACAAGACTTTCCCAACCCTAGACTGCTCAGCCTGCATCCTAACGCCTAAGATGGTGGATGTGGGGAGGCATCCAAACATCACCTTGCTAACCTACTGCGAAGCTCAAGAGGTGGAAGGTTTCATCGGTAACTTTAAAGTTAAAATTTTGAGGAAGGCTCGCTATGTGGATGAGAAAGCTTGCACAGGCTGCGGGGTTTGCGCGCAAAAATGTCCGGTGAAGGTTCCCAGCGAGTTCGATTTAGGCCTAGGTATGCGGAAGGCCATCTACATACCTTTCCCTCAATCCGTCCCCATAACCCACACCATCGACAAGGAGAACTGCCTATACTTCACTAGGGGTGTATGTAAGGTTTGTGAGAAGTTTTGCCCAGCGAAAGCCATAAGATTCGACCAGCAGGATGAAACGATAGAGCTGAAAGTAGGCATTATCATTAATGCTACAGGCTACGACCTATTCAACGCTAAAAAACTACCCCAATACGGCTATGGCAAATATAAGAATGTGATAACAGGCTTAGAGTTTGAAAGGCTGGTTAATGCTTCCGGCCCAACTGGAGGAAAAATTGTTAGGCCATCCGATGGGAAAACTCCAAAGAGCGTGGCCTTCATTCAATGCATAGGCTCTAGGGATGAGCATCATGGTGTCCCTTACTGCTCGAGGATTTGCTGTATGGCTTCGCTTAAACATGCCCACCAAGTTAAGGAGAAGATTCCAGGTGCTGAGGTATGTGTCTTCTACATAGACCTCCGATGCTTCGGGAAAGGTTACGAGGAATTTCTTGTAAGGGTTCAGGATGAAGGTATAAGGCTTGTTCGAGGGAAGGTTTCTGAAATCTACGAAAACCCTGAAACGGGCAACCTACGCTTAAGGCTCGAGGACACCCTGCTCGGCGAGGTTATGGAGACTGAATTCGAACTTGTAGTCCTAGCCGTGGCTTTGGTTCCGAGGGCTGAGGCTCCAGCCCTCCAAACGCTTCTTAAAGTTTCTAGGGGGGCTGATGGCTTCTTCCTTGAGGCTCACCCCAAGCTTAGGCCTGTGGAAACTCATATACCGGGCATTTTCATTTGTGGTTGTGCTCAGGGTCCTAAGGACATCCCAGATACTGTAGCTCAAGCAAGCGCAGCCGCAGCTCAAGCAGCCATACCGCTCTCGCAGGGTAAGGTTACTGCTGAGCCTCTAACGGCCTACGTGCTTGAAGATTATTGTAGTGGTTGCGGCGTCTGCGAGGCTATCTGCCCGTATAAGGCTATCGAGCTTAAGGAGGTGGAGGAAGGTAAGCGTAGGGCTGAGGTTAACGAGGCCTTATGCCAAGGATGTGGACTGTGTGGTGCAGCTTGTCCCTCCAAGGCTATCGTCCTTCGAGGCTTCACAGAGCCTCAGTTAATGTCGCAGATTGAAGCTCTTTCTTCAGTTTGAGGGGGTGGAAGCTGGTGGCGGAGGAATTTACCCCAAAAATTATTGGCTTCACTTGTAATTGGTGTACCTATGCGGCTGCAGATTTAGCTGGAACAAGCCGGATGCAATATCCGCCAAACCTACGCCTCGTAAGGGTTATGTGCAGTGGGAGGGTTAGCCCCGAATTTGTTCTTAAAGCTTTCCAGCTTGGTGCGGATGGAGTTTTCATTGGAGGATGCCACCTAGGCGACTGTCACTACATCCATGGCAACTTTAAGGCTATAACCCGCTACTATCTCCTCAAAAAAATGCTTCAGCAATTTGGAATAGAGCCTGAAAGGGTTCGCTTCAACTTTATCTCCGCAGCCGAGGGTGAGGCTTTCACCCAAGCTGTTAAAGATTTCACTGAGCAGTTGAAAAGGCTTGGCCCGCTGAGGCCAAGTGGAGGTGAGGGAAGTGGGGAAGCCTAAAATAGCCTGCTACTGGGCGGCTAGTTGCGGGGGTTGCGATGTCTCTGTCCTTGACATTGGAAGTAAGCTGGCTGACATAGTGGAGCAAGTTGAAATAGTCTTTTGGCCGATAGCCTTAGACTTCAAGTATAAGGATGTTGAAGCTATGCCAGACCAGAGCATAGACATATGTCTCTTTAATGGAGGCATACGGAACGAGGAAAACGAGCATATGGCTAAGCTTCTAAGGCGGAAGTCTAAAATTCTCATAGCTTACGGGGCATGTGCCTATCTTGGCGGGATTCTAGGATTAGCCAACCTAGCCACCCTAAAAGAGCTTTTCAGCAGAGTTTACAGGGAAACTCCAAGCACGGTTAACCCTGAAAACACGGTGCCCCAGCCAACGGTTAAGGTTAAGGAGGGAGAGCTGAAGCTTTCACCACTCCTAGAATACCTTAAACCTTTAAATGAGGTGGTTGAAGTTGACTACTACATTCCAGGCTGTCCGCCTGTAGGCGAAAAAGCCTGGGAAGCCTTAATAGCGCTTATTAAGGGTGAGAAGCCTCCAAAGGGTACAGTACTAACGGCTGATGAGAGAACAGTTTGCGACAGCTGCCCACGGGTGAAAGAAGAGAAGAAAATTAAGGAGCTTAAGCGAATCTACCAGGTTATCCCAGACCCTGAAAAATGCTTCCTTGAGCAGGGAATCATATGTATGGGGCCTGCTACCCGGGGGGGTTGTGACGCCCAATGCATAAAGGCTGGGCTTCCATGCAAAGGATGCTTCGGACCAGCACCCAATGTTGAAGACCAAGGAGCTCGAATGCTTTCAGCTTTAGCCTCCATAGTTGAGGTTAACAGCGAAGAAGAGGCTAAGAGGTTTGCTGAGAGTGTAGCCGACCCAGCTGGAACTTTTTACCTTTTCAGCCTTCCAAGCTCCATGCTTAAGAGAAGAGTGAAGTAGCGATGGGACTGAAAGAGATAAGTATTGAGCCCATAACTAGGCTTGAAGGCCACGGGAAAATCACTATATTCTTAGACGAGGAAGGCGATGTGAAGAACGCCTACTTCCAATTTCCAGAGCTGAGAGGCTTTGAAAGATTCTGTGAGGGACGCCAGCCTGAGCTAATGCCAGACATAACTTCACGGATATGTGGGGTCTGCCCCGTAGCCCACCATATGGCTTCAACTAAGGCCCTAGACGACCTCTTCGGCCTGGAGCCAACCTCAGTAGCCAGGAAAATACGTGAATTAATGTACTATGCCTTCTATATAGCTGACCACTCCACCATCTTTTACGTACTTTCAGCTCCAGACTTCGTAGTTGGCCCACAAGCTCCCCCAGCCGAGCGGAACATTGTAGGCCTTCTAAGGAGGGTTGGGGCTGAAACCGGGAGATATATACTCCAGCAACGAATAAACGCCTATAAAATCATGGCGATTATTGGATGTAAGAAAGGCCATCCAACTTTTGGTATTCCAGGCGGAGTGGGGAAGCCCCTAACCGAAGAGGAGAGAGCTAAAATTGAGCAGCTTGCGAAGGAGGCTGTGGAGTTCGGAAAGTTCACAGTTAAATTGTTCAAGGATGTGGTTGTGGGCAACCCTGAATACCTCAACCTAGTAAAAAGCGAAACCTATTATTTGAAAACTTATTATATGGGTTTGGTTGACGGTAAAGGGCAACTAAATATTTACGACGGAAATATTCGGGTGGTTACTCCAAGCGGCAAGTTCTTCGCAGAATTTCCAGTCCACGAATATTTGAACCACATAGCTGAACATGTGGAGCCATGGTCTTACATGAAGTTCCCCTACCTTAAGAAGATCGGATGGAAAGGCTTTGTGGACGGGGAGGACTGTGGAATCTACAGGGTTGGACCCCTAGCCAGGTTTAACGTAGCCGATGGAATTCCAACGTCCGAGGCCCATACAGCCTATGAGGAAATGTTTGACACGCTCGGGGGGAAGCCCGTCCACTACACACTCGCCTATCATTGGGCTAGGGTAATCGAAATTCTCTACGCAGCTGAAAAAATGCTTGAACTGGCTCAAGACCCTGAAATAACAAATCCAGATGTGCGGAGAACTGCGGATAAGCCAGCACGTGAAGAAGGCATAGGCGTGGTGGAAGCTCCTCGAGGAGTACTCATTCACCATTACTGGACAGATAAAAATGCTTTACTCAGAAAGGTTAACCTCATAGTTGCAACAGTAAACAACAACGCAGCTATGAATATGTCTATCAGAAAAGCTGCCAAAAGCACTATCAGGAAAGGCAAAGTTTCCGAAGGGCTACTCAACATGGTTGAAATGGCTTTCAGAGCCTATGACCCTTGCATAGCATGCGGAACCCACGTCTTAGGAGAAAAATCAAGAATTCCTGTGGAGATTTACGACCGCGGTGGTAGGCTCATTAGAAAACTCTAGGAGAAAAAATACCAAGCATTGGCAGAAACATTGGCAGAAACCGGTATACAATAATTCCCATAGAAAAGTTTTACAATCCAATGCTAAAAAAGCCTTTGGAAGCAAGCTTGAAATCAAAGACCTAGCCGAACTTGTATTCGAGCTGACGGCGTGAGAAAGGCTGTTTTTCCAGTGTTAATGGTAAACGTTAAATACCGGCAGCCTGTCTTATTTTCTCTTTTTATTGTTGGTGGAGGTCTAGCTGTTGAAGCTTAAAGTGAGAGAGGTAGCCTACGCAGGGATTTTCGGAGGTTTCGCCTTCGCCTTGAGAGCTTCAAACCTTATAGTTCCAATCGGCGGCCCCTTCGTAGTGGATTTAAGGGGAATTCCAGGTGTTGTTGGTGCAGCTCTCTCAGGGCCCTTCGGCGGGATAATCGTCGGTATCCTAGCCGGTCTTCCAGCCAAGTACCCTATGGTTGACATTCCAGCCTTCGCTGTCGCCTACTTCCTCGTGGGCCTGCTGGCGAGGGCTATCCGGAGTAACTCGCTTAAGTTTCTTTCAGCCCTCGGCGTCCTAGCAGGCTATCCGGTAGCAGCCCTAATAGTATGGGCCATAGGCTTGATTCCAAGTTTCACGGTAGCCTTAATGCTGGTGCTTCCGCGGGCTGCCGTGATAATCCCCATACAGCTTGCCATCCTCTACGTGGTCTTCAAGAGAATTCCTCAGCTGCTAGGCTAAGCCCAAGGCAGAGGCAATATAACAAACAGCTAAAACTACTAGCATGACGCCCACGCCGAAGTCTAAAGCTTTCCCATATTTTCTAAGCCTATCTTTCACCTTCCATCCAGCTGCCATCATCAGTATCAGAACAGGCAGCACCATTAGCTGCGAGTAGATAAGCATGGCGGCAGCGGAGACCCATACGCTTCTGAGGTTTGACAGGATTACAAGAGCTGAGAGAAGGAAGGGGGCGCCTCTGCCAACCGTCAGAACACCGTAAAGCAACTCCAGTGTGGGCTCCCCTTCGAGCCGAAACTTTCAAGCCTCATCCTCACCCCCCACCTAACCTTCAAAATTCTAAACATGAAAAGGCTTAAGAGGAGCAGAAGCACCCCCGAAGAGAATTTAACATATTCCGCGTTGAAAAGGCTTCCAAGCTGGCTTGCAGCGGCTCCAACCAGGATTAAAGGTATGGAGAAGCTTAAGGAAAACTCTAGGGCCCGGCTTAGGCTTTTCCCGCTGCTTAGCAGCTTAACGGCGAAGGGTGTTGAGGAAGGCTACCTGGATGGGGCAGAAAGAGGCAGCCAACCCCAGAATCACGACGGAAACTATGTTTTCAAGCAAAGCTGAGGCTCTCTCACTAGAAAGTGTTAAAAGTGTTATAATGAATTTTATTTGGAAACCTTTCAGCCTCTTTGGAACGTGGAACAGTTGAAGTTTGTGGAAGACCCTATGATAGGCAGGTTTAAACGGTTAACTCTCAGAATGGCTTCCAAGTACGGGGTGAAAGTTCTAAGCATAGTTCTTTACGGTTCAAGGGCCTATGGCTACCATAGGCCTAAAAGCGACTACGATTTCTTCGTCCTGCTCAGCGACGATGTCTCCCTTTTCCAGTTCACCCAGTTCAGCGGAGAACTAAGGCTCATGGCTAGAAGGCTTGACAGGCTTGACAGAATAAAAATCTACGTGAACTCTCTTGGAAGCTTTAAACGTATACTGCGTGAAAACCCGCTGCTGGGAGCCTTCTGCTACGTTATAAGCACCATGGGGGTTCCCCTCTACGACCCCCACAGAGCCTACAGAAAGCTTAAAGCCGAAATGGAAAGCCTAAGTCTCCAAGCGAAAATATACTACATCAAAAACTGTTTAATGGCAAGCAGAAAGCTGGGCTCGGAAAGATGGGTTAAACACTGGAAGGAGCAGCTTAAAATCCTAGAGAAAGCTGCTGAAAAGAAACCTTAACGTGTTGAAGAGAACAATCCGGGCTCCCCCCTTAAAGCCCGCCTGAAGTTTTCCGCTTCTAAAGCCTTCCTCCCTAACCATACTGAAAGCGGTTTTTCCCTCCTCCGTTATTAGGCTTCCCACAAGCTCCCGGGGAACCAGGTCGAAGCCTTCTTCAGCCTTCATGGGCGAAGGCGAAATCTTGAAGCTGTCGCACACCACGTATAAGCTTCTGGCTTCTCTTTGAGCTTCCCCGGCAAGCTTTAAGCTTGGGCTACCGTTTATAATGGAGCCGTCTGGAAGAACAGCGTCAGCCCCCAAGAGGACAAGTGAAGCCTCCTTCACCATCCTGCTAAGCTTGCTGTCAGGGTGAACTTCGGCTTTCAGCCCGAGGCTTGAAGCTTTCGCAGCTAGATTCCTGCCGTGGCTCAGCCCTTTAACCTTGGATTCGGCTGCCAGCACCCTGAAGCTCAGCCCGTTTTCCACGGCAACCCTGAAGGCTTCAAGAACCAGAGAACTATAACTACACGTGGCAACAGCTTTAACGCCTGCCATAAGCCTGGAAGCTTCGAAAGCAGCTTTCCTCAGGGCTTCACGGTATCCCCCGGCCAGCTTTAGAGACAGGTTCAAAGCCAGCCTCCTAGCCTCAGAAAGGCTTTCCACGGCAGCCTTCTCAAGCTCCCAGAGAAGCCTCCCTGCGATGTTGGCTATTGAAACCATGGAGGGCTTAGCTTCGGAAAGCAGGCAGCCTACCAGCCTGAGCTTCCCAAAAAACTCCCTAAGGCTGTCTGCTTCCACCTCAGCCGAAGCCAACCTTAAAGCTTCAAGGCTTAAAAGGGTAAGCTGGCTTGCTCCGCTTCGCCTATCCCTTTTAACCCTGTCTACCACCGCCAAAACCTCTGCCGGAAGCCTCTCCAAGGCTCTCCGCCGGTTCGTCTTAAGCCAAACGAACCCTAAAATTTTTAATCCGCTGTCTAATCTTCATAGGGGGCATGTAAAAGGCAGAGGAGAGGGCTTCCGGGGGGTGGAGAAGCCCTCTCCCAGCTTACTTCACCCTTGGGGACCGGGCTCAATCTAATATTTTAGACTTTTCTATATAAGTTTTTAGTCTATTTTTCTCCGTCAAATCTTCAGATTAACAGAAACATGTGGTATCTGAAGCCTTCCTGGAGCAGAATCTTTAGCTGGCAGCAGCAATAACCCTTATATGGGCGGCTACTGCAATAGTTGTCTGCCCCTCGGAGGGTGGGTAAGCCTAGTTTCCACGTCCCCCAGGTGGGGGAAACTCTGCCTGGAGGCTTGGAACCCAGCTTCACGGTGTATCCGCCCTAGCTTTACCTTTGGGGACTGGGCTCGAAACCCTAAGGTGGAGTTTACCCCGGGTGCACCGTGAGGAAGGTGGCGGAATCCGTCAGCCATTGGGCGGCGTAAGCCGGGTGGTGGCTGATGGAAACCGCTGGCTAGGACCCAGAACCCTCTCAGGTTGAGGGGCTCTACTGCAACCTTTTTTAGTCCAGTCTTCCCATACCTATCTCTTTGACCATGGAGGTTAAACTCTTAGCCTTCGACAGTTTCGGCGTCCGTTCAATGGCAACCTACGTGGAAACTAGGGATGTCCGGGTGCTCATCGACCCTGGGGTTGCCTTGGCGCCCAGACGATTCGGTTTTCCACCTCACCCCCTAGAGCTGGAAAGGCTTGAAACGCTGGCTGCAGAGGTTTCCCGCCATGCTGAAAAGGCTGAAGTCTTGGTTGTAACCCACTACCATTACGACCACCACGACCTTGGAGACCGCATCCCCCTAAAGGTCTGGGAAGGCAAAGAGGTCTACCTTAAACATCCAACCGAAAACATTAATCCAAGCCAGAAATTTGAGAGAGCACCCCTATTCCTCAAAAAAATCGAAGGGCTGCCGAAGCAGGTGAACTACGCTGACGGGGGAGAAGCCTCCTACGGCAGAACCCTCATAAAGTTTTCAGAGGCAGTTCCCCACGGGGCAAACCCACGGCTCGGCTACATCTTCCAGGTAAGCGTAGACGACGGAGACAGCAAGCTTGTTTACACCTCCGACGTGGAGGGGCCTGTCCTCCAGTCTCAAACAGCCTTCATCCTGGCTGAGAAGCCCACCCTGCTCATCGTCGACGGCCCCATGACCTACATGCTGGGCTACCGCTACACCGTTGAAAACCTGGCTTCCGCCCTAGAAAACCTCAAGCGGATAATAGCTGAAACCCCTGTGGAAACGCTTATCCTAGACCACCACTTCATGAGAGACCTGAACTACCGCACCATAGCCTCCCCCATCTATAAGGCTGCCAAATCCAGGGGCGTCAAAGTCTTATCCGCCGCCGAATACCTAGGCCGGAAAGTCGAAATCTTGGAGGCTGTGAGGCCGGAGCTCTACAAGCAGTTTAAGCCGAAAACCAGGGGAACCAAGGGTGAAAGACCCGGGCTAGAATAGGAAGCCTTATTACCGGGTTTCAAAACCTTAATTCTCCAGTTCACCCTTCAAGGGTTGAGAGGGTTGCCCAGCTGGGGATACTCCTTCAAGCCTAAAGAGCCTGAGAAAACAGCCATAGCCAGCGGCAGAGACCTCAGAATCTCCCCTAAACATGCAAGAGAAATCTGCGTAGCCATCAGAGGGCTTAAACTTGAAGACGCAAAGAAGCTTCTGGAGGAGGTTGCAGAAGGCAGGAAGCCCATAGCCTTCCGACGCCACCACGGAAAGGTTGGACATAGAAGAGGCCTGCAGAGCTGGTATGCGGGACGCTACCCTAAGAAGGCCTCCAAAACCATCCTGAAGGTTCTGGAAGCCCTGGAGGCTAATGCCTCAGAGAAGGGGCTAGACTCGGATAGGCTTAAAATTGTTCACGCCGCAGCCCAGAGGGGGCCCAAGATAAGAAAGTACATGCCAAGAGCCTTCGGCAGAAGTACTCCCTACTTCCAAGAGCTAACCCACATAGAGCTTGCAGCCGTTGAAGCCTAAAACTCCCGGAACAGATTTTTAAGCCTTAAAAGGCTTTTCCCTTTTAACTCTAAGAGGTTTCGAAGGTTATGGTTTCCACCTATGATGTTGGAAGCATGCCTCTCACCGGAAGCCTGGAAGCCTTCACCCAAGGCCTTAAAGCCTTCCAGGCAGGTGAAACCCTGACCGAGCCTGCCAGATACTTCGCAGACAAAATCGTGGAAGGCTTCGCCGACAAGGTTAAAGCCGGAATAGATGTGCCGAACTATCCTCAGCTTAGAGACATGAACCAGATGTTCCTCGAGATGTTTGAGGGGCTGATGAAGGTTGAAGGAGCCTACGTGGCTGAGAGGCTTCAACTCAAACCCGGCATGGGAATGCTTCCCGAAGTCCAAGTTTTAAAGGCTGAAGCCGAGAGAGTCCTTGAAAAGCTTGAAAACCCTCCTGAAAGATTGAAGGTTAAAGTTTGCGTAACCGGACCCTACACGCTGGCCTCCATTTTCTTGGAGAAAGACGCTGAACTCTTCAGGGATTTAGGCGAAGTTCTGGCTGAGGTGGCTTCAAAAAACTTTTTCAGGGAGGGGAAAATCGAGGTTTCCATGCTAAGCCTTGACGAGCCTGTCTTCGGCACGGTGGACGACTCGCTGCTCGATTACGGCTCGCTTGGAAGAGAGGAGCTTTTGAAGGCTTGGGATAGAATCTTCTGGGAGGCGAAAACCAGGAAGGTCGAAACAGTTCTACACCTCCACGACACAAGGAACGAGCTCTTCTGGGACCTGGAAAACCTTCAAATAGTGGAATCCCACGTTGGCGACTTCATCTACTCTTCCACCAAGGTGAAGAGGCTTGTTGAGGAAAGAGATAAATTCCTCAAGGCCAGCATAGCCCTAACAGATTTCGACAGCCTCATAGCTGAAAAACTGAAAAGCCAGGGTGAAGCCGAAAGCATAGAACAGAAAATCGGGGCAGTATGGTCGGACATAAAGAAAGGGAAAACCAGGCCGGACTTCTTCCTAGAAAGCGTGGAAGCCATGAGGGCCAGGGTTAAAGCCGCCATAGAATTTTTTGGGGAGGAGAGGATTCCCTACTCCGGGCCTGAATGTGGGCTGAGCAGTTTTCCAACCTACGCCTGCGCGTTGGAATGCTTGAGGAGAACCGTGGAAGCCTCGAAACTCTCCTAATTTTCCAGTATAGCCTTCAAGGTAGCGCCTTTAACGGGCTTCTGTGGAGGGTAAGGTTTAAAGCTTTGCTTTATTTATTTGTCTAAAGCATTCCCAGTTCGGGTTTGCACGGGTGCCATAAGAGATATGTCGGCTGTGAAGCATATATTAGCGGAGAATAAGCGTAGGGCTTCAGTAGACGAGTTTCTCAGCCGTGAGCTTTCCAGAGCCGGATACGGCGGCGTAGACCTGGCGAAAACCCCTCTGGGCACCCGGGTGACCATCTACGCTGTAAGGCCCGGCATAGTTATAGGTCGAGGTGGAGAAAACATCAAGCGTTTAGCCAGAACCCTCGAGGAGCGCTTCGGCCTTTTCAACCCTCAGATAGCTGTAGCCGAAGTTCCTGTTCCAGAGCTTAACCCTTACATTATGGCTTCGAAGGTTGCCAGCGCCCTGGAGCGTGGCGTCCACTTCCGCCGGGCCTGCTACTGGGCGCTTAACAGCATTATGAATGCTGGGGCTTTAGGCTGCGAAATAATCATAAGCGGAAAGCTTACCACCGAGCGTGCCCGCTACGAGAAGTTTAAGGCAGGATACCTGCCAAAGGTTGGAGACCCCGTTCTCAAGCACGTGAAGAGAGCCGTAGCCTACACGCTGCTGAAGCCGGGGCTCTTCGGAATCCAGGTAACCATAGTGCCTCCAGACTACACCTCCCCCGACTACGTGAAAATCGCTGAGCCGCCGCCAGAGCTGGAAGCTAAGCCGGCTGAGGAAGCTGAAAAACCCTCAGAGGAAAAAGGTGAAGGCGGAGAAGCTGGAGAAGAGGTGAAAGCCGATGCCGGCGCTTAGCGCTGAGGAAGCCAGGCGGATGAGCAGGGAGGAAAGGTCTAAAAAAATAGAGGAGCTCAGAGCCGAGCTTATGAAGCTTAGAACCGATATGAAGACGAAGGGTAAAGTTGAGAATCCTTCAGCCCTGAGAGAGCTTAAGAGGTCCATAGCCCGCCTTCTAACCATTCAAAGAGAGGAGGAGTTGAAAGGAGGCTGAAGACATGCCCTTGACACCTCGAAACCTGACCAGGCATGAACTCATAGGCTTAGAGGTTAAGGTTGCAGGCAGCAGCCATAAAGGCTACGTGGGAATCTCAGGCAGAATCGTAGATGAAACAAGAAACATGCTGGTAATCCTCTCCGACGGAAAGTTCAAGCGGGTTCCGAAAAAGGTTTCAACCTTCCACTTCAAGCTTCCCGATGGAAGACGTGTAGAGGTTGAAGGCTGGAGAATCGTGGGGAGGCCGGAGGATAGGGTTAAAAAAGTCCTTGCTAGGAGATGGTAGCCGTGGCTGGAACTGTTAAGGCTAGGAACATAGGGCTTTCCGTCAAGCCTCCAAAGGAAACCTGCGAGGACAAGGACTGCCCCTTCCACGGAAGCCTGCCTGTAAGAAAAAAGCTTCTCGAAGGGAAGGTTGTAAGCGCCAAGATGAAGGGCACCGTCGTAGTCCAGCGGGACTACCTACACTACGTTCCAAAGTATATGCGCTACGAGCGGAGGAGAAGCCGGATATCCGCGCATTGTCCTCCATGCTTCAAGGTGGATGAAGGCGACATCGTGAAGATTGCCGAGTGCAGGCCTCTGAGTAAAACTGTTTCATGGGTTGTGGTTGAAAAGGTTGAGAGGGGTGGCTGATGCCTGCTCCGAAAACTAGGGCTGTAAGCGCTAGGGGGATAGTTGAATACCGGCCTAAGGTTGCCAGAGGCCTGCCTGCAGGAGCCATGGTGAGATGCGCCGATAACACCGGAGCCAAAGAGCTGAAGATAATCCAGGTTATAGGCTACAAGGGCCGGATTAGGAGGATTCCTACGGCCAAGGTTGGCGACCTAGTGATGGTTTCTGTGAAAAAGGGAACCCCCGACATGCGGAAGCAGATTTTCCCCGCCGTAATAATCAGGCAGAGAATGCCGTATCGGAGGGCTGACGGAACCATCATCCAGTTTGAAGATAACGCTGCAGTGGTTATGACGATGGAAGGAGAGCTTAAGGGAAGCGAAATCAGGGGTCCCGTGGCCAAGGAGGCAGCGGAGAGGTGGCCCCGAATAGCCAGCATGGCCAGCATGATAGTTTAAGGTGGAAAAAGGTTGAAGCGTTCATCAGTTAAACCCTCAAGCCAGCGGAAGTCCATGTATCAGGCTTCCCAGCATGTCAGACATAAAATGCTTTCAGCCCGCCTGGCCTCGGACCTAAAAATAAAATACGGCGTGAAGTCTTTCCCCGTAAGGAAGGGGGACACCGTCCGCATACTTCGTGGAGCCTACGCTGGAGTGGAAGGGAAAATCAGAAAGGTAGACCTTAAAAATTTCAGGGTAACCATCGACGGAGTCACCAGGGAGAAGGCTGACGGCACAACAGTCTACGTGCCCGTTCACCCATCAAACCTCATGCTTGTAAAGCTTGACCTAGGCGACAAGTGGAGGTCCAGCCGGCTTGAAGCCCTGTCAAAAATTAAGGAGGCTGAACTCCTAGAGGAGGAAGGCGTGGAAGAGCCTGAAGGTGGAGGCTGAAGTTCATGGGCAGAATGGGAGAGTCGAAGCATCTTAAAAGGCATGTTTCACCGAGGTTTTGGCCCATTCACAGAAAGGAGAAGATTTGGGCTGTTAAGCCTTCACCAGGCCCCCACCCGAGGGAACGCTGCATACCGCTTATCATAGTTATAAGAGACATGCTTGGCATCGTGAAAAACGCCAGGGAAGCCAAGCTTATCCTGGCTGAGGGGAAGGTTTCCGTCGACGGAAAGGTTAGGAGGGACGCAGGTTTCCCCGTAGGCTTCATGGACGTGGTGGAAATAGCAGGCTTCGAGAAAGCCTATAGGGCTCTGCCCCACTCGAAACGTTTCCTAACCTTCCTCGAAGTCGACGGAAACGAGAAAGCCTTCAAACTCTGCAGGATAGAAAATAAGACCACCGTTAGGGGAGGCCACATCCAGCTTAACCTACACGACGGCAGAAACCTGCTGGTAAAAGTTTCAGACCCCAGCAAGCCGGAGGAAGATGTCTACAAGACCGGGGACACCGTTAAGCTTGACCTTAAGAGCAGCGAGATCACCGGCCACTACAAGTTCGGCGAGGGAGCCTACGTTGTGGTTACAGGAGGGAAAAACGTTGGCGTCCACGGCGTCGTAGCATCCGTTGAACGGCCTAACCCTCTAGCCCAAACCATAGTTAAAATCAGAAGCCCCGCAGGTGCTGAATACAATACGGCAGCCCGCTATGTGATGGTTGTCGGCGAAGGAAAGCCTGAAATAAAGCTTCCAGAGGTGTAAGACGTGGCGGCTGAAGACTGCAGCCTCTACTATCAACGCTGGGAGCAGAATCCGATGACGAAGCCTAAGATAGGGAAGGTCACGGTTAACATCAGCGTTGGAAGGTCTGGAGACCCCCTAGAAAGCGCCATGAAGATTCTTGAGCAGCTCACAGGACAGAAGCCCACGGTCAGGCGGGCTAAGAAAACCATTAAGGACTTCGGTATTAGGAGGGGGGAGCCCATAGCCTGCCTGGTCACCCTCCGAGGAGAGAAAGCCTTAGGTTTCCTTCAAAAAGCCTTGACGGCTGTGGGGAACAAGGTTAAGGTTTCAAGCCTCGACGAGCATGGAAACTTCTCCTTCGGCATAAGGGAGCACATAGAGCTTCCAGGCGTGAAATACGACCCCCACCTGGGCATAGTGGGAATGGACATATGTGTTACACTTGAAAAGCCAGGGTACAGGGTTAAACGCAGGAAGAAGGCTGCCTCGAAGGTTGGAGGAAGGCAGAAGCTTACCAGAGATGAGGCTATATGCTTCCTCCGGGAAATGGGTATAGAGCTGGTAGGAGGCTAAACAGGAATGGCGAAGAAGAAGCCTAAAAAAGTTAGAAAGTATGGTAAGGGGAGCAGGCCCTGCCAGCGGTGCGGAGCCTACGGGCCCATAGTTAGAAGGCTGGGCATAAACCTCTGCCGGCAGTGCTTCCGCGAGCTAGCCCCAAAACTCGGCTTCAAAAAGCATATTTAAGGTGTGAAAGGTTGACGCTTCAAGACCCCCTAGCCAACTGCCTTGCAACCATCTACAACTGCGAGATGAGGCATAAAAAGGAGTGCCTGGTCTACCCTGCCTCAAAGCTTATAGGAAGAGTTCTCCAGGTCATGCAGAAGCACGGCTACATCGGCGAGTTCGAGTATATCGACGACGGCAGAGGGGGGAAATTCAGAATTCAGCTTTTAGGCAGGATTAACAGATGCGGGGTGATTAAGCCCAGGTTCCCCGTGCCAGCCAAGGAGATAGAAGCTTTCACCCGGAAGTATCTGCCCTCCAAGGACATAGGCATAGTGATTATGACCACTCCCGTAGGGGTTATGTCCCATAGGGAGGCGGTGGAAAAGCAGACTGGAGGAAGGCTTCTAGCCTACGTATACTGAGAGGGATGCTGGAATGGTTAGGCTTCCCGTCGAGGAAAGAACCGTGGAGCTCCCTGAAGGGGTTACAGCCTCCTACGAGGGCGGGGTTTTAACGGTTAAAGGCCCCCGAGGCGAACTTCGCAGAAACCTCGCTCACGCTGGAGTTGAAATCAAGGTTTCAGACGGGAAGGTTATAGTTAGAAGGGAGTGGGCTGGAAAGCGTGAAAGGTCCATGATCGGGACGGTGGCAGCCCACATCAAGAATATGGCTTTAGGAGTAAGCCGCGGCTTCACCTACAAGCTTAAAATAGTTTCCTCCCACTTTCCCATCACCGTGAAGGTTTCAGACGGGAAGGTTCACATTGAAAACTTCATAGGTGAAAGAAGGCCGAGGACAGCGAAAATCGTGGGGAACGCTCAAGTCAAGGTTGAAGGGGAAGATGTGATAGTGCAGGGAATAAGCCTTGAAGACGTAAGCCAGACAGCCGCCAACATCCAGCAGGCAACTAAAATCAGGAAGAAAGACCCCAGGGTCTTCCTCGACGGCATCTACATCTACGAGAAAACCGTAGGGGGACAAGCCTGAAAATGGCTAAACCGAAAATCCCAGAGGCTGAAAAAGCCCGCCGCAGCCTTTCCAAGAAAATCAGGCAGGCTAAGGCTGGGAAGCCACGCTTCATAAGGCAGGAAAGCTGGCGTTACAAGCGGGTTAAACCCTCCTGGAGGAAGCCTAGAGGCATAGACAGCAGGATGAGACGCAGCAAGAAGGGCTGGCCGGCTTCCCCGAGCACAGGCTACAGAACTCCTAAAAGCATTCGAGGCCTGCACCCTTCAGGCCTCTCAGAAGCCCTAGTCCACAGGGTTGAAGACCTTAAAGGCTTAAACCCTCAAACTCACGCCGTTAGAATCGCTGGAAGCGTGGGAAGAAGAAAGCGTATTGAAATTTTCAGGGAGGCTAAAAGCTTAGGCCTCAAAGTTCTGAATCCCCCTAAAACCGTTGAAGCTGGGAAAGGTGAGGCAGGGTGAGCCTGAAAAGCCAGCGTAGGCTTGCAGCTGAAATTCTAAGCGTGGGAGAAAGCAGGGTTTGGGTAGACCCTGAAAGGTTTGAGGATGTATCCTCAGCCATAACCCGGCGGGAAATCGAACATCTCATAAAGGACGGGGCCATCAAGGCTAAACCCGTTAAGGGTGTGAGCAGGGGCAGGGCTAGGGTTAAACATTTGAAACGTAAACAGGGGCGTAGGAGGGGGCCTGGAAGCCGTGAAGGCCCGGCTAAGGCTAGAACGCCTAAAAAGCGTAGGTGGACCGCCACCATCAGGGCTATAAGGAAAACCCTACAGCAGCTTAGGGACTCTAAAAGTATAACTCCCTCCACTTACAGGATGCTTTACACCATGGCGAAGGGAGGGGTTTTCCGAAGTAGAAGCCAGCTTCTCCAGCACATTAAATCTTCAGGTCTCATAGTTAGACGTAGGGGTGCACTTAGACGTGGCTAGAGGGCCGAGATACAGAGTTCCATTCAGAAGACGTAGAGAATGGAAAACAAACTATTACAGGCGTAGGGAGCTGCTTAAGTCAGGAGAGCTAAGGCTGGTTATCAGGCCAACCCTCTCCAACGTTATAGCCCAGTTTATCAAAGCCAACCTCCGGGGAGACCAGGTTCTAACCTCAGCGGTTTCAAGGGAACTGGCTAAAAACTTCGGCTGGAAGGCACCATGCGGAAACCTTCCCGCAGCATACCTCACAGGGCTTCTAGCAGGGTTAAAAGCCAGAAAGGCTGGAGTGGAGAAGGCTCTTCTAGACGTTGGAGTTAAAAAGCCTAACCCCGGCTCACGGATATACGCAGGGCTTAAAGGCGTTTTAGATGCAGGGGTGAACGTTCCACACGACCCTGAAATGCTTCCAGGCGAAGATCGTGTATCTGGGGAGCACATAGCCTCCTACTGGAAAAGCTTGGAGCCCCAGCTTAGAGAGCAAAGGTTCTCCCAGTATTTGAAGGCTGGCCTCAGCCCGGAGGAGCTCCCCCAACACTTTGAAAAGGTTAAGCAGGCGATTCTCAAAGCCTTCTCCTGAAGGGAACGTTTATATTTTGAGGTTTTCCTACCTTTTGGTGCTCTAACGCTTAAGGGTTAAGGCGAGGCTGAAGATGGCTGCGATAAAACTTCCGGGAGGGAGAATGAGAGAACATGGCCAGTGTTGAGGCTGCTGAGTGGACTCCGAGAACCAAGCTTGGAAGGCTTGTGCTTGAAGGTAAAATAGTGTCCATGGAGGAGGTTTTCAATTCAGGCTACAGGATTCAGGAGCCTGAAATAGTTGACAGGCTTCTCCCAGACCTTAAACAGGAAGTTCTCTCCATGGGGATAATCCAGAAGCAAACCGACGCTGGAGAGCAGTCCCGCTTCCGCGTTGTGGTAGCCGTTGGAAACGAAGACGGCTTCGTAGGCGTTGGAACAGGGAAAGCCAGGCAGATAAGGCTGGCAGTGGACAAGGCAACCATGTACGCCAAGCTTAACATTACACCTGTAAGGCGGGGATGCGGAAGCTGGGAGTGCGGCTGCGGTAAACCGCATTCCGCACCCTTCCATGTTGAAGGGAAATGTGGAAGCGTAAGGTTTGAGATTATTCCAGGCCCAAGGGGGCTGGGCCTCGTAGCCAACGAAACGGCGAAAATAATTCTGAAGCTTGCAGGAATAAAGGACTGCTGGACGAGAAGCTTCGGCTCCACCAGTACAGCCACATCGCTGGCCTTCTCCGTTTATGACGCCCTAAAGAGAACCTATAAGGTTGTCACCCCCCAGGACTGGGTGAGGTAGCCTTCTGAAGCCTCCCCAGGTAGGCGTCCGATGTTTACGTAACATAACCGTTATAACTTACAATGGTTAAAGAATTTCAAGAATCGCCTTTAAAGGCAGTGAACAGGGGATGGCTGAAAAATCTGAGGGTAAACAGCTTAAACCAGCCTGCCTTGCCGTAGTAAGAATTAGAGGCACCGTTAACGTCCGCGGAGACGTAAAGGGCACCCTCGCCATGCTGAGGCTTCACAAGCCAAACCACGCTGTTCTCATCCCGGCTACGCCGACCTACCTTGGAATGCTTCAGAAGGCGAAAGACTACATCAGCTGGGGGGAAATCTCCGAGGAAACCCTAGCCAAGCTCCTCCAGCGTAGGGGAAGGCTTAAAGGAGGAAAGCCTTTAACCCAGGAATACCTGAAAAAGCTTGGCTTCAAAAGCTTTCTAAGCGTTGCCAAGGCGCTTCACTCAGGAAAATTATCTCTTAAGAGCTTACCAGACCTTAAACCAGTGTTCCGCCTTCACCCTCCCTCAGGAGGCTTTAAGAAGCCTGTGAAAAGAGCTTTCGCTGAGGGCGGAGAACTGGGCTACAGAGGTGAAAGAATAAACGAGCTTTTAGAGCGTATGATGTGAAGGTTAAATAGGTGTGGAAGATGCCTCACAAGCTCAGGAAGACCAGGTGGCACAGGGGCTCCCGAACCTGCGGTTGGGGTAAGGTAGGCCAGCACCGGAAAAGCGGGGGGCGAGGAGGCTTCGGAAAGGCTGGGCTGCACAAGCACAAGTGGACTTGGACGGTGAAGTATGCTCCCAACCATTTCGGGAAACATGGTTTCCGCTGTCCAACAGGCCAGGGGGAAGTTAAAACCATAAACGTTGGAAGGCTTTCAGAGCTTGTGGAAGAGCTTGTTGCAGCCGGCAGGCTTAAGCCCGGAGGGAAAGGAGAGGTAGAGGTGGGCCTCTCAGACTTCGGCTTCGAGAAGCTGCTTGGAAGAGGCAGCGTTAAAAGGCCTCTCACCGTTAAGGCTTCAGCCTTCTCAGAGGAGGCTGAAAGGAAAATTGTGGAGGCTGGAGGGCGCATAGTGAAGGCCGGAGGATAAGGAGGCTATGGCTGGGAAA
>Ga0190363_1000207_pt1 | contig 33509 bp, 41 predicted proteins | sample 48721867_MG_FD_161272 | JGI IMG/M metagenome (GOLD analysis project Ga0190363, IMG submission 161272) | Hydrothermal vent microbial mat bacterial communities from Southern Trench, Guaymas Basin, Mexico - 4872-18-6-7_MG | ecosystem: Environmental > Aquatic > Marine > Hydrothermal vents >... | reverse complement strand
GCCGTCTTCCTAAGCTGCCTCACAGCCGAGACGCCCCTGGCCCTGGCCCTCTTCATCCTCGCCGCCCTCAGCGCTGCCCTGACGTTTCTCTACAGCCTCCGATGCCTCAGCCGGACCTTCTACGGTTATGAGAGCCATCACCTGGAGGAGCTGGAGCACCACGGCCACCACATCCATGAGGCTCCGCCGGTGATGTGGGTTCCCTACGCCATCCTCGTCGTTTTGGTCGTCGGCGTGGGCCTCCTAGGCCTTATAGGCCTGGTGAACCCCCACCTATCGCCGGAGCTCTTCTTGGAGGAGCAGATGCACCACATGCTCCATGGACTCCACGTCCACGCCCCCACGGTTCACGTGGAGCCCTCCCTGAAGCTGACGGCCGTCTCGGTCTCCGCCGCCATGCTCCTCCTGGGAGGCCTACCAGGGTGGCTCTTCTATCTATCCCGCAGGGCCGACCCCTGGGAGCTGGTCTCTAGGTCAAGCCTCCTCAAAGGGATTCACACCTTCCTCTGGAACCGGTGGTATATGAATCCCCTCTACTACGCCGTCTTCGTCGACGGCCTTCTCTCCTTCAAGGATTGGCTCTTCAGGGGGTTGGAGCAGCTCTTCTTCGACAGGTTGAGCGGCGCAGTGGCCGGCTTCTTCCCCCTCATCTCAGCCTATATCTACGCGGGCTTTGAGCGGGAGATCATCGATAAAGGGTTGAACGAGGGGGTTCCAAGCGCCGCCACTTCCCTCTACCACCGGCTGAAGAGGGTTCAGACCGGCATCCTCAGCTTCAACATCCTATACATCAGCCTCACCCTCCTCGCCTTGATGTTCCTCTTGATTTACTGGTTTGGAGGTGGATGAGATGTATCTCCTAACACAGATATTGATCGTTCCCCTTCTCTTCTCTCCCGTAGCCTATCTGATGGGTAGGAGGCTGGAGAGGAATACCGGGTGGATCGCCTTCATCCCCCTAGCCTACACCCTCCTCCTCGCCCTCCTCGTCGCCGCCGAGGTCTGGGAGGGTCAGCCTCACCTGGAGCTCTATAGGTGGGCCCCTGAAGCCGGCTTGACCTTCGGCCTCCTCGCCGACGGCCTCAGCGTCTGGATGCTTCTTACCATCAACATCCTCTGCCTCTTCGTCAGCCTCTATAGTATCCCCTACATGGAGCATAGGTTCCACGAGTGGGAGCATGAGACCGGCGAGCATATAGGGCCCCAGGCCTACGGCACCTACTATGCGCTCTACCTCCTCTACGCCGTCGGCATGATGGGAACCGTCTTGGCCACCAACCTCATCGAGTTCTACCTCTTCTACGAGCTGATGCTCGTCCCCAGCTGGGCTCTCATCAACAACTACGGCTACGGAGAACGAGAACGCATAGGGATGATGTACTTCCTCTGGACCCACGTCGGAGCCGTCATCCTCCTAGCTGGGATCCTCACCAGCTACTGGATCACCGGCAGCTTCGAGATCAGCGCCCTCAGCGGCGTCGTCGGCAGCCCCCTCGCCTCCTGGATAGCCATCGCCATCCTCATAGGGTTCTTCACCAAGATGGCGGTCTTCGGTCTTCACATCTGGCTCCCCTACGCCCACGCCGAGGCTCCGACGCCCATCTCGGCGCTGCTGAGCCCCGCTATGATCGGCATAGGGGCCTACGCCGCCATAAGGCTAGTCGCCGTCCCGATGTATCCCGTCTTCAGGGGCTTCGCCACCCTCTTCTCCCTCTGGGCCCTGGTGACGATGGTCTACGGCGGCCTCATGGCCCTGGCTCAGGATGACATCAAGAGGTTCCTCGCCTACAGCAGCATCAGCCAGATGGGATACCTCTTCCTCGGTCTAGCTAGCGCCGCCGCCTATGGGTTATCAGGCGTCGTCTTCCACTATGTCAGCCACGGCTTCGGAAAGTGCATCCTCTTCTGCGTCGCCGGCATACTCATCTCCAGGGTTGGAACTAGGAGCATCAAGGAGCTGGGAGGCCTCGCCGACAGGATGCCCCTCACCGCCACCCTCACCCTCCTCGGCTTCTTCGCCATAGCCGGCGTCCCGCCGACGATGGGCTTCATGTCCAAATTCATGATCTTCAGCGGCGTCTTCTCCGGCGCCCTGGAGGGGTCGGCTGAGCAGGTGATCGTCGCTGTTGTCGCCATCATCATGACTGTGCTCACCGTCGGCTACGCCCTCTGGACCATGAGGCGCATCTTCTTCGGCCCCCTCCCCGAGAGGCTTAAGGAGGTGGAGGAGGCCCCGCCACTGATGCTGATCCCCCTCATCGTCTTCGCCGTCGTTGCCCTGGTGATAGGCATCTATCCAAGACTCGTCACCGACTATCTACTACCCTATTTCTCCTCCCTGCCCAAATAGCGCCGCTGGGGCCGACATAAGTTTTTTTAGTGAAGATGGGGTGAGCAAATAGGAAATGACGGTAGCCGTCGTCGGCCCCACACCCTTCATAACCTGCTTCGAGCTGGTGGGGGCTGAAGGCTTCGAGGCCGAGAGTGGCGAGGAGGCGGCTAGCCTTCTTAGGAGATTGGTGGAGGAGGGGGATTACAGGCTCATCATACTCCCAGAGAGATTCGCCGAGGAGACGCTCCCCGTGAGGGAGGCGGTGATGAGGAGGGGTGACATCTCCCCCATCTTCGCCTTGATACCCGACCTCACCCTAGAGACGGGGATGAGGATGGAGGAGTTGAAGAGAGCCGTCTCCCTCGCTGTAGGGACCAAGTTGGAGCTGTGAGAGGATGGAGAGAGTCGTCTCGATAGGTGGGCGCCTCCAAAGGCTTCTGGAGGAGGCTGAGGAGGAGGCGAGGAGGTGCATCGAGGAGGCGAGGGGGAGAGCTGAGGCCCTCCTGGAGGAGGCGAGAAGGGAGGCGGAGGAGAGACTTGAGAGGGCTAAGAGAGGCGTAGGCGTAGACGACATCCTCAAGAGGGAGGAGGAGGAGGCCAAGAAGGAGGCCGAGAGGAAGATAAGGGAGTATAGACGGCGGGTAAGGGAGGTGGAGAAGAGGGCGAAGGAGAACTTCGAGGAGGCCGTCTCCCTCGTCTTAAAGGAGGTGCTGCCCCTTGGCTGAGGAGGCCCTGGAGCTGGAGGCGAGGCTGATAGAAAGGGTGGTGGAGAGGAGGGAGGCCATACTAAAGGAGGCGGAGGAGGAGGCCGAGAGGATCCTCAGGGAGGCTGAGGAGGAGGCGAGGAGGATCAGGGAGGAGGCTGAGAGGGAGATCCTCAACCTCCTCTCCTCGGATCTCAAGGCCCTTAGGGATAGGATCATAGGGGCAGGTGAGCTGGAGGGGAGGAGACTCCTAATGGAGGCGAGGGAGAAGGCTGTCTCCACCGTCTTCCAGGAGGTGGAGCGGAGGATGAGGGAGATCGCCGAGGGGAGAGATGAGAGCGTGGACTACGATGCAGTCCTCAGCCACCTCATCTTGGAGGGAGTGGAGGCAATAGGGGGTGGAGACATCATCATCCAGGCCAACGAGAGGGACTTGGAGAGGATCAGGAGGATGTTAAAGGAGGTTCGGAGGGAGGCTGAGAGGAGGGTGGAGGAGGTAAACCTCAAGCTGGATGGAAAACCCATAGAGGCGATGGGGGGCGTCATCCTCAGAAGCGTCGACGGCTCCAAGATCTATTACAACACCCTGGAGGGTCGTCTCGCCAGGGTAAGGAGGAGGCTGGAGGGGAGGGTGGCTGAGGTTTTGGGGGTGATATAATGTCCCTGGTTGGAACCATAGAGAGGATTAACGGCTCCCTCGTGGTAGCGAGATTTGAGAAGGAGCCCAAGATAGGCGACCTGGTGGAGGTAGGCGACCTCCGACTAATGGGGGAGATCGTCAGACTCAGCGAGAAGACGGCCTACATACAGTGCTATGAAACCACCAGCGGCCTGAGACCGGGAGAGCCGGTGCTGGACACCGGGAAGCCCCTGGTGGCAGAGCTGGGCCCCGGCCTCATGGGGACCATCGTGGACGGCGTGGAGAGGTCGGAGGTGAAGCTCTGGGAGATAGCCGGCCCCTTCGTCACCCGAGGCATCCATATTCTTCCCCTAGATAGGGAGAGGAGGTGGAGCTTCGAGCCTAAGGCCAAGCCCGGGGATAGGGTGGTGGAGGGCGACATAATAGGCGTCGTCCAGGAGACCCCCTACTTCCAGCATAGGATCCTCGTCCCGCCGGGTGTGAGGGGTGTCATCGAGTCGGTGGAGAGGGGAGACTTCACCGTGGAGGAGACCGTGGCCACCCTCAGGACGCCCTGGGGGGAGCGGCGGGAATTGAGGATGATGCAGACCTGGCCGGTGAGGAGGCCGAGGCCCTACAAGGAGAGGCTGCCCCTAGAGAAGCCACTCATCACGGGTCAGAGGGTCATCGACACCTTCTTCCCAGTTGCCAAGGGGGGAGCCGCCTGCATACCCGGGGGGTTCGGCACCGGCAAGACCGTCATGCTCCAGCAGATCAGCAAGTGGGCCGACGCCGATGTCATAGTCCTCATCGGCTGCGGCGAGCGTGGAAACGAGATGGCCGACGTCGTCACCCACTTCCCAGAGCTGACCGACCCCCGCACGGGGCGGAGGCTCATAGAGAGGACCGTCATCATAGCGAATGTCAGCAACATGCCCGTCTCGGCGAGGGAGGCCAGCATCTACATGGGCGTGACCCTGGCGGAGTATTATCGAGATCAGGGCTACGACGTGGCTGTCATGGCCGATTCCACCTCCAGGTGGGCTGAGGCCCTCCGAGACCTCTCCGGACGCCTAGAGGAGATACCTGCTGAGAGGGGCTTCCCCGCATATCTCGCCGACAGGATCGCCGAGATCTATGAGAGGGCCGGGAGGGTTATCACCCTGGGCTCCGGGAAGCGAATTGGAAGCGTCACCATCCTGGGCGCTGTCTCGCCGCCCGGCGGAGACTTCAGCGAGCCCGTGACGACGCATACGCTGAGGTTCGTCGGCGCCTTCTGGGCCCTGGACACAGAGCTGGCCTTCAGGAGGCATTTCCCAGCCATAAACTGGCTGAGGAGCTTCACCCGCTACCTCGATGTGGCCTCTAGGTGGTGGTCTCAGTATGAGCGGGATTGGGAGAGGCTGAGGGAGAGGGCCCTAGGCCTCCTGGAGGAGGCCTCTGAGATAGAGGAGACGGCGAGGATCATCGGTGAGAAGGCGCTGCCTGATGAGCAGAGGCTGGTGCTCCTGATAGCCGAGATGATAAGGGAGGGCTTCCTGGTTCAGAACGCCTTCCACGAGGTGGACACCTATTGTGAGGCTGAGAAGCAGGCTAAGATGCTGAGGGCTCTCATGGAGTTCTATGACCGGGTGGAGCCCCTGGTGAGGAAGGGGATACCCATAGAGAGGATCAGGGAGCTCCCCATAATCTCGGAGCTTATGAGGCTGAAGGAGCGGAGGGGCCTAAAGCCCATAGAGGAGGTGATGAGGGAGATGGAGAGGCAGGTCGACGAGCTGGAGAGGGAGTATGAGGAGGTGTCTTAATGACGGTGGAGGAGGCAGGCCTCATCTATAGGACGACGACGGAGATCAGGGGTCCAATTCTCTTCGTCGAGGGGGTGAAGGGCGTCGCCTACGACGAGGTGGTGAGGGTGACGACGCCCACCGGCTATGAGGCCATCGGCTCTGTCCTCGACGTGTCGAAGGATTGGGCTATCGTCCAGGTCTTCGGCGACACCAGCGGCCTGGATCTCGACGTGAGCATAAGGTTCACGGGGGAGACCTTGAAGATACCTGTCTCCGACGAGCTGATCGGCAGGATCTTCAGCGGGAGCTTCGAGCCCCTGGATGGGATGCCCAGGCCCCTAAGCACCGATGAGCGAGACATCCACGGCGGAGTCATCAACCCAGCTGCGAGGGATGTCCCCAGCGAGTTCATCCAGACGGGTATCTCGGCCATCGACGGCATGAACAGCCTTGTTAGGGGGCAGAAGCTCCCCATCTTCTCCGAGTCGGGGCTTCCCCACAACCGATTGGCGGCTCAGATCGCCAGGCAGGCCACCATCCCTGGGCGTGAGGAGGAGTTCGCCATCGTCTTCGCCGCCATGGGGATAAAGCATGAGGAGGCTGAGTTCTTCAGGGAGGAATTCGAGAAGACGGGGGCCCTCAGCAAGTCGGTGATGATCCTCAACTTGGCCGATGACCCGCCGATTGAGAGGCTGGTGACGCCGAGGATCGCGCAGACCATAGCTGAGTATCTCGCCTTCGACCTCGATATGCATATCCTCGTCATCCTCACCGACATGACCAACTACGCCGAGGCCCTTAGGAGCATAAGCATCGCCAGGGAGGAGATTCCAACTCGGAAGGGTTATCCAGGCTACCTATACAGCGACTTGGCAACAATCTATGAGAGGGCTGGGAGGATCAAGGGGAAGAAGGGTTCAATAACGTTGATGCCGATATTGACAATGCCAGGCGGAGACATCACCCACCCCGTTCCAGACCTCACCGGATACATCACCGAGGGGCAGCTCATCCTCCAGAGGGATCTCTACCTCAGGGGTATCTATCCCCCCATGAATGTCCTGCCTAGCCTTTCGAGGCTGATGAAGGACGGTATAGGGGAGGGGAAGACCCGGAAGGATCATGCAGATGTCTCAAACCAGCTCTACATGGCCTACGCCGAGGGTATCAGGGCGAGGGGGCTGGTCCGCATCGTCGGCGTCGTCGGCCTCAGCGAGAGGGAGAGGCGCTACCTAGATTTCGCCGACGAGTTCGAGCGCCGCTTCGTCAATCAGGGATACTATGAGAATCGGAGCATAGAGGAGACCTTGGACATCGCCTGGGATCTCCTGGCGATGCTACCTGAGGAGGATCTCATCAGGGTGAGGGAGGCCTACATCAAGGAGTTCCATCCGAAGTATAGGGGTAAGAGGGTGGAGTAGGCTTTGAGCCTCAGCGGTGTGAGGCCGACGAAGGGCTTCCTCATGGAGTTGAAGAGGCGGATAAGGTTCATAGAGAGGGGCTGTGAGTTCCTCAAGCTGAAGAGGGATCACCTCGCCAAGGAGCTGAGCGCCTCCATAGAGGTATTGAAGGGGAGGAGGAGGCTGCTGCTGGAGGAGCTCAGGGAGGCCTATAGGGCTTTGACGGCGGCCTACATCGCCCTGGGGCCGACGGAGGTTCAAAGCCAGGCGAGATCCGTTAGACGGGGATTGAAGGTGGATATCATCCCAAGGAGCGTCATGGGGGTGTTATACCCCTATGTGAGGAGATGTGAGAAACCCAGCATAGAGGGAGAGCTGGATGTCACCCTCAGAAGGGTGGCCGAGAAGATGATGGAGGTCATCGACGATGTGATAAGGCTGGCGGAGTTCGAGGCGAGGATCGAGCGCATCGCCGACGAGCTGGGGAAGACCAACAGGAAGGTGAACGCCCTGGAGAACATAGTGATCCCGCAGCATAAGAGGATCATCAAGTTCATAGAGGAGAAGCTCGATGAGGAGAGCCTCGACGACCTAGTGAGGATAAAGCTCATCGGAGGTGCCCTGGCACGTCGAAGAGAGTGAGCCCAGGCCTACCTTACCTCGTCGTGAGATGCCACTCCCTATTGGGTAGGCTTCTCACGCCGAGTGATATGAGGAGGCTTGCAGAGGCCGGCGACATTGAGGGGTTTCTAAGGCTTCTATCTCACACTCCCTATGGTGAGATAGCCCTAGAGGATGGGGTTGACCCCTCCATCTCCCTGGAGAGGTCTCTCAACTATAAGCTCCTGGGGAGGGTGGAGGAGGTCCTCAGAGCGGCGCCTGGGAGGATGGGGGCTTTCCTAGAGGTCTTCACCTTGATGAGGCTTGAGGTGATAAACCTCAAGAGGATCCTTCGAGGGAGATTCACAGGTCTCCCCCCCAACACCATAATGGCTTCCCTCATACCCATGCAGCCTTATGAAGTAGCGGACTATGGAGAGTTGGCTGAGGCTGGAGATGTGGTGGAGGTGGTCTCCAGGTTGAGGGGCACCCCCTACGAGGCCCTTGAAGAGGCGTTGGATTTCCTAAGACTCTTCGACGCTCTCTGGCCTCTGGAGCTCCGCCTCAGCCACCTCTACTTCAGCGAGGTCTCCAGGGAGGCTGAGGTTCTCCCCCGTGTTGCCAGGTCTCTCGCTAGGAGGCTTATCGGCGTTGAGGTGGATGTTGAGAATCTATTGGCCGCCATAAAGCTCAGGGCTGTGGAGAAGCGGGGAGAGGTGTTGAGGAGGATTGGGGAGATCTTCACCTCAACCTACCTTATTGAACATGGGTTGATTAAGAGGGTCATAGAGGCGGAGTCTCTCCAACCCCTTATCAGGGGTCTTGATCATCCCTATGATTGGATATTGGAGCCTCTCTTAGAGGATGATATGGCGATGATCAGAGCAAGACTGAGGAGATATATCAGGACCCTGGCGATGGATGGGCGGAGAGTGGATGACTATGGGATGAGCGTCGCTCTCAGCTATATTATGCTCAACGAGTTGGAGAAGAATGATCTAGTCAGCATAGGATGGGGGCTGATCCAGGGGATACCGATAGAAAATGTAACTCGCTATCTCACCCACTCTCTATAACACTCTATAATTCCACCTCTTCCCATCGGATCATCATAGAAATATTAGGGGCCTCTAGGCCGTGAGAATTAGTATCGCCACGATCAATCCATATATCGCAAGCCCCTCCCCTAGAGCCACGAAGAGCAGAGACCAGATAGACAGCTCCGGCTTCTCCCTCAGCATCTCAGATCCAGCTCTGACGGCTGCTATGATGCAGACGGCCGCTGCAAAGCCAGCCCCTATCATCGTCAACGCACCCATTAAGAGGGGCCATGCCGATTCAGGTATCATCTCCCCACCACCTCCTGGAAGCATTATCAAGCTTACAATTAATATTACCCCTATGACGGCTCCCCACGAGCTAGCCCCCTCCAACGCTGCCTTCACACTCCCTTCGTCTCCTCGGCTTTTAGCCATGGAGGCGGTTAATCCAAGTCCCACTATCAATAGGATGCTTGCAAAGATGGTGGTCACTGAGGGCATCGTCTCCATGCTCAGCATGAGCGCTGTGATGAATCCGTAGACAAGTATCAATCCCCCGAGGAGGTTGAGAGAGACGCCCCAGGGAGAGGTCTTCCCCTTCTCCACAGCGGCTGAGGCGTTTAATGTGGAGCCATGTGTGAGGCACCACGCTGCTGCTATGATACTAGCAGCGATGGTTATCGCGGCTGAAAGGGTTTCGATCTCGACTCCCTCCCTTTCCTTATTGATAGCTCGTGGAGAGCTATCGGTATCTCCTTTTAGCTCCCTATTTCCTCATATATGTTTTACTGCTTTTACTCTCAGCCATCAATGAATATTTAATATGGAAGGGTCTAAACCTAATTCCCCCTCCCTGGAAGAACTTGCCCATGAATTCATAGTAGAGCAGCCTCAGTGATTGGACCGAGCTTGAGACGAATTCGAAGGTCATGGCGATGATGTTGGTGAGGACAAGGCCCCCTGGACCCATGAAGTGTCCAAGAGAGTGGGCGGCGATGGCGAGGCTGGCGTGGGCCAAGGCGAAGGCCGCGATCCTGAGGAAGGAGAAGAAGTTAGCTAGGCCCTCGACGAAGGTCATTAAAAGCGCTCCGATGCCCTCTCCCATAGCTTCCATCCCAAAGTGCCTTTGTCTCAGCGCGATGAGTAGGGGCTCCAGGGTTGATAGGATGAGCCCCGCGATCATCATGGAGAAGGAGTAGTGGCCTAAGAGTTGGAAGATGTCCCCCACCTTCAGGTAGTATAGGGCTCCGAGATATAGGCCTAAGACGAAGAGAATAGCTCCAAGGCCATGCTCCCCTAAGGCGCCGAGGGGCTCCCCCTCTCTGATGTGGTTGATGGCTCCGAGGATCAATCCGAAGCATATTTCAGCCACCGCTATGCCCAATACGGTCTTCATGAGCTTCCCTATGTCGTGTATGGGGCTGAAGAGGATTGGATGAAGCAATCCCTCTATGAGGAACACCTCGCCATAGAGGAAGCCGAAGATCATGGCTGAGATCCCCATGGGTATGAAGAGGGCTCCGAGCTTAGACATCATCCCCCTCTTATACCTCCTGGAGAGGAGGAAGCCTAAGATGAGAAATATGGCACCCTGTCCAACATCTCCAAACATCAAACCAAATTGGAGGCTGAAGACGAGGATCGTGATATAGGCAGGGTTGATCTCATGGAGGGAGGGCCATCCCCTAAGCGTCGTCAGGGTCCAGGCTGGCTGGAGCACCTTGGGCTTTATCTCCGGTGGAGGCGTTGGGACATGCTCATGAGGCTCTGGGCTCTCCAGCTCCATGTAGATACTCTCACCGATTCTCTTCTCCACTTCGCCGATGATCCTTTGGAGCCTCGGGATCCTCTTATCCGGCACCCACCCCTGAATGATGGTGACCACCTTCGATCTGAGGGTTGATATCCTCTCATCCGATAATAGCCTAAGAATATAGTGGAGGGAGATGAGGAGAGGGAGAGTTTTTTCACCTCTGATCTCTTCTACCTCCTCCTTGTATCGACTCTCCACTTCCCTCCTTAGTTTATCATATTTCTCCTTGAGTTCTTCGATTTTCCTTCTGTGATTCTCTTTAAGCCTCCTAAGCTTCTCCTCCTCACCATATTCTTCAACCCTCTCCCCCCCAGCCTTTAAAGCCTCCAGCCTCCTCTGATAATTCCTTATAGCCTCCTCCCTCCTCTCGGGGTCTAGAACAAGCAGGATATCGCCTGGACTGAGGACGTCGAAGACATCCTTCACCTCGAAGACTAGGAAGAGGGCCTCAACCCATCGACGATGTTCCTCCGAGCCGAAGATGAAGATGAAGGCCTCCTCAGGGTTCACATCAACCGTCTTATAGAAGAGGTCTGGATACCTCCTCAAGTAAACCTCCAGCTCCCTGATGACCTCCTTCTTGGCGAGGCCGACGGAGAAGCAGCGCTTAAACTCCTCTGGCTCCAAAGCCCTAATGGATTCGAGCCTAGCTTTCAGCCTCAATATCTCCTCCTTCAGCCTCTTCACGGCCTCATTATAGGCGGCCTCCTCCTTCTCGACCCTGGCCTGAAGCTCCTCCATCAGCCTCTTAATCTCCTCATCCCTACGGCGCTCCAGCTGTTGAAGCCTGGAGATGAGCCTCTCAACGTCCTCAAGAACCTCCCCCACCATCCCCTCGGGGTCGTCCATCAACCGCTGGAGCTCTTCCCTCTCGGGCAGCTGCGGCGTGAGCTCCAACCCCTTTAAATACTCCAAAACCCTTCGAAGGCTCTGACGAACCCTCTCGTAGAGGGGTTTGAAGTCTATCTCCCTCTCCACCAATCCAGTAAACTCTGGGCCCGTGACCTCCTTCAGCTGGATGACCCTCGCCCTTCCGAGGGCGTCTAGTATGATGCCCTCGTACTCCGGCGGCGTGATGATGGTGACTTTCTTCATCAAAGCGACTCAACTATATTCCTAGAAATATGATTAAAAACTTTCTAGCCGATGTGGAGGAGGGTTTTGAAGGAGCTGAGGGCTGAGAGGGAGACCGCTCTCAGGATATCTCCATCGGTGACTATGCCCTCTAGACGCTCATCCTCCATAACCACAAGCCTTCCTATGCCATGCTTCCTCATCCTCCTCATCGCCTCCAGGATGCTCTCATCTTTGGAGATGGTGATGAGGGGGGTGGACATGATCTCCTTCACCCTAACCTCGCAGGGGTCTCGGCATGGCGCCACAACTCTCTCTAGTATATCCCTCTCCGTCACAATCCCTATGGGTTTTCCCCTCCCCATAACGATGATGCATCCAATTCCCTTATCCATCATCAGGAGGGCTGCATCCCTCACATTCGCCTCTCCATCGATTTTGATGACGGGGCTGCTCATAATGTCGGCGACGACGGTGGGGAACATCTCCCTCTCCAATTAGTCCTCCTCCTCAAGCCCCGGAGGCTTCACCTCTATGAGCGTCGATGTTGCCTCTACACCCTCGATCCTCCTGAGCTTATTGAAGACAAAGTCGTCGAGTTCCTCCAGGGAGTTAGACTCAACCTTCACCAGGAGATCATATTCGCCGTAGGTGAGAGTCACCTCCTTCACCTCTGGGAGGGTTTTAATGGCTCTATAAACCTCCCTATCCCTCCGAGGCCTCACCCTAACGAGGGTATAGCTCACTATCATCCATCTCTCCCCTCAATCTCCCTTGGAAAAAGGGAGGAGCAGCCTTAAAGATTCCTAAGGGTCACAGCCACCTCCTTCAGCCCGAGGCTCTCACAGACCTGGAAGGTGGCCTCGGCATCCACCATCAACGCCGCCTCCAAGAGGGCCTGAATACCAGCCCTGGAGGCCAGCTGATCCTGACGCCATAGATATATGATCTTCTTGGCCAGCTCCGTCGGGATGGAATCCCTCCTCTCAGCTCCCAGGACGATATCGATCAACCTCTTAGACAGCTCCCCCCTCAGGGAGATTGGAATGGCATCCACCACACTCTCCATCCCACCACCAATAGGAATCCTCCCTAAGCCTTATTTATGAAATCCCATACTAAAACCTAAATCATCAGCCATCGAGATTAAAGAAATCCAAACTCAAATTTGAGAAAAATCTAAGAATCCCTATGAATCTCCCTCATCTAGTTCATAAATAATATAACTTGAAGACCTTTAACATTAGATCTTTAATCAATTAAGTATAGTAGAGCAGCTCCTGGAGATCCCTTCAATATTCTTAAAGAAATCACATATAAACTTATGAAATCTTTAAGATAGATTAAGGAAAGATATATCTCCACCCCCTCCCCCTCTTAACTGATATGTCGATAGACCTCATCGATCTGAAGATAATCAAATGCCTAACCGAGAATGCCAGGAGGACCTACAGGTCGATAGCCGAGGAGGTGGGTGTGAGCGAGGCGACGGTGAAGAATCGCATCGACAGACTCATCGAGAATGGTGTGATTAAGGGCTTCACGGTGATGCTAGACTACCACAAGCTGGGCAGAGCCATCAAGGCCTTCATCGGCCTAAAGGTTCAGCCCGCCAGCCTCCCGGCGATAGTGGAACATATGAAGAATCACCCCGATGTCCACGTCCTCTACAGGACCAGCGGCGACGTGGACCTGATGTTTGAGGTGATCTTCGAGAAGATGGAGGATCTCAACGCCTTCCTGGAGACGGAGCTGGCCCTGGAGGGAATCGTCGGGACCGTCGTCACCATCGTCATCGGCCCCTATAAGCGATGCCCATGGACGGGGATCTAAAGCCACACATCCCGCTTCCTGCCCTCGACGATGAAGATGACCAACCCCTCTATATCGGTTCTATGCTCCCTCAGCTCCACCTGGAACATGGTCTCTAGGTAGCCCCTCAGATAGGGTATGGGGACGGCGCAGTACTCCACCTTGATCTCCTTCTCAACCTTGCTGAAGACGCCCCAGCCGAAGTTCTCCAGCTCCCTCAGAACTATCATCCAGTTGTCAGGCTTAGTCAGGTCTATGTCCCTGAACTCAGCCTTCAAAACCTTCCTCTTCAAGGCCGTCAATCTCCCTATATTATATATCTCAGACTCGGTGAGGTGTTCGAAGATGTCTAGGAGCATCCCCCTATCAAAGAGGATGATACGGCTGTTCCCAATACGATAGATTTTGGGGAGCCAGTCGTGCATGGAGAGCCTCTTGAAGAAGTGGAGGGCCTTTACGATGGCCTCCTCCTTACTCCTGACGAAGCGAACCCTCTCCAGAAACTCCAGATAGTTGTAGAGGTCCTCCTCCAGCTCTAGGGTTATGGTCCTGGGCATCTCCCCTAATAGTGGGGAGGGAGCGAAAAAGGTTTCTCAAGTGGAGATGTAGCGTTGAATCCTCCTCCAGATATAATGGACCAGGAGGAGGTATTGAACCAGGAGGAGGGCGATGATGGGGATAGCTATGAACGCCCTCCTAGCCCTAAGGAGAATTAGGGGAATGGAGAGCCCTATCCCCATAGCTGGCATCAACAGTAGGAAGAGGAGTATCTCCCGATGCTCCCTAAGGCTCTCCTTAAAGCCCCCCAATCTCAACCTCCCCGCTCGAGGCCATCCTCCTCATCAACAACCTATAACGCTGATAGCGGTCGTCGAGGGAGAACTTCGCTGGATGGGGAACCCGAACCTCGCCGCCGCAGAGGGGGCACCTCTCCCTCAACGTATATCGGTCGCAGCGGTCACAGTATCTCAACAGCCAGACCAAGGTTATTCCCTCTGGAAGGAGAGTTCTCCCCCTCCATGCCAGGCGGCCTTCGCCGCCTGGATCATAACCTTGAGGGCGGCCTCCGCCTTCTTATAGTCCTCACCTCTCACCTCCACCCTGTATCTAGGCGCTCCAACGGCGTAGATGGAGACCTCCACTCCCTCTGCCTCCGCCGCTTTCTTACCCTTCAGTAGGGCCTCCTTGATGATCTCGACGCCGTTGGGCTCCGTGGAGACCGCCTTGAAGAATCCATGTATGGTGACGCCCTTCAGCGTGATCTTCTCCTTACTTATCTCGGTGAGTGTCTCAGCCATATGCTTTGAGACTCCCGCCTCGAGAAGCGCCTCAACTCCCCTCCTCACCGAGGTCTCAAGGCCGGTGTAGAGGCTGCCGTAGTGCTCTAGGATCTTCAGGCCTTCCCTGTAAGCCTCCTCCTCGTCGATGCCCAGTTTCTCGGCGGCCATCATCAGTATGGTCTCGGCTCTCCGCTCCTGCTTCCAGCTCTTCATCTTACGTCTCCGCTCATCCCTGGAGACCCTCCTCAGCGATAGGTCGATCTCGCCCCTCGCCTTGTCTACTCTCAAGACCTGTAGAACTACCTTCTGCCCCTCCCTGACGAAGTCTCTTATGTTTCTCACCCATGATGGGCTGATCTCCGAGATGTGTAGCAGCCCCTCCTTGTCGTCATATTCGTCTAGGGTGACGTAGGCTCCATAGCTCTCTATGCGTCTGACGGTTGCGACGACGAGCTCTCCCACTTCAGGCCATTCGGGTCTGCCGATCAAGGGGTTTCACCCCAGCTCCTTCAGGATCTCGCCGTATATCTTCGCCTTCCCACCCGTCGGCTCTGCGAGGATCTCACCACAATTGTCGCATTTTATAACCCTTGAGGCGTGGCTGAAGATGATCTTCTCGCTCTGACAGTTTCTGCATCTCACCCTTAGAAACTTCGATGTCGGCCTTGGGATGAGATCTTCCCAGCTCATTAGACCACCTCTATCCGCTTCATCCTTATCCCCTTTCGATGAATGATGTAGCCGCACTCCTTACATCTTATCTTCAGGGTCTGCTTCTTCGTCGTCTTCGCCTTCCTCCTCAGTATGGGATACTTCTGTCCACCGTATCCATGCTTCTCCTCCTCATGCCTCCGCTCACCCCAGCTCAGCTTACGCCGTTTACCCGCCTTGTATAGGGTGACGATGAAGGCTGTATGCGTCCTGCATCGAGGGCAGTAGCTCCTGATCTCCCTTGGAACCTTCATCCCCCAATCTCCACTTCCTTTGCGATGCCCCTCCTTATTAGGTTTTCAGCATTCTCCTCCGGCAGCAGGGCCACATCCTCTGCCTTGAAGGGGCCGTAGGTCTTCATGTCAACCCCTATGATGGCCGGTGTGGATTGTAGGAATCTGACGACCTTCATTCCCTTAGGGGGCTTACCCCTAGGTATGGGTGCCCCTCGGGCTGAGGTGCCCCTCATCTTCTCCAGATGTTCAGCTATCAGCCTGCCTATGCTGGCGTGAAGCCCCTTCTCCTCCGGTGTGAGATTCTCAATTGGGATGGCCCTCCCCTCTAGGACTGCCTCGATGATCTTTCTCACCCTAAGCTCCAGCAGCTCTCTCCACATGCGCTCCGCGTTTTCCCTCTCCCTCTCAGCTATCCTGCCTATGAGGGAGCTTCTATCCACCATCCTACCCTGCTCTCGAAGCCTTTGGGTGTACTCCCTCATCTCCTCTAGGAAGCCGTCTGGAAGTCTTTGGAGCTCCTTGCTCCAACGCTCCCTCTTCCACGCCTCGAAGAGGTGTATATAGGCACCCTTCATCCCGCTAACCTCGCCGCCCCCTTACAGAGGAGGTAGAGCGCCGCCTCCATAGGCAGCTCCACTTTTTCCTCAACGTAGGGGCCGTAGAGGGAGCCCCCGATGCTAAATCTGGGCGCCCTCTCCACATAGACCTTCAGCATTCCACCCTTAAAGGCGACGGCCTCCATCAGGGGGTCGTAATCATCGAGGCCCTCCACGGAGACCCTCTGAGCTATGAGACCCGTCCTTCCATGCAACGTCCCTGGAAGCCTTATCAACCTATGGAGATCGGTGGTGACGACGGTGTCTATCGCTGAGGCCTCTCTCCCCACGGCGGCCTCCACCAATTTATCCAGAGTTTTCCTCCTGATTAGTCTCAGGACTAGACCTGGTCTTCCCTCCCGTAATAGTTGTAGGATCCTACCCTTAATCTCCAGGAGTTTTGAGGCTGTAGCCCTGCTCAGCCCAGCCTCCATGAGGGCCTTGAGATCAGCCTCCTCTAGATAATCGTAGAGGGCCCTGACCAACCGGTCTCTCCAACCCCCCTCACCTGTGGTTAGCCGCCCAATGGAGGATTTAAAGCCGTGTAACTCGGCCTTTATCCCCGTCCCCAGGATGTAGTCGACGATCTCCCTCCGAGCCGGCTGATCCAGCTCCCTGATATGTGGACTTGAGACGTGAATGTGATAACCCCTATGCCCCGTGAAGCTCACTTCCAACTCCTCTATCGGGGAGAAGCCGAAGTCGCTGATGAGTATGTCCAGCAGCTTTTGAGCCTCATGCCTCGCAGCGTCGAGGCATCGTCCACATATCCACTTCTCTTCCTCGAAGGATATGCCCCCGCATCGAGGGCAGCTTTCAGGTGTCTCCCCCCTCCCCTCTAAGCCGCATCCCTTACATCGCCATCGATCATGTTCAGCCTTACAAGGCGTCTCTATGTGATCAGCGTCTATGTCGAAGATGAGGTCAGCCCCCAGCCAACCCTTCCTCTCCATCTCAGCCTCAGGCCTCTCATAATAGGCCGAGGAATAATAGACATGAGCCGGGGCATTCTCAACGAGATAACGCCTCAAATCCTCTGGAGTTGAGAAGGAGAGATGCCTAAACATCGCCCTGGCGCCGAAGGGGATGAAGCCGAACTCGCGGCGCTTCATCTCCCTCGGCGCTTCAATCCCTTTTTCAGCATAGAAACCTCTAAACCTCTCAGAGATGAAGTAAAGCTCTCTTTCAGCGGCCATCTACGCCTTTAAAGGGAGACTGATCTTAAATCTCCTAGGTTTAATGAGTTGGCTAAGAGAGTCTTATGGCGTATTCTAGGGCGTCTTGGACTATGATGCTCCTCTCCCTAATCTTCTCAAATCCTCCGGTGTATAGGTTAAGAGGTCTAGGCCGAAGCCAGCCCCGGCTAACTCCTTAACCAATCTATATCTCTTACACAAATCTAAGCTCTTGAAAGCCCTTGAAACGATGATGAGATCCATATCGCTATTCCTCAACCAATCTTCTCGTGCATAGCTGCCGATGAGATAGACTTGGACATGGGCGTCTACCCCCCTCAGCCTCTCCGTCAATTCATCGAGATACTCCCTAACCTCCCTTGGGATTTCCTCAGTCAATCCCCATCTCCTCCCCCACCCTTTCTACGATCCTTTCAGCTGCCTCAAGAAGCCGGGAGGCTAGCTCTCTCGATATGCCCTCCCAAGGCCTCTCCAATCCAGCGTTTGGATATCTCGCCACGGAATAGTAGGGGGTAAGCTCCGAGAGGGCTGCGGCCTCCTCCAGATCTATGAGGGCTCCATCATACCAGTTCCTCGCTTCCCTACGCATCAATAGAGGATTTCCTCGACCTCCATTAAAGCTTGCTTAGGGTTTAAGACTAAATCTCCCTTTATAATATGCTTCACATGACGTTAGCGTCGCCATGATATCCTGAGAATTTATAACCGTGTTATGGTGTCTCCTCTTCTCTTCGACCCCTTCGCCTCCCCCTCCTAGCCTTTATGATGTAGTAGGTTATTGGATTTCTCACCCTATTGCATAGGCTGTCAGGATTTTGGCAGATGCCATGCGTCCTCAGCGTGTCGCAGTTTGGAGGCTTATACTTGGTTCTGCTCCCCCTTAGGCCGGCTATGTGTTCCACCTGGTATCTCGTCATCTCGGGATCAAAGTCGCTTATGGAAGTGAAGAGTTCCGTTGTCTCCTCTATACTCATCCCCGCATTGAGGAGGAATGAGACGAGGGCGAATCTCTCCATATGCGACGCCTTTCTCCCCGAGATTACGGCCTCGAAGATCTGTCTAATGCAGGGTGGAAAGGCCTCGACGTCGACTCGTTCTGGAAGTGTTTCACCACCTATTTGGCCTCGATGCTCCTCAAGCAGCTTTTTAAGCATCTCAATTCGTTTCTCCAGCTCCCCTGGGAGCTCCACCCTTCGATGCCTTGAGACCCTTCTAAGGATCAGGTCCTCAACCTCGCACTCCAGCAGCCTGGCGGTCTCAACCTTCGTCAATAGCACGTAGCCCTCTCTCATCAGCCTGTTCACCAGCTTCCACTTATCCTCATGGAATCCGGAGGCGTTTCGTAGATAGTCTGCGAAGTGAAGCTCGAAGGAGTAGAGCTGGCCGTCTAAGACGACTCTCTTCGACCTCAGCTTCCAGTTGAAGTCCTCCGCCACCTCCGATATAACCTCCTCAGGCTCCTCTCTCAACAGCCTATAGGCCCTCTTCCCCTCCGAGAGGGCGTATCGACGGTCTAGGAAGGGGTCTCCGATGAGGGAGACGAACATCAAGGCGACTGGGAAGGAGAGCATCTCCACCTCAGGGCTCTCCCCCCTATAGCTGACAACACCTCTCGTAATGGCCTCGGAGACCCTTTCAAAACCCCTATCCACGACGCCGCTGAGGCCGGCTAACTCCTCAAGCCTAAGTCCGAGGGCTCCAACTATCTCCACAGCCCTATTGAGGAAGGGATACTTAGCCTCCAAAACCCCTATCAAACCAGTCCACCGGTAGGGGCGCCCTTACAGAGCATAACCCATATCCTTAATAAAAGCCCCCAGATATATCTTGAAAGGCCCCGGTAGCTCAGATGGTCAGAGCGGCAGCCTCGTAAGCTGTTGGCCGCGGGTTCGAATCCCGCCCGGGGCTTAAAAAAGAAGGATGTGGAGCGTTATTCTCCGTAGGCCTTTCCTATGGCTTTGAGTATCTCCATCACCACGCCTAGGCCTCTCTGGATGTCTTTATTCCTCATCTTCCCCAGCAGCCCGAGGAGGCCGACTCTTTCAGCCTTCTCAGGTATCCCCTCGATGGCGCCCTTCACCAGCGGCATCGTCTCTCCAATTTTCTCAAACTCCAGTTCACCTAGGGCTTCACTCAGCGTCTCAAGGCCGTCGACAAGGCGTAGTAATCCTCCGCTCATGAGGTATCTGGCTAGGCTTCCTATGATCTCAGGCGTCAGAACACTCTCCAGGGTGTCGAGTACCCCCATCCTATTCAGGGTTTTTAGTATCCTGATGATCTTCTCCAATCCCTCTATGGCGTCCTCATCTAGTTCTCCCAGCGTCATCAAAAGTCTGTCTAGGTGATCCATGAAGCGTAAGGTTCCCGCGTTGAGCAGCAGCGTTGAGAGCCTCTCTATGACCTCCGTCTCGGTGACGTGAACCAGGGTGTCGAGGACTCCCCTCTCCTTAAGCTGCTTGAGGAACTCCTCGGTTTCGACGCTCATCTCCACGCCTCACCATCCCCTCTCCCCGAGTTTAGCTGGGGATGTGGCGTCGAAGTAGGCGTGGAAGATGGGCTGCCACAGCTCCGGATACCTGATCGCATCCCAGTAGGTGGCGACGAAGAGATCTTCAAGCAACCTCTTAAACCTCGACAGCTTCACAGGTATCGGCGGGTGATCATAGTCGCTGATGATGAAGAGTCCCATGCCATCGGTGATTAACGGGCAGTTTGTTCTGCCGCTGTATCTGGCGTCGAAGCCCTGAAGCCTCTCAGCGACCACCTCAGCCTGGAGGTGGGCTGTGACCCCGCTCTTCGACGTCGGCGCATTTGTGCAGTCCCCTATGGAGTAGGCGTCGTCGAAGCCCTCTATGAGGCAGGTATACTTATCGATCTTCAGATAGTTACTGTCATCCTTCACCTCTGAGGGCTCGATCTTGTATCTCGGCCCCTCATGCGGCGGTATGACGGTGGCGACGGTGTATTCCAGCTCCTCCCCTTCGAGGCTGTAGATGCGCTTCTTCTCCACGTCGATGCTGTCGACGGTGAAGAAGGTGTGAACCTCTATGTTCCTCTTCTCCAGCTCCGGCTCTATGATATCGCTGATGGTCTTCGATGGATAGGCATGGGGGAAGGGAAGGGCGAGAACCACGTCAACGTCGACGCCCATCCTCTCGAAGAGCGTCGATGAGAGGAAGGCTCCCTTATGGGGGCCTGGTGGACACTTGTATATTGGATCTGCGATGGCTATGACGAAGCGTCCCTCCCTCATCTCCCTCAGGGTTTTGTAGAGCTTCTCAGCATTCTCCAGCGTGGAGTAGAAGTCTCCATAGCTCTCCAGCAGCTCCCTATTCCCCTCTATTGCGTCGTAATCCAGGTTTGCTCCGGTGGCGATGATTATGTAGTCGTATTCGAGGCTCTCACCGCTTCCCAGTTCTACCCGTCTCTCGTTGAGGTCTACCCCCGTCACCTCATCTTTGACGAGTTTCACATGGGGCTTCAGCAGCGTCCTTATCGGTCTGCGATACTTCTCGATGCTGTCTCCGTAGAAGGCGATGAAGAGGTTTCCAGGCTGGAAGATATGATATTCGTCTCGGTCGACGACGGTGACATCGAATTCCTCTTTTGGTAGAAGATTCGCGAGAATCGCTCCTCCCCCGCCTCCGCCGAGAATTAGAACCTTCTCCATCTTGATCACCTCAGAAAAAGGGGGTTTAACCCCTCTTTCCCGTGACCTTGATCACGGCCTTGATTACGCCGCCCTCTTCAGTCAGCTCTATCAACTCGTTGTTGGTTCTCTTAACCCAGGCCTGGACGTCGGGCTTGAAGCCTGGATCTGTGGCTAAGACCTCTATGGTGTCGCCGTTCTTCGCCTTCCTATAGGCTCTGGTCAGAGCCGATATCGGTCCTGGGCAGGCCATACCCCTCGCATCAACCTTTATCAGCTCAGGCATCTCCACCACCTCTACCCACCTCAGATGAAGATGACCTCATAGTCCTCCGTCTCATTCATGAAGAAGGCGGCGCCGACAACATCGTCCACGATAGGGTCCATATCCTCCTTCTTGACGCCGACGATCTCGGCCATGAGGGAGCAGACGTAGACCTTGACGTCTCCAAGCTCCTTGGCATCCTTCAGCATGTCATACCAGGTTGGCGCCTTCACTCGCTCCATGCCTTCATGAACCTTTGGAACCATGTCCTCGAACTCCTTTGGGAATCTAGGCTCAGGCTTGTTCTTCGTGAAGTATGGTAGGGCGAAGCCGGTGACGAAGATGCGCACAGGGACGCCGAGGTTGGCTGCAGTCTGCGTCAGAACGCCGAGGGGTATGAACTTGTCGGCGGTTCCTGAGAACATTATTATTCCAAGTCCCTTAGCCATTTCGCATCACCTTCCCCTTCCGACCCTGCGATATAAGACTTTCCCTTTTAATTGAAGGAAAATTTAACATAACCTAAAATCCGCCGGAACTTCTTTTAAGGTTTTAGGTTCCTCTTTCCCATATGTTCTCAGATTGCCATTGTCATCTCGGCGAGGACGTTGAGGGCGCCGTAGGGGAGGCCCTAAAGGCGGATGTGAGCCTAATTCTCACAGCTGGCATTGATCTCAGGTCTTCTAACAGCGCTGTGGAGATCGCTGAGCGCTTCGGGGCCGTGAGGGCTTGTATAGGGGTTCACCCCTGGTATGCAGATGAATATGACGCCGAGATTGAGCGGTCCTTCAGGGAGCTCATCGAGGAAGGTAAGGTCGTCGCCATCAGCGAACTCGGGCTGGACTACGTAGGGAGGATGACGAAGGATTGGGTCTATGAGGAGAAGATCATCGATAAGAAGATTCAAAGGGAGACCTTAAGGGCTCAGCTTAGATTAGCCCAGGAGTTCGAGCTTCCCGTCATCGTCCACGATAGGACGCCCGGCTTCGAGGTCATAGAGCTCATAGAGGAGGAGGGCAACGTGGAAACTGGAGCGGTCATCCATGGCTTCTCCAAGGGTATAGAATACGTTGAGCGATGTGGAGACTTGGGCATCTATCTCTCCATCGGGTTGAGGCCTTTGAGCAGAGGCGAATTGCCATCCGAGGTGATTAGACACATACCCCTAGAGCTCCTCCTTACGGAGACGGACTCCGCTCAGCCTAGGGATGTGTTGAAGGTCGCTGGGCACGTCGCCAGGTTGAGGGATATGAAACCCGAGGAGATTGGGGAGAGGGCGACGAGAAATCTAAGGCGGTTACTGAGGCTTTAAGGCTTTATCAACCCTTATATAGTGTGCCTCCAACCTATTGGAGGATGGTATCTAGAGCAGATGTTGAGAGGGCCATAGAGGAGGTTCGCTCCTATCTACGGATGGACGGAGGAGATGTCGAGCTAGTCGATGTCGTCGATGACGTTGTTAAGGTGAGATTGAAGGGAGCTTGTGCCCACTGCCCAATGGCTCAGATGACGTTGAAGATGAGCATAGAGGGCTACCTACGTAGAAGTGTCCCCGGGATCAAGGCCGTGGAGGCCGTCTAGCTGGAGTCGTTGAGGATGTCCCTCTCGGAGGATTTGGAGAAGGCGAGAGATTATGCCGACATCTTCGCCCTCGTGAAGAGGGCGGTTAAGAGGACCCTAGGCGAACATCGAGTTGGCCTGATGCTTTACCTGGGAAATCTCCCCAGAAACGTTGGAGCCTTTCACCCCCTGGGAACCAACGAGATCATCCTAAATCGACGCCTTATACGGGGTGAGCGATGTGAGCGGAGGCGTAAAGCCTATATTTTCACGGTTCTCCTTCACGAGTATCTCCACGCTCTCGGATACGTTGATGAGAGGCGGGTTAGGGCCCTGGCTTATAGAGTGTGCGTCGAAAACTTCGGCCGCGATCATCCCGTTGTAGATGTCTCCATAACAGGCCCTTGGACGGATCTAAGTGAGGAGGAGTTCGACGAGCTTTCAGAGGGGTTAGAGCTGGAGCTGGTGAAGGACTTCGAGCGTTTCGACCGCAGATATATAGTCTAATCGAGATCTTCTTTTGACACTTATCGATGGATTTTTAATCCCAGGGGAGGATATCAATCTTTGCCTCTAGGTGATCGATATGAGGAGAAAAGCCGATCCCTTCGAGTATCTAATCGAGACTGAGAGACTTTTGAAGGGAGATGGCCTTTTCCTAGTCTCCGCCGGTAAGGATGGCAGGGCTAACACGATGACCATCGGCTGGGGTCTCATAGGGACGATCTGGCGTAAACCCTTCTTTCTGGTCGCCGTCAGGCCTTCGAGATTTACGCATTGCCTCATCGAGGAGTCAGGTGAGTTCACCGTCTGCCTCCCCGCCAAGGGTATGGAGCATGCCCTCGAGTTCTGTGGAACCAAATCCGGGAGAGATGTCGATAAGTTTAGGGAGTTGAACCTAACCGCCGTTAAGGGGTTTGAGGTAGCTGTCTCATATATAGCTGAATGCCCCGTTCACTATGAGTGTAAAGTCGCCTACAAGACGGATTTGAAGCCTGAGATGCTCGATGAGGAGCTAAGGAGGGACTGCTATCCAGCTGGGGATTACCACACTCTATACTTCGGCCTCATCCTAGGCGTCTACGCCGAGGAGGATGCGGAGGATAAACTTCCCTAACCAATTTTAAAGGTCCTAAAGCTTCTTTTTACGGGATGCCTATGGTGAGGGTGCTCATCGTCTACGATTCCAGGACTGGAAATACCGAGAAGATGGCTTACGCCGTCGCCGAGGGCGTGAGGGAGGAGGGGATAGAGGTTGAGGTCAAGAGGGTGGATGAGACCTCCATCGATGAACTCCCACAATACGACGGTATCATAATAGGGTCGCCTGTCTACTATGGGCAGGCGACGGCTAAGATAAAGGAGTTCATAGACGCCTCGGTTAAGCATCACGGCAAGCTAGAGGGGAAGGTCGGCGCAGCCTTCACCAGCAGCGGGGGAGTCCACTCCGGAGCTGAGACGACGCTGCTGTCGCTGATCCACGCCATGCTAATCCACGGTATGGTCATCCAGGGAACCTCAGGCCGAAACCATTATGGAGCCGTCTCCGTCGGCGCCCCCGACGATGAGGACTTAGAGACCTGTAGGGAGATGGGTAGACGAGTGGCTCAACTAACTAAGAGACTTCACGGCTGAGCGTGAAGATCCCGATCCTTTTTAAGGTGGTAAGTTTTGTGGGGTTAAAGTCTCTGGATCAGCCTAATTAATGCTTCTATGAGGAGTCTCCTACCCTTCTCTATGCGTTGTCTATCCTTCTGAGAGAGTTTGTGGAAGAGGGTTTTACCCGTTATGGGGTTATCGCTCACCAGGTGGATGGCTGCGGCTTTGATGCCAAGTAGCCTCGCTATGGTGTATATCGCTGAGGTCTCCATCTCGATGCCTATGAGGCGGCGGCTCCTCCACTTCTCCAGGAATTCATCCGTCTCGGAGGCGAAGGAGTCTGTCGTGTAGATCGCGCCGTAATGGATTTTGTTCTCCTCTCCCTTGAGGAGTTGGTCGAGTATGTCTGAGAGTCTTCGGAGGAGCTGGAAGTCAGCCGCCGCGGGATAGGCCTCATCGACGAAGTATTTTGAGGCTCCCTCACCCCTATAGGCTGAGGTGGGGACAATGAGGTCTCCAACTTCTATCCAATCCTGTAGTGCTCCTATCAGCCCTGTGTAGATCACGGAGCGGCAGGGGGTGAATCTGAGGTAGTAGAGGCAATCACCCGCCCCCGGGCTTCCTATAAGGGATTTGAATAAGGTGAACTGTCTGCCTTCGATGGAGGCATGGAATCCCTTGAAGAATCCCTCAAGCTCTACGATCCCCTCACCCCTCTCCCTTAAACCCTCCATGATGTCGTCTATCGGGGTGAGAATGACGACATCTGAGACCTCAGCTGCCTCACATCCATAGAGGCTTCGGGTATAGATGCTGGGATCTCCCTTCGGGATCACGATACATACCCCCTATGAAACCCCTAATTATCGATAGCCCTCTTTTCACTGGGCTTCCAGCGTCTCTCCCTTAAGCCCTCATCATCTCTAGGGTGGATAGATATCCCTAGGCGATGGGGGATTCTCGCCTCTGCCTCTCCCATCCATAGCTCCCTTATCACCCTAGGTGAGATCTCCAATCTGAAGTTCACACCCCTCACAAGTCTCACAGCCCTCTTAGACGCCTCATCGACGGCATCTACCACCTCCACTAGGCCAACTCTCTCCAACTCTCCTATTCTATTCTGAATCGTCGCATATGGAGCTCCAAGCTCCTCTGAGAGCTGAGATATGTATCGAGGCCCCTCGGAGAGAAGGGCTATGATCTCCATCGAGTATCTCTTCCCCAGGACCTTAAGCTTCCTTCTCACCGCCTCCAAGTCATAATTAATATTGGTTTTCTTAGTGCTTAAAAATTCAATAACATAATTCCAACCCTCTTCAAGAGGCTAAATATCTCGTGATTGAAGGTCGATTTTCCATAGTTAATCCCTATAATATCTTTTCCGATACCAAGATGACCGATAATATGCCTAGAAAATTGGAAAAGTATCGGAATCGACCTTTAACGCGATGAATCTCAAATATAGAGGGGCTTCGATAGAGAGAGCCTCGATGCCTATGGGTGAATCAGCCCTGATAGAGGCCCTAACCCTCTGGCCCAAACTAGCTGAATACGCCGGTCTCTCAGAGTATGAGGCCAAGATATATCTCTGCCTCCTAGGCCTCGGCTGCTCCGGAGCTAGGAGGATCAGCGCCCTCACCGGGGTGCCGAGAACCAAGATCTACTCGGCTCTAAGAAGGCTTATTGAGATGGGCCTAATTAGGGAGGTGCCCGGGAATCCCAGTCTCTTCGTTCCCACCCCGCCCGGTGAGGCCTTCGGAGCGCTGCTCGGCGCAGCCAGGAGAAGGGTTGAGGAGTTCTCCTCCCTTCTAACCATGTTGATGGGCATCCATCAAGCCTCTAGGAAGCTACATCATCCCATCCGAGGCGAGTTCTGGTACATAGACGAAGAGGATGAGATAATGCTGAGATGCAGGGAGCTCCTACGACATTCTAGGTATAGTCTCCTGATCCTCGCTGGAGGCCTCTCGCTTTCGCTTCTATTCAACGATGCTCATAGGGAGTTGGATGAGCTTTATGAGCGGGGTGTAGAGGTTAAGATATTCTCCCCCCTTCATCCCGAGCTGAATCATATAGCTCGAGAGCTCTCCTATCTCTTCGAGGTGAGGAGGACATCCATCAACGCTCCTTTCCTACTACTAATCTCCGATGGGGGAAGGCTTCTATTAGCTGGAGTCAAGGCCTCAGGGCATCGTGGACATCTAGTGGAGGCTATCTATTCCGAGGATCAAGCCCTCATACGGCTTCTATCAAGACTCCTAGAGGGAGTCGAAGTCGAGACTCAGCTCCTAGAATCCTGGGAGGGCTGAGCCTCAGCTTTCAGCCCCAGGGCTGCCTTAACCTCCTCATCTGAGGCTCCAGGTCTTATGTCGATCTTCTCATCCAGCGGCCTGAGATGGTCGATGTTCGCCTTCCGCCTTCTGACCCCTGTGACATCTTTCGGTCCCGTTACGAGGACGAAGTTCTTATCGATGATGTCCACGATGATGCAGCGCCTCCCAGCCTCCCTCCCCCTCGTCTTGATACAGATCCTACCAACCTCTATCAGGGACATCGTCTCACCCCGAGGCGATTTTTCAGATACGATCCCCCCGCTTCTCCATATCTTTTATGGTTTGAGGACGCGCTCAAGAACCCCTACTCGCCTTTAGCTCTTGGACGATCTTCCTCAGTATCCTCGCTGTCGCATCTGGTTTGAAGAGAGCCGTGTTCAATATCACGTCGTAAATAGAGAGGTCTGCTATGTCTATGCCGTAGTATCTCTTGAATCGCTTCCTCTCACTCCGCTCCCTCCTCAGGGTTTCTCTCCTCGCTTCCTCCAAGGTCAGTTTCTCCCTTCTAGCTATCCGCTTTATACGCTCCTCCAGGGGGGCCGTGAGGAATATCTTGAGGTCTGCATCTCTCACCATCCATCCAGCTAGAGCGGCATCTATTACGACGCCTCCTCTCTTCGCCTCCTCCTTAGTCCTCTCATCTATCATCCTATCCAGCTCCGGATTCTCCTCCGCCCGCTTCGAGAGCTCCTCCAGGGTTAGCCCCCTCTCCTCCGCGATCCGTCTGAAGAGGAGGCCAGCTGAGATATATCTAAGGCCTAAGGCCTCAGCTAGCTTCCTAGCCTGAGTCGATGTTCCGCTGCCGTGGAGGCCACTGACGGTGATGACCAATCTCCTATGTCTTCTGGGCAACTTCCTCCCCCGCCTCTATCTCGAAGGTTAATCCTAGAGCTCTGGAGATGACGACGTTGGTGGCGAGGGAGCAGAGGATGTACCAGAGAGTGATGTTCAGGGTCTCCCCAACCCAGGGGGCTTTGAAGGGCATGTAGGCGATAGGCGTCCTGCCGAAGAATTTGATGAGGAGGTTCCAGATGAGGATGAGGGGAATAAAGAAGAAGAGGGTTAGCTTCATCCTCTCCATCGTCATCTTGGACTGCTCAGCCATCATCCTCTGCTGACGCTTCTGAAGCCTCGCCACCTTCCGCTGATCACCCCTCCTAACGGCCTCTATCATCTCCCTCCTCAGCCTGCTGGACTCTATCATCCATCGGCGATACTCGTCGAGATCTATAACCATCCTATTGGCGACGCCGACGGCGAGGTTTACGGCGGCTGATAGTAGGAGGATAAAGAGGGTTGAGGCTGGAGGCTCCCTGAGAAACTCGATGCCCAGAGCCGATAGGAGGGGCGGCATCGTCTATCCTTCTCCAAATCGCTCCTTATACATCCTCCAGCTAAGGCAGAGGGTCTTGGGATGAGCTGCCTTAGCCTCGTCAAGCCTAGTCACCGACGTGTTCCTAGGAGCTGACAACACCTCCTCAGGCTTCGAGTAGGCGATCTCCGATATCTCTCTGACCGCCTCGATGAAGGCGTCGAGAGCCTCTAGAGGCTCGGTCTCCGTAGGCTCGATCATCAAGGCCTCCGGGACGATGAGGGGGAAGTAGATCGTAGGTGCATGTAGCCCCCTATCCAGGAGGGCCTTAGCGATATTCAGCGTCCTCACGCCCGTCTCCCTCTCCATCTCGGAGGCGCTTAGGACCGCCTCATGTTTCCTCGGCCTCTTAGGGGCCCTCGGAAGAGTTATGCCTCTCACCTTTCTCAACTTCCTTGCAATATAGTTGGCGTTCAAAACCGAGATCTCAGCCGCCTCCTTAAGCCCCTCAGGGCCCATGGATAGGATATAGGCATAGGCTTTCAGCATGGGATTGATGTTTCCATAGTAGCCGTGAATCTTCCCGATGGTTTTGGGTCTATCATAGCTGAGATAGTATCCCTCCTCACTCTTCTCCACCGTCGGCACCGGGAGGAAGTCTGATAGGAATTCCTTAACTAGGACAGGTCCCGAGCCTGGCCCCCCGCCTCCGTGGGGCGTCGAGAAGGTCTTATGGAGGTTCAAGTGGACGATGTCGAAGCCCATGTCCCCAGGTCTACACCTACCAAGGATGGCGTTGAGATTCGCCCCATCGTAATACATCAATCCGCCTGCCTCATGGACGATCTCGGCGATCTCAACGATGTCACTCTCAAAGATGCCGAGGGTGTTGGGATTTGTGAGCATCATCCCCGCCGTATGCTCCCCAACCACGCTTCTCAGAGCCTCGAGGTCGACACAGCCATCCTCCCCTGAGGGTATCTCCACCACCTTGAAGCCGGCCATCATGGCGCTTGCCGGATTGGTTCCATGAGCCGAGTCGGGGACAATTATCTCCCTTCGCATATCTATCTCGCCTCTATCCTCGTGGTATGCTCTGATTAGTAGGCAGCCGAGGAACTCTCCATGGGCGCCTGCCGCTGGCTGGAGGGTGCCATCATCCATGCCCGTTATCTCCATCAACCATCTCTTCAACCAATACATCATCTCCAGAACTCCCTGAACCGTGGACTCATCTTGCTCTGGATGGAGCTCCGTCAATCCAGGGTTTGAGGCTAGGGCCTCATTGATGACTGGGTTATACTTCATGGTGCAGCTCCCCAGGGGATAGAAGATGCCTGAGTTTACGCCGTAGTTCATCTGTGACAGATGGATGTAATGCCTCAACACCATCACCTCCGAGACCTCAGGCAGCCTCGGCGGCTCTCTGCGCAGCATATTCTGTGGAACCAGCTCCTCTATGTCGCCGGCGGCATCGCTCACCTCGGGCTCAGCCTTCGGGGGTATGAATCCCACTCGACCTGGGTAGCTGAGCTCGAAGATCAGGGGTTCATCCCAATCCGCCTGTCTAAATCTTCTCATCCCTCTAGCACCTCCTCCAACGCTGAGACTAGGAGGTCTATATCCTCCTTTGTGTGGAGCTCCGTCACGCAGTAGAGTGCCGTCTCCCCCAGCTCTGGAAATTCCTCTACGAGGCTCTTTCCGCCATGTATCCCCCGGGATAATAGTTCCCTGTGAACCTCCCCCACGGTCTTATCCTCAAAGGAGACGGTGAACTCCTTGAAGTGATAGCTACTGAAGATCGGCGCCTTGACGCCGGGGAGTTCACCAATCCTTCTCATCGCATAGTGAGCCCTGCTAGTTATCAGCTCGGCGAGCTCCCTGAGGCCATTTGGGCCGAGTAGCGATAGGTAGACGGCTGCTGCGACGGCGCAGAGAGCCTGATTTGTGCAGATATTCGACGTCGCCCTCTCCCTCCTGATATGCTGCTCACGGGTTTGAAGCGTCATTACGAAACCCCTCTTAGAGCCATCGACAGTGGTTGTCATTCCTATGATGCGGCCAGGCATCTGCCTAATCATCTTTGGGTCTCCTCGGCAGGCGAAGATTCCAAGCAGCGGCCCCCCATAATTCATATGGTTCCCTAGGGGCTGTCCCTCCCCGATGACTATGTCAGCCCCATAGTCTCCAGGGGGTCTCAGTAGGCCGAGGGAGATGGGATCCACGCCGACTATGAAGAGGCTCCCGGCATCATGCGCCACCTCCGCTATGGCCTCCATCTCCTCCTCGACAAAGCCGAGGTAGGAGGGGTTTTCGATATAGACGGCGGCGGTCTCGCTGTTGATTTTCTCCTTCAAGTCCTCCAGGTCTAGGAGACCCGTCGCCTCATCGTAATCCACTTGGACGACTTTCATATCCACCGGCTCGGTGTAGGCCCTCAAAACCGCTAATCTGCTAGGACTCGTCAGATAGGGAACGAGGATCATGCTTCTCCTCGTCAATCTCTCCGCCATCCTTGCCGCCTCGCCCAGAGCCGTAGCCCAGTCGTACATCGACGAGTTGGCTACCTCCATCCCCGTCAATTCGCAGATGAGACTTTGATACTCGAAGAGGGTTTGAAGCATGCCCTGAGTAATCTCTGGTTGATATGGGGTGTAGCTGGTGAGGAATTCAGCTCGGCTTACGATCTCATCGACGACCACTGGGACATAATGCGGCCAGACGCCGCCCCCTAGGAAGGGTGGACACCTAAACCTCTGGTTTCGCCTTAATAATCCCTCGATTCTCCGCTTAACCTCCTGCTCCGGATAGGGCCCGGGGATCTCGAGCTCTCTTTCAAGCCTCACCTCAGCCGGTATATCTGCGTATAGTTCATCGATGGATTTTATCCCCATCTCCTCCATCATCTTTTCCTTGATCTCCGCAACGCTATTGGGGATGTAGGGATGAGGCATTAGACGACCCTCAGCATCCTAAATAACCCTTTAAACTAATAACCTTACCTTGACGGTGGAGAGCCTTTTCCATAAACAGGAGTTCTTCTCCTCCATCGAATTCTGGGAGTAAAGCTCATGGACGCACCTGATCATAGGCTGCGCCCTTCGATTATTTTAATAGGGATCAGGGGGAAGATTCTCCTCCAATATTTCTCTCGGTATTCCCCTCCGCCTCATCTCCTCTTTAATCTCATTCCCGGTCAGCCCCTTCTCCCTTAACCTCTTGGAGATATATTCTATCGTCTCCCTCACCTCCCAGGGGTAGATTATCCAGGCCTTCGTTTCCTCCACATAGTAGTCCGGCCTATATACTGCCCAGGGTTTATAGTGCAGCGTGCAGACCATCACCTCCCTCGCCCCCCTCTCCTCCACATATCTCTTAACGAGTTTTAGGGTGTGTCCAGTGTCAGAGACATCGTCGATGATGAGAACCCGTCTACCCCTCAACGTCTGGGTGACATCCTGTATTATGTGAGGCCTCTCCTCCATGTCTCTCACCCCCTTATAGAATCTCACCCCTATGATGTCGACGGGGACTCTCAGCTTATCTGAGAGGAGGAGCGCCGGTATGATGCCTCCCCTGGAGACGCCGAGGACGATGTCAGGCCTGAAACCCCTCCTCTCAACCTCCTCAGCTATCCTGGAGATCATCTCCTCGATGTCATCCCAGCTTGGAGCGATGAAATTGGTCTCCATCATCACGGATCATTCACACTTCCCTAAAGCCTCTAAAATGGATTGCGAGCCTCCCAAACCCTAAATGTCGTTTGATGGACATCACTAATTGATGTCGATGGAGGAGCTCATAGAGGTCGCCCTCGGTAAGGCCCCAGCAGACTTACAGCTGCATGGGGAGCTCCTCAACCTCTATGTAGGGGAGCTTCAGGAGGCCTACATCACCATTAAGGATAGTCGAATCGCCTACATCGGCTCCAAACCTCTCAAGGCGAGAGAGACGCTGGAGGTTGAGGGCGTCATCGTCCCCGCCTACATCGACGGCCACCTCCACATAGAGAGCTCCCTCCTCACCCCCAGCCGCTTCGCCGAGGCCGTCATCCCAAGGGGGACGGGATGCGTAGTCATCGACCCCCACGAGATAGCCAACGTCCTCGGCGTCGACGGAGTCAGATTCATGGTGAAGGATGCCCGGAGGACGCCGCTGAAGGTCTATGTGATGGCCCCCTCCTGCGTTCCCGCCACCCCTCTGGAGACCTCAGGCGCAGAGCTCGGCGTCGAGGAGCTCCAGGAGCTTAGGAGGCTCCCTGAAGTCATCGGCCTCGGAGAGATGATGAACTATCCAGGAGTCCTCAACCTCGATGAGGCTGTCATCTCGAAGCTTAAGGCCTTTAGGGATACGGTCATCGACGGCCACGCCCCAGGGCTGAGAGGCGCAGAGCTCTCAGCCTATCTCTCAACGGGCATAGGATCGGATCACGAGTGCATCTCTCTGGGGGAGGCTTATGAGAAGCTCTCTCAGGGTATGTGGATCATGATCCGGGAGGGGTCGGCCTCAAAAAACCTCAAAACCCTTGCACCCCTCGCTAGGAGGGGCTATAGACGCCTGATGCTGGCCTCAGATGACATACATGCGGATGACATACTCTCCGAGGGTCATATGGATCGATGTCTCCGGAGGGCTGTGGAGGAGGGCATAGACCCCGTAGAGGCCGTGAGGATGGCCACCCTTAATCCAGCAGAGTATTTCGGCCTCCGCAACCTCGGCGCCGTCTCCCCTGGCAAGTCGGCAGACCTCGTCGTCGTGAACAACCTCAGGGATTTCGAGGCAAGCCTCGTCATCTTAGACGGCGAAGTCGCCGCGAGGGAGGGCAGATACCTCGCGGGGATTAGGGGTAGCCTACCTAAAGTGGCGAGGAGGAAGACGGTGAACATGCCTCCAGCCACACCTAAACGTATCTCGATACGCCGCGAAGGCGATGAGGCGAGGGTTAGGGTCATTGGGGTGATAGAGGATCAGATATACACCGAGAGCCTAACCCACACCCTCAGCGTAGAGGGAGGGGTTGTGAAACCTGATGTGGAGAATGACGTACTAAAGGTCTGTGTTTTCGAGCGTCATAGGGGGAGTGGACGCATCGGCAAGGGCTTCGTCAAGGGCTTCGGCCTGAAATCCGGAGCCATCGCCTCCACCGTCGCCCACGACTCCCACAATCTCATAGCCGTAGGCGTAGACGACAGAGACATCTGTAAAGCGGCCAATAGGCTGCGGGAGCTGAATGGCGGTCTCATCGTCGTGGAGAAGGGCGAAGTGAAGGCCGAGCTGCCGCTTCCCGTCGCAGGCCTTATGTCAACTCTGAGGGCGGAGGAGGTGACTAAGAGGGTTGAGCATCTACATAGAGAGGCTGAGAAGCTGGGCTGCGAGCTGAGAAGCCCCTTCATGAAGCTCTCCTTCCTAGCCCTGCCGGTCATACCCAAACTCCGCATCACAGACTACGGCCTCATCGATGTGGAGCTCTTCCAAGTCGTCAGTCTCTTCCCATAAAAATCGAGGATGCTTAGGCCGTGCATAGGCCTCCGATTTCTCCTGTGGAACCCGGATTGAGCGCTGACATCTCGGGCGATTGGGAGCCGCGGGCT
>Ga0190363_1000206_pt1 | contig 33577 bp, 26 predicted proteins | sample 48721867_MG_FD_161272 | JGI IMG/M metagenome (GOLD analysis project Ga0190363, IMG submission 161272) | Hydrothermal vent microbial mat bacterial communities from Southern Trench, Guaymas Basin, Mexico - 4872-18-6-7_MG | ecosystem: Environmental > Aquatic > Marine > Hydrothermal vents >... | reverse complement strand
TGTGCTGTTAGGAGGTATGTTGCTGCTACGATCAGAATCAAAATGTTTGTTTTGATTAGGTATTTGTAGATGAATGTGTCGAGGGTGTTTGCTGAGGAGAGTATGTCAACCATGTAGCCTGGCTCTTTCGGCCATGGGAATAGGGAGCCTGGGGTTCCGCACCAGAATACTTTACCTGATTCCTCAACGATCCAGCGGGCAACCATGTATGCGGCGATTGTGTACATTGTTAAGTACAGAGCTAACAATGCGGCTACAAATAGGGATATAGCATAAGCCAGTACCTTTTTAGTTAGCATCGAATTCTCGTCGGACATGTTTCCACATTCACTAAATAGTGTTCCCCGCTCCATTTAAAACAGTCTTGCAGTACTGTAAAAGCCTACGGATGAAGTTAGTATTGCTAATGGGCTTGGAGCCTTAAAGCCTACATCTAGTGAGGGCTAGTGTTCTCAGAAAGAAATAGACTTTAACAATTTAATCTAACTAATTACTACTGTCTATACCTTCTTATCGGTAGTAAATTTCAATCACATACTTAAATACCGAATCTTAGTGCTAAGTAGCTTGTGAAACATGAAAGGTTACCAAGTACATAGGAGGGGAATAGCATGTTTTCGGGTGAGCGTAGCTTAGCTAAGTGGCTCATCAAAGCTATAAAAGCCTGTGATATACACTTGATTAAGGTTATTCTCCCAGGTGAAACAATACCTAAGAAGCTTTATGAGGACATTCTTGTGAAGTATTTTCGCTCTTACGCCCCCATGATTATGGCTAGACCCGACATAGTGCTGATAGTCGAGGACTATAGAAGACTCGTCGATGAATGGCTTCTAATAGCTGTAGAACTCAAATACTTCAGAAGAATTGATAAGAAACGCTGGAGAGAAGCTTATCGAGAGATAGGTCAACCACTTAGGTACTACATGTATGGTTTTGATTCAGCCGTTCTTTGGCACGTCTTCGATACGGAGATTGATGAGGGCGCTATAAGGGCATACAGTAATGTAATAAGTGAAGCGGTTGAGAAGCTTAAGCTACCTATAACCTACTTCTCAACCTTAGCTACTTTTAAGAACATCTTGAACAACGTATTTAATAGCTTTTCTAAAACATGCTTCAGAAAGCATTCTAAACTTATGACTAATAGTAAACATTAACCTACGTGTATTTCTAAGTTCCTCTTTAACTCTTGCAAGTTTTTCTTCAAGCTTACTTTGTCTTTCTTCGTAACCTACTAGGTTTCTCAAGAAATTCTTTAAACCCTAGGAGGTCCATGAACATATAACGAAACTTTCTACCTGCTTCTAAAGCACTAAGAACCTTCTCTCTCCTGTGCAGTACCTTATTAAATAGTTATTATTTTTACTTTTGGCTATGGACTCTTTACGCTATCCATTATAAATATGTGGGCAGAGAACCATTTGGAATTTACTACAAAACATCTAAAGAAAACTATATTCTAGTACCATAATGATAATGAAACATCATAATACAGTACATTTCACATGCAATCTGATCTTATGTAGTTACGTTATCAGTAATACTCTAGATCTATTCTTCAAGCTAATGGCTTAACCAGAACAGTGCTTCTACCAATATGTTTTACACGTAAGATCTGTACTAAATAAAAAGAGACAACATAAGAACTATATGTAAAAACCTGTTAAGGTAATGGAAAAAAGTTTTTATTTAACTTTCATTAAATGCCTTACCCTATTTCCTACCTCACAAAGATTATAATAGTTTTTTACATCTATCTGAAGGTGAAATGGGCAATGTAAGATGCTGGATCATTGTCATGATGCCAGCGGCATAATTCACCACTCTTGGAGGTTTTAAAGTAAATGTAGAAGGGATCTATATCCACATATCTATACCAATTAATGCTTAATGTGAAGCTTACACCATAAAAAGTAAATGTAACGGCTGTATGTGCCTCAATAGCGCTATCTCCTCCTGTTCCACATTGTATGTAGCTTTCGTATCCGCTAGGTGCACTAAAGCATGCAGCATAGCTAGGAGGATCACTATTACACTGGGTACAATTAACGTCCTCATATATTTCGCCACCTTCGCCAGCATAATTATAAGGAACTAGTACATAATAGCATAAGGTTAGCCCTCCTGTTTCATATATTGTAAGCCATTTTTCAAGCCTGTAAACAACTGGGAATCCTAATTTCCCTTTCTCCCCATCACTAACTAAATATCTGGGAATAGCTGGCCCTGATATAGGTGGTGTAGATTTTTTACCTGCACTACTCCATGTAACCTCATTTGGCGAAGGACAAACATCAACATATTTGTCAGACACGTATCCATCGAAATATAGAACAGTATTTTCTTTAATTAAGTATCCTACACTTAAACCTGGTACGGAGTGTAGTTGAATACCAGTTTTAGTATAGTGTGTCTCATATTCTACATCTATGAGTTCATTGTATAAGGGTGTGATAATGTTCCCTTCAGCTAGCAAGCGTGTTTGAGAAATACAGCATTGTTTACTTTTGCTTTCTGGTGGTGAATGAATTCGCTTTTTAGGTTCAATGTTTAATTTAACGTTTAAGATACTAATAGGTTTATTAGGATGCACTTGAACTATTTTATCACTCGAATATCCATGAGAAAGGTCTAGAACTATTATTAGGAACTCTTGAGTTTCATATAGTACTGTACCGTTAGGTAGTGTTTTCACTGGTTTTCTCCATATCTTAAATGTCACTTTTCCAGGAAGTTTCATAAAACTTGAAAATATTACTTCTGAGTGTTTTACATAATGTTCTGCTGTTAAATTATGTATTAGTAAAAGGTATTCACTTTCCCTTATACTACCATTAAGTCTTGGCTCAATGTTTATAGTAACTATACCTGAATTTTTCCCTTTAAGATAGTCTTCAAATAAACTGTAAAGCAATAGCGGGTTCGCATTAAGCCATGTTAAACTCACTAATACAGGGCTTAGTAAGATAGCGGAAATTATAATAACTGGTATTAACTTAGATAGCATGGTTAGCCTTCCTAACTTCTTACCTTCTGCTTTGAAGGTACGGGAGCCACATATTTTTAACTTTCTCTAAATTTTCTAAATTACGTCCTTTTATCATAGGCGTAGATTACAATGGTATATTTAAAATATGTTGAAAACTGAGCTCAACTCGAGAACATCGCTTATCACATCTATAAGTGCATTATACAATATTTCTGGTGGTACAAAATCTAAAACATCCTTTTTTGATAACTTAAAGACTTCTTCATTTTCTTGCAGACCCGCTTTTATAGCCATTCTAACAGACTTTTGTCCTTGCGGATCATTATCAGCGATAACAAATGTCTTCACTTTATAGTTTCCACGTAGTATTTCTAATGCTGTTCTTAAGTTTAGTCCCCTATACTTTACGAGATCATAACGGGTTCTAGGAAGAAATCTTAATCTTCCTTCATTCTGTAACAGATCTATGAAGTGCTGAAATATTATAATGTCGCTAGGCCCTTCAACGAAGATTACTACGTCTGTAAAGAAGAAGTGTCCAGGGGAAACCCCTAGTTCGTGTGCAAGAGTTTCAATAAGATATTTGTCTTCTCTTTCACGATAAGGTCTGTATACTTCGGTTACCAGCTTGGAAGTGGCGTGAATCCTTTTACGTCTTTTCCCGACACCTATTATTGATGATTTGTTCTCGATAGCAGCAATAAATTCTGGTGATTGAGTTATAGCTATCACCTGGATATTTCTCTCCTTAACCATCTCTTCGAGTACTCGAGCAAGACCTTTAATGTATGCGGGATGCATGTGTGTTTCTGGTTCCTCAATAAGAAAGACGTGTCCTTCACCCTTAGATAGTAGTGATGCTATGAGACAGTCAAGAACTTGTTCTCCCCCTCCAAATAGTTCAGATCTTAACCGTTCTCGTTCATACATCTTTGACTTATGGTCTACATAAACATATCCGTACTCTAATCCTTTTGCTCTTTCGGTATACTTATAGAAGAAGTCTTTAAGTATATGGTCCTCTAGAACCTTTTCCAAATCTTCTATAAGCCCTTTAGGTACTAGGGTTTTACGGAGAATAGCTTTAATGTTCATGTTAGTAGCAGTAAAATCAGGGCTTATGTAGAAAGGCGTGATTGTGTGAATTCTATCTTTTAAAATGTTTAAGATCTTATCAAACACACTATAATTAACTATTTTGGATCCGTCAACTACTTGACATTGAGAAAAATATTGATTTCAATTCTACCGCCAATCGCCTCAGCTAACTGAAAAGCTTTTTCAAGTGTCTTACTCACAAAGCCTAAAATATCAAGTTTATCTAATTTCCACGAGATTACGCCTTGATCCTCTAAGAACTCTAAGCGAACTCCAATACGAACATCTTTAATTCTTTCTTTAAGCTTACATAACTCCTTAAGCTCTTCATCCACTTCATTACCATCTAACTCTACTAGAGCTTGGATTTCTATGGGATTTCTACGATTCCTGAAGAACCATAATCCAAGTATTTGCTCCTTCACATCCTTGGGTAGATCTTCGTATTTAACTGTCTTTACGGTATTTTGATCCAGGTTTTCAAACACTATTCTAATAGCTTCGAGAATAGATGTTTTTCCAGAGTTATTTCTCCCTATAAAGACTGTGAAGTTGCTGAAGTCAAGCGTTAGATCATGTATACTCCTGAAATTCTTTATCCTAAGCCTCCTTAGCTTCACAACATGTACCTCTCTAACCAATCTTTACTATTACCTAAACTTCAGAATAAATTTTGATCCTTACAAGCATGAAACGCGCTGTTCGCGCAAACCAGTTCCTAAGCTCTTAAACAAAGTCTAAATGCTTTGAACGCTACATGATAAATGAGAGCTTCTTAATAGTTTATTTATAGATCATAGTAAGTAATGATTACGTAGTTAGACTCCGTCTTCTTTATGTCTCTTAATTTCGTTAATTATTTTGAGTAGTCTGAGTTCTAATGGTGGATGTGTTAAATATGTTGGTCTTTTAAGAACCTCTATGTACCATAAGGGGACATCCCAGCTGAGTCTAAATAGGCGTCTTAGAATTTTTGAAAATTCTATTTCGCGAACTAAAACTTTCTTATTGATGCTTATGTTATTAATGTATTTTAGGTATTCGCTTACTGAGCTATATGTGTAAACTTTAATTAGTGCTGATATAAGTGCTTCATAGTTTACTTTTTTTAGGGCATATATATCGCATTCATGTTCCTGAATCCAACTCCAAGACATTGCTAAAACTGTTACGGCTGGTGTAAAAGGTGCAAAGAAACCTATTAATGAGACTAAAGCTACGGCATCTGTGCTGTACTTAAAAGCTAATGACAGGATTAGCGCAATAGATACTGTAATCATATACCAACATGTAGTTACGAGCTGATGTACTAGATTAATGTATTTTCCACTCCTCTTATGATCCATCTCATGCATTATAATAGCTTTAAGCTCATTCTCAGTAAGCACTTTATAGAATTTATCAGTAATGATGATTTTGTTTTCTTTAGCATTATACCAAGCATTAATAATGTTATCCATTTCACAAATGACAAATTCTACATTGTTAATTTTCTTTACTGTTTCATTACGGCATCGATATTTAAGAACCCTCAGTAGCAACGGTAGGAGGGGCAAAGTAAATGCCAATGTAGCGATAAAAGCGTTTGAGTAACTAAGTATAAGGAGGTAAACTATGTTAATAAATGGGCTAATGATCAGAAGCAATGCTGAAGCGAAGATTAGAATAATTATAGCGTAAAAGGCTAGTGATTTAAGCTTTCCCCTAAGGTAATCGTAATAATAGTATACACTAGTAAGTAATACCATAAAGTATACTACTATTGATGTTGACGTAAGGAGTATTGCAGAGACTAACTGAGAGAACATAGTTAAGTAACCTTAACATACCATTTATACTCTAATTATGTATTGTAAATCTGAGGCTATTAAAATAAATACTCAAAAATAAGTAGCTCTATTCAAACTACACTTAAGGACCTGAAGAAATCGAGAATAATGTTAGTATTTTGCATTATTCTGAGTATGCTTATTAGGCTAAAACCAAAAACATTTGTATATAGAATGGTATAAAAGGTAATTTCAGTATCTAGGATAACTAATAATTTATATCATGATACTTTAATAGGTGAAATCTTTGCGTATTCGAGAAAGAGAGCTTACACAACATGTTTTTAAGTATTATAGGAATAAAGGCTACTATGTATTTACCGAGCAATTTGCTGGTATGGGAAGAGCTGATATTGTAGCTATACGGTCAGATCCTTCTGAGGTAAACAAGAGATTAAAGCATAGAATTAAGGGTTTACCTTTAAGAACCATAATTAGACTGCTTAGTGCGCTAGATAAAGAAGTACTTTCAATTAAGGAGTTAGCGTCAGCATTAAACTTTTCTGAAAGCTACATTAAGAAAGTAATTAACATGATAAATCCGTTGTATATTGAGAAAATAGTGACAAAAGATAAAATAGTGAAGGTCAGAAAAATAGCTGATTATAAGCCTTTTACTAAAGAAGTAATAACGGTTGAAGTAAAAGTAGATGACTGGCGTAGCGGACTATTTCAAGCAGACATGTATACATATGCTTCCCACAAATCATACCTAGCAATATCTATGAGGGGATTTCGTAAAATACCGAAGCCTGTTCTAGAATGGTGTAAAAAGAAGGGTATAGGAGTGCTAGTAATAGACGAGAAAGGAAGTGTTAATGAGGTTATATCAGCTAGAAAAATAGGTCCTAAATCTCTACTTTCTTATTATAGATTAACAGAGTCACTATGGAATAATATGTTTGGAAACTATCTTAAATGATCTCTTACAACATTAATCCATGTCTTTAAATGAGCATTGCTAATGGTTAATCTATATCTCCCTTTACCTAAGAAGAAATATTCCTCTCTAACTTTTTCATTATATTCTTTAAGTATTTTGTATCCTGCCTCTAAATCCTTCAACAACGCATCGGGATTATTATGGTACATTTTTAGTTCTTTTATTCTCCAGTATGCGTAATGTACACTGACATCGTTAGTGTCCATTAGCTGGACAAAATCGCTAGGCTTAGGCATAGTTTTTCTATGATGTGAGCAAACAGGACAATCGCATTGATATATTTCAGGTTTTTCAGTTAAGAGTTTAATGGTCTTGTCCAAATAGGTCTTCCTAAATATTGCATGGATGTATAGTTGCTCCTCCGTCCTAGCTAACGGCATAATGCCCTCTAGAATCGTAGGTTCCGCCGGATTCCTGCCCCAACATATTCCGGAGGATACTGCGTCTACGCCAAATGCTGCTAGAACGTTTCCGAACTCCCCTGTAAAAGCAAGTATAAAACCATTTGTTTCTTTCTTTAATTGAGAAGCTAGTAAAACAATGTTGCTCAGAATAGTTCCTGATTCGCTATATTCATTAACACCATAGGGTAGTATGACGTACCCTTTTATATTGTCCATAGTTTTTAAAAGCTGTATATAATCATTAACGACCATGCGAACTTTACTAGTATGTTTTAATATAGGTTTGCTTACTACTATTGGTGCTAGAATGGGTAATGTTTTAGAAACTTTTTCTTCTGAAAGTACTATGGAGTTAAGAGTTAATTTATACCACTCATCATCGTAATCACCAGGTACAAAATATGGCGGTATGAAAAATTCAGGACATTTGATAGCTCCTTCAAGATCTTCGAAACATAGTGTTTTATGTGTCTGTACAAGGTTCTTTATCATTATATCTAAACGCTTCTCTAAGTATGATGGTTCAAAAGTTTTGTCTGATTTAATTTCTGCACCATATATTTCCGCTATTTTGAAAATGTGTTCAAACGTTTTTCTTGAGGCTCTAATTTCCTTCTCTAATTGTAAAACATCGGTTCTAGGATTAACTAGTATTTTGGCCTCTTTATTCTTTCTTAGAACAAGTGTTATGATGCCATTAATTACTTTCCAGAAGTGCTTTAGAATATGATAATCGATCACTAAACCATCTAATGTTATTCCTTTTTCTAGTATCATTCTTATCTTAGTCTTCTCTCTTTGTATGACCTTGGGCAGAAAAAGAGCCATTATTTCACCTTTTCATGAAATATTGCATTGTTTAAAGCCGATTTAAGCCTTATTCATAATTTTATGAACACTTTAGAACTAAACCCATTGATTATAATGTATCCTCAATACAAAACATGACTGATCATACTAAGGTATTACATAAACATTAACGACCTTGATACATTCAATTAAAAGGTATAAAGTATTAAAAATACTATCATGCTTAATGAACAGTTATGCTGTAGAGTCTCTGATACCCAGTGCTTTACATGTACGTTGTATTATCTCGCTTAAACTTTCCGCGGTTTCTTTAAGTAAAGTGTAGGCGTTATTTCTAGAAAGCCATAAAATTATTATTTCCTCACTACTTTTACCAACGGTTTTCTTCTTGATTATTAAACTGATGCTTTTCTGTAATTTCCTCTCTTTTCTCTGTACATAATGTGCTACGAAATTTCTCCAAGCCCTAATTTTGTTAATTTTGTTCTCTAATTTACCATTTAGTATTCCTTGACTCTTGGCCTTATGTAGTGCTTCATCGTACTCGCTGTATGAAATGCTGCTGTTAATTTCGTATTCTATTACCTCATTGCCATAAATCTTCGGGTTTCTCATAGCAGTTAGCTTAATTAAGGCTGCTTCTAGACAAACACCGCACATAAGTGCTGTAGCCATATATGCTCCGTTTTGATAGCATGAGAGAGCTTCTCTAAACATGTTTAGTGCTTCAGAGAAGAGCGAGTATAAAGAGTGAAAGCATGGAGTATTAATTATAATGTTCCAGATGTTTGCTATATCTTTCTCTCTGCTTTTGCGTTTCTCATCACATTTGCTAGGGCCTATTACTTCATAGTCATTTCAATAGTTCATTAATATCACATCCAAACTAAAGATTAAAGATTTTTGTAATGTAAGGAATTTTGGGGATTAAGTGTATACCTGGAGCATAACTTTTAGACATAACCTCGCTTTTTAGTATGTTTTCGTTTAATGTTACTTTGGGCATGCAGGGGCACCATGGAATATATACGAGATCCGCGTTGCTTATCAGTTTGCTTTGGTATGTGCCCCATGAGGAGCCGTGATGTGCTGCTTTAAGTATTTTTGTTTGAAATTGAAAGGGATAAAATGGTTCTTTTGAGGATAGCTTATCCAATGTGTCTAATATGTTGTCTGAAACATCGCCTAAGTGTGTAGCGTAAACACAGTTTTGCTGTTTTACCCTGTATTTATTGTAGAATTTTAGGCACATTGACGTGTCATTTACAACATCCTTTATTGGGATAATTATTCTTTCAAATTCTAGAAGTATTTCACGTAAGCCCTCCTTAATTGCCTCTTGCTTTAGTATCTCATAGCCTGAAGCGTACGCAGAAAATAAAGTGCTAAGTAAAGATTTTGACTGTGGAAACTCCCTAGAGAGGAGTTTCATAGCTGCAAAAACACTTCGAAAACGTTCTCGATTAATAATTATATGGAGAAGTTTGAACATACGTTTAAACTCATAATTCATTTCAGGCAAATATCTTTCAAGAATTTCTGTTGCGACCTTATTTAGCTTAAAAAGGATTTCTAGCAGCTCTCTATATCGTGCTCTGAGTTCTTCTCTTTTTCTTTCGCTGATATGCATTACTTTAGGAGGCCAGAGAACATAAACACCTAAGGAACCAAAGGAATAATGTGAACCTCTATAGACAAACTCTATTGAGCAAGGATCGTCAATACAGTTTCCAAGCTCTCTAATAGCTGTCTTATATTTTCTTGCAACAAAGATTTCTGCTAAAAGGTACATTATTCTTTCAGTAACCATCAATGTTCCATAAAGTTCTGGAGGTTCTTGCGGAATATCTGGGATAAAAACCTTGTTGTAACGTATATTTCTTCGTTTGCATATCTCAGGAACTAATGAAATATGGTCTAAATGGAAATGACTTATATAGAGTATCTTATATGGAACAATCATTAACGTTAATGTTAAATCGTCTATTGCGTCATTTAAGCGTGAGGAATAAAAGTTTATACATTCTGGGAATATTCCTAAGTCAATAACGTGAGCAGCAGAGTAGCCATAAACAAAACTATAAAGATCAAATAATGCTCCCAAACGCTCCATAACATATTCTTCTTTAGGCAACGTGTAGAATGCGCATTTCATATTCAAAAATAGCTCTCTAAGACCTCCCGTATCTAATGAATCATCATATTGGATTATTGAACTTAAATCACCGCAAACATTATAAAATTTAAATTTAACCCAGCCAGACATTTCAATTCAGCCTAAGAATAGTTCATTGGTCATTATATTTTTAACGAAAAATAACTATTCAGTATTACTCCGAATTTCTTAATCACCTCATTGAAGAGAACACGGGCTTAAGATTGGGCAGGAGCAGGTATTAATACCTTAACAGTTTTTAGTAGTAACTTGAACTTTTGCCTTGTATAAAAGTACCTTTTAGTTTTTCAATATTCTTGCTTACATCTCTTCATGAGAGCCATTACTATAGCTAATTTTATGTATTTTTCATTATTTTTGTTCAATAACCCATTTCTAAGTACTATGGTTTTTGATTATATGCGTACATTAATTAAATAATTTTAAGGAAGATATTAGGTAATCAACTATTAAATTTAAGAACGTTAAAATGACTGCAATGTCTCACTTAGGATACATTTTACTGAGACACCAATCGGGTTTTATTGTCTCTAAAGAAACTCCTTAAACTAATTTATTATAACGTCATATAACGTTATGTGTAATATGTATGGAAAGTAGAGTACTATTGCGTAAAATAAAGCAGAAAGGCTAAGACACTACATCTATGTGATTCAAAAACATTTTATATAAGACCTTGTATTTATTGAATAAAGAGAGACAGATGGGCAGTCTCCATGATTACTAAAAAGACCTTATTTACTATAATTATTCTAGGCTTTTTATTGTTCGTATTTTTGACATTATTCATATACTTTAGAAAGGGATATGTGATATTATTCCTTATTAACATGGGCACAAATTTTTATTTAGGAATGGCAAGCATTTCAGCAACTTTGACAGGATTTGCCCTAATTGCCGTTCCTCTAATTTCTAATATGATATCATATGATAATCCTATTACAAGAGCTTTGCGTGAAAATCTTCAACTATTACGTGACATCTACGGTGTACTATGGCTCACTTCGTTAATTTTCTTGGCAAACCTTTTAGCTGCGATAATCATTTTAGTTACTGGTAACGTAACTAATGTTATTTTGTTTAATGCCTATTTGTTTATTGCTTCCTTAGGTATTGTGAGTTTTTCACTATCCATCATTGGCATTTGGAGATTAAATTTATATATTCTTACGTTTTCAGAACAAAGAAGGTAAAAGTCATGACAAAATTTTCATCAGCGCAGTATGTATTGTATCTTTAAGTTCCTCATAGCTTTCACGTAAGACCTTAAAAGCATCCTCTGTGTCTGCTGATCTAGAAACTACATTTCCCTTCATGGACTGCTTAATCTTTTTCCTTGTAGTTATTACATTATTTATGAGGTCTATTGGTACTGTTTTGCCGTCGGTGCTCTTTGCTTTTACAAGAAACTTTTCAAGAGCAGGATAAAGTTCGTTAAGTGCGTCTACAATATCGCTAATTGTTATATCTAATCCTTCTTCTTTTCTCCTTCCCGTACTTATTCTTAGTTCATACGTCTTTGATCCACCTAGTAACTTATTTACATCGTTAACGATGAGGTCTATAAGTGAATTTGACTTCTTTATTACATCTATCCTTCTTCTTATTTCAGATACTTTTACTCTTATTTCAATACCTCTAATGATGTCAAAATTTTTTAGTATATCCACTACATTCGGCTTATAAAGTCTGTTCAAAACGATTCTGACAGATTCGCAATCTGGTTTTCCTTCTTCTTCACAATATTTGACGGCAAAACTTCGAATATAGTAACTAAATACTCTCTGAGGTCTTGGACCGAAAACATTGAATTCATATACTAGTACTGGTATGTTATTATATGATCTATATATGACAAAATGAGATGGCTCATAAAGAAACCTATTCTTAGGCAGAGATAACACATCAGTATGACCTTGTGAATCTAAGGTCTCTGGAAAATTTGTTCTTCTAGCATATCCCGTCTTCCCAAAGATATTATTATCTTTAATGATGGATAAGGCTAAGAACATATCAGTTCCTTCTTTATCTGGAACAGTATAATAAAGATCTTTAATGCTAGTGGTTCTAATGGATTCAATGAATTGAAATATATTCTTAAGTGTATCAAACGACAAACTAGAACCACCATAAACACCATCAATATAAAAGAAATGTATTGATCTAAAGATAGATGGTGTATTCATTAGAAACACCTCTACTATATCTTTAATTTACTTTAATCTACAGAATTAAATTATATACAAATACAGTTTATATTTTATAATTCTAAATTTAAACCTTACACATTATTATTCACAAGCTCTAATGTATGTGAAATCCCATTATTTAATGTCTGCATTATTTAAGTCTGCTTACCTTTAGATTATTAAAATTTAAATTTGTTCATCATCATATTTAGTAAAATTAAGTACTATCTGTTAAACTTTAAAGCTTTTATTTTTACTTTTAGTTTTTCGGAGAGTTTATGGACTTCTTTGGTTAGTTTGGTGCGTGGTCCTCGTACTATGACTGGTTTTGCTTTGGCTGTTTTTGCTTTTTCATAGATTGCTTTTACGACGCTAGATGTTATTACTTGTTTTCCGGCTTTAGCTTCGATTGCTAATGGTTTGTTTTTCCCTTTTCTAGCTAGAATGTCTATTTCTTTACGATTTTTTGTTATGTAGTGTTTTCTTACCTTATATCCTCCTCTCCTATATCTTGATGCTACAATGCTTTCGAAATGGCTGCCTTTTCTTTTACCCATTTTTTACACAAGTTTATACTTTTGTTCGCAAATATTTAAGCGGTAGGTGAACTCTGGTTCGCTCTGATATTTGTGTACAGTGGGAGTATTTATTATGCCAAGGTTTACTTCATTATACTTGTCTAATGGAGCGGCTAAGGTGCTTTCAACACTAATTTATGGCGGAGCGAAAACCTAGTCAGAAATACTTAGAGAATCAAAAGAAACTATCAGAAACGATAATATCAGCAATTCGGGAGCTTGTAAAGAGAACATCACAGAACAAAGAACAAACATCTTTACCGAGAAATACGAAGAAAGTAATCAAAGCTACTAAGGAAATAAAACATATCCCGTAATTTAATATAGCTTATTATATAAGATTATCTTGGTTCAAAAATATTCGTTATTAATATCGTATAGTAACGAGGTGATTTTACGAAAAGCAGAAAGTGGCTTATTGAAAATTGGGTTTCTGTACCTATAAGCATTCGTACTCCTCCTCTATTTAGCCCTACATTTAGAGTTGGTTCTAGAACTCTTTTTGTTGACTTTCCCAACAGTCTGTACATAGCTTTTCTACATAATATTTATATAGAGATTTCTCGGGCAACTGAAAAGTTCAAAGAGAGAAGTGTAGATACTGTTATTGAAGAGCTTATAGATAGGGTTAAGAGCTTAGCTAAGTATTTCAATAGTATTCTTCGAAGTAAAGGTATAGACTGGTTTAAAATAGTTGTAAGAAAAATGCCTCCGTATGGAAAAGCATCATATTTGATAACCTACGTTATAGATCATGATAAATTTAATAAATTTATCGATAAGTTCATTAGCGGAGCTCTTTGGGATGGGAGTTTAGCGAAAAGGTACGAATACATTTACCTATCCAAAATTTATCTCCTGTCTGAGATTTTTAGAAATAAAGACCCTTACAGTATTCTTGAGAGAACAAAGTATGAAGTAAAACTTAAGGTTCTTAACTCGCTAAGTGATGCCTTAAAAGCTACGTTAATGTTTAGGAAGGATCTTGAGCAGGAAATGTACATTGTACTGAACATATTACCCCGACACTTTCCGCAAGATGCTTTATTTATAGCTCATAGGTTAATGGAGAGAACATACTTTACAATGGAAGAGTTTAAACACTTTATCGATAATATTCAATCGATAATTGATTACCCACCTTTAATATTTAGAGAATTTAGAAAAATGCTGGAAATGTTGGTTCTAATACTTTTCGAAGCAGCAATGCTTCAAGGAGATATGCAAAATTTCTATGAAATAGTAGAATTCATTGATGAAGAACAAAGGAAGTATCTTAAGGAAATTATTGACTTTCTATATGATCGGGTAGCTTTAGATATATTGCTTTCATGGGACTCTAAGGAATATTTTGATAAGGTAGGCAAAGAAGCCCATATTAAATCGTTAAGTAAGATAGTAGATAAGAATGTTATCGACGGGCTTCAAGAAGCTCTGAATTTAAGCGTAAATAAGCTAAGGAAGCTTATAGAAAAGAATATCTCATGGACCTTGCTTTTTACGCTAAGTTCATTGCGTAGTAAAAAATCAGGAACAACCGCAATAGAAGTTGATGAAAGATTATTAGATATTATGACTCATCTTCAGTCACTATTTCTAGCTAAAAGTTTGACGAACGATAAGAGACTTGTTGAAGAATATGCTGATAAAGTTTACCGTACAATAAGAAGGCTTCAGAAAACGTATGATATAATTTATCCCGTTCCATCAATAAGCTTCCTAATACAATACGCTGAGAAACTCATTAAAGGATCAAAGTTAAATAAGCTCTATAGCGATTACTGCTTCTTTGTTCACACTTATCCGAGCTCATTGCAACTTTACCCGTATATGTCAATTTTAGAATATCATATGCTACCAAACGAGCTGGAAAGGTTTTACACTGTAACATCTAAAATTATTGATTCAATAATTGATGCATTATATGATTCTTCACAATACTTAAAGAAATTATATTCCGTTAGTTAATGGTTATTGATAGGTTATTGGTCTTAATGGGGTTTGTGTTTATTTGTTATTTTCGGGGTTTTTGTTTTCTTGTTGTTTTGCTAGTTTCTTTCTTCTTCTATTATTGGTTTGAGTTTTTCTATTTCCTTGGTTATGTGGAATGTTATCCACTTCACTTTCCCTGCTTCTACGAGTTTCTTTACTGCTCTTTCTTTATCCGTAAGCCTTGATGTCCCTGGTTTTACTTCTATGAACACTATTTCTTCTGGGTTTTTATCGCTTAGTCCTTTGAATGCTATGTAGTCCATTGGATGATTAACTATTGCAGAGATTACGAAAGGAACCCTCTCTTGCCGCATGATAAGGAGATAGTTGAGAGAAGAAAAGCGCTGAAAGCAGCTCTAGGAATACCATGAACCACTCCTTGCCTTACACTATGCTTACACGTCTATTCGCGATTACCGAGGTTTTTCACTTTTATTCTTCTACTTCTCTTTCGGATTCTACAGCTAATGTTTCTAAGAATAGGTATAATGCATTGACGACTTCGGGGTGATTGAATTTCAGCATGTAGTCTGCCTTTCCCTTATACTTAGATAGTGGGTTTAAACTACCGAAGTAAGCTACCATGTTCTCCCCATCCAATACTATCACAGCTTTCTCATGCATATTCGTACGCTCCCTAACCTCCACGCCAACCTTCCTAAGCTTCTCTATTAGTGCCTTGTGTTTATCCTTCCACCTTATGCTACGATGTTCAGGTGTGAGAGTATAGACAATTATCTCTACGCCCCTTTTAGTTACTGTCTCCATAATTCCTAGATATCTTTCAACAGCTTCATCATACAGATACGGACTGTATATCAGTATCCTAGCCTCAGGTCTGGCATTTACTATTAAGCGTTGGAGTTCACTAACGAAATCTTCTGGTAGTAGAGGCTGAGGTTTCAGCCTTTCTAGTATAGGCTTTAAGACCGGTCTTCTCTCGATAAAGTTAAGGAAGAGTGATGATCTCTCTGCAAGCTTAACCAATGGGCCATACTTTAATCTAAGCTCACGAATTTTATCTAATAGCCTAGGCATAATCTCCTATTAGCAATTGTTGTTCTGCAATTATTAAATTTTCGATTATTAGATTTTACTGAATTGTGTAACTTCATGTTTTGATTATAATAACGGAAGCCCTCATTTTTCAATAGAGATACAATGTATTATAGGAGAATAGATAGCACCTATTGTGGAAAGGAGTTTTATATAATTGCTCTAGGCCAGAGATGTTGTTCCTAAATGAACATAAGGAGAAGTCTCAAAGAGAGAAGTGGAGAGTGACAAGATGGATGGATATAAAGAAATCCGATGAACGTACCTTCACTAGAACAGCTTTATTCATGATAGATGCAGAGACGGATGAAGTTCTAGAATTCAAAGAAGGATATTATTGGTGACTCTAGTTAAAACTTCCATATTTTTCACTTTGAGTAATAATCAAATTTCTATTTCTTTCCCCTTGCGTTGTTTACCAAGAACTCAATCACTTTATTATTAAAGACTATATCATTTCTGTCAGGATACGAATCGTATAGATAAATTTTGGAAAAGGAAGAATTTTATCCTTTAGGATGATAATATATTCTTGGCGGTGATTTTGGGTCTTGTTGACGATATAAGGAGGCATGTTTTTCATCACCATATTAAGCCTGCTATCGATAGGGGACAAAAATCTATTACTCTTAGAGCTGGCGATATCCATAGCGAGCTACATCTTCATAACCGTGTTCCTGCAGTATGTAATGCCATGGGAAGCAAGAAGAGTATAGAGATTTTCAATAAGTGGTTGAGGGATCTTGGCTACAGTATTCGGATTGAACTCTCAGCAATCGACACTCCTCCAAGTGGTCTGGGAGCAAACTCTTACTATACCTATTCATTCATACACGAGAAGATAGATAAGAGAAATAGCCTAGTACTTGCTATGCAACCCTATATACAAGGTATTGCATCGAGTGGAGACGCTCGTGAAAAGCATAGATATGAAGAGATCACTGAAGACGACGCTCGTGAAATCATGAGCTTAGAGCTTGGTGTACCACTCTACAAGGAGAAAATCGATATATATGGCAAACCTAAGGAGTTTGACTTAGTAAACATTGGGCATAGGATTGTCGGTGATTTTAAACACTTTAGATACAAGGGGTCAGCAGAGGCTGAGATGAGCAATCTTGCGGAGTACGTGTGGCTCATGGAGAAGCTAGAGAAGTACACCAGTGTTAAATGGAGAAAGATAATCGTTGGAGCAGGGAACGAGAATACTTTCGAGAGATTCGCAAGACGATACGACCCTTGGCTAGAAGACGTGGAGATATACTTCATAACACCAAGACGTAAGGTAATTAGAATAAGATAAGGTTACAGCTACACATGTATATGTACAGTTTCATAACTTAAAACATAGCTGTTTACCACGAATAGAGGCGGGATACAAGCAACCCAAGTAGTGTTGGGGGTCTTTGAACTAGGATGCAATCATAGTGATCTGAGGTTTCGTCTTCGCCTTAAGTTCTTTGCTAAGAAAAACTCCTAACTAAAACGTTAGTGTTATCTGGATTTCCTATGCCTACTCAAGGTTAGCATACCCTATCATTACGGTTTAATTATTGCTTTTATTTTCTCTATAATTTCATGGAAAGATGCAGGTTTTCCCTTGTAAACATCTAGTATGTAAAAACCTACGGAGCCAGCGTATTTACTGTTGTAGATGTTCCATAATGCTACAATATCTCTCAGGAACATTATGAACTGAATGTTCGGAATAACCACCCAGACCTTTAATATTTTAGCCAACATGGTTTCAATTGTTTTCTAAGTTTAAGGGCAGGAAGAACTGTCCCATATAGTGTCTCTACCTCTACGGCTAAATCTCCAAGCTTAGGATAGCTAATTAGCACGTCAACAACGGTGTCTCCGATTCTTTGTTCTGTTCCTTGATGCTGTAGAGTAAAGTTTTACTGTAATAATTATTACCCTTGCTTCAATAGTTTATTTCGGTGGACTATTTATGGGTAGTTTATCATTCAAAATGTTCAGTATAGTAAATGGTAAGCTTGGTTTTTACGAGGAGAAGATTTTGTCTTTGGATGAGGTCAGGAATGTTTTGGTTAGGTTTCCCTGTGTGCTGCCGTTTACTTCTTCGAGACAATGTTGTGTTTTGAGAGATGTTGTTTTGGATAGTAGGGTTGCTGAGTTTGTTATTGTTGTTAGGGAGAGGGGAGGGTTTGATGTTTATGTTCCGTTTTTTGACTGGTATGGTATGGGTGGTGTGGTTGAAGATAGGGAGGAAGCGTTTTGGGGTTTGGAGGAGCAGATGGAGTTGATTGATGATGAAATAATTGAGTTAGAGTATAAGCTTAGAAGGTCTAGGTCTAAGCAGGCTGATAAGTTGAGGAGGAGCATTAGAGATGCGTTCGGTATTAAGCGGGTTAGAATAAACAATGTGGTAGCTGTAGTTGTAGTTAATAGGTTATCGGAGGCTTTTAAGAAAGTAGTAGATGCAGTTAACGAGATTATTGATACAGTAGTATATGCCATGGAAATGAAAGCTTACTGTAAAGATAGCAAAAGCATATATGTAGTAAGCGGATATGAGTAGGGAACAAACCAGTATAACGTGTTATTTAGTAAGTTTATTTAGGGCATAAAGAAGGAGGCTTATAAAGATATTTATGATTGAGAAAATAGGTTATATTGCTAACTAGAGGTTAAACTATAATGAATAGTTTAGGTAGTGAAGAAAAGAAACCAGTAGGCTACGTAATGTCTGGTGCAAGCACTTCTAACGCTACCTTCCAATTAACTAAATATGGCGAAGAACGTATTTACGAAGGCATGTTATTAATCGTAAAGTCTAGGAGAAACATAGATTATCTAGTAAGAGTTGAAAACATAAAACCATACTCAGAGGCATTTACCGAGCATTCACCGTTCGTCATAGCTAGAAGGGAAGGATTAAACGTAGAATTCATTGAAGGTATTGATAAGTTCTACATGGTTGCCGAAAGCACAATTTTAGGCGAAATAGGGAAGCACGGTTTAGAAGAACCTCACAAACCACCATTGCCTGGCGATGCCGTATACTTATTCGATATGGAACAAGACCTTGAGAAAGTATATGGAGTAAAACCCGGCGATCCAGGAATAATCTGGATCAAAAGCATTCTCGGATATCAAAACCTCCCCCTACCGTTAAACATCGAAAACATAACTATGCATATAGGAATCTTTGGAGTAACTGGAAGCGGCAAAAGCTACGCAACAGGAGTATTAATAGAGAAGCTATCGTCAATACCAACTAGAGCTCATGATGGCAAGAAAATCGAAGTAGCCATACCAACAATAGTAGTAGACGCAAACGCAGACTACCTAGACTACCATGAAGAATTTAGTAAAAGGGGAAAGCTAGGTGCATTTAATGAGGTAATACGATTCGTCTTCAAAACAGCCAGTAAGAGGGTCTTAAAAGCACCTTTCACAGAAATCATAAGGATAAGCTTAAGCGGATTTACACCCCGTGAAATCGCCGAATTAATAATGGCCTATAAAACTGGTGGCATAGGTGAATTACCAGAACTACAAGTTAGTGGACTAGAAAGAACACTAACTGAAATTATTAAAGAATATGATAATTTAACCGAGGTATTAACTAAAAGAGTATATTTGGTATATGATAAATTGGAGGAACTAAGTAGCGGCAAAGAAGCTGTCATACATTATTCAACAGCAAGGGCTATTCGCACAGCTGTTGACAAATTCCATCAAGATATAGTGGAGAAAATGGAACTCCTTTCTGAAAAGCCCAGCATAGACGAGAACTTCATAGATTGGCTTGTGAAGAACCCCTCACTAATAATTTTGGACTTTTCACCGGAAGGAGCACCAGGAATAAGTCAGCCAATAAAACAGCTTGTAATAGCGTATTTAGCTCGCTTACTCTTCTACAAATTCACTAAATACAAGCTGAAGGGACAGGAAAAATATTTGCTCCTATTAATCGAGGAAGCCCAGAACTACATACCCTCAAAAAGCTACCCTGTATCTGCAAGCGTAGCTAGATCGTACTTATCGTTAATAGCTACACAAGGCCGCAAATTCGGCATAATACTTGGCCTAATATCGCAGAGACCAAGCTTCATCGACCCAGTAGTGGTTAGCATGATAAACACATACTTCATTTTCCGTATAAGCCCGGAAGATGTCAACTACGTTATGAGGCTCTCCGGAGGCTTACCAGAAGCTCTAAGAAATAGAATAACTAGGTTATCACGCGGAGTAGCAGTAATCATGGGACAAATGAACATGCTTGGATTACCAGTTATCATAAAGTTTGAGAAAAGAAAAGTAACACATCACATGGGCTCAACACATGTAATGGACACACTCACAAAAACTTATACAGAAAAAATGAAGGGGCACAAAACATAATGGCCAAGGACAGAGATGTTAAAACATTTGAGGTGAAAAACATAGGATGTCATTAGATGAGGACAGAGATTTAAGGAGAAAACTTATCGAGTTTAAACTAACAGAGCCACGAATAGCCATAGAATTAGTTAAGAAAGCTATTAAGAAAAAACGTGAACACCAAGCCCTCATTATGCGCTTAAACGAATTAGGCGATAAACTATTGGACAAAATACTTGAAAACGAAGATAGTAGAATATATTTACATACAGTAGCTATCACCAAAGAAGATATGGAAAAATTCTCACAAACATCAATAGCCGGCATAGATGGAAGCTTCCAAGTCGTCGGAGGCAGAGGACACAGATATTATGTTATGCTAACAGCCGTCATAGTAGAGTTACCGCAAGGTCTAAAAACGAGCAAGGACAAAATCGAAATTCGCTATCCAGAAAACGGTATCGACATAATATCTTTCGACGACCCAACTCTCGGAGAACAAACAAACAATATAGCTGAAGACGTAATGATGTACTATGAAACAGCAGCTATATACGAGACCATTAAAGCATGTAGAAACCACAATAAATGCTATCGAATACTTATTGACGGCCCATTAGCCGATCCCCCAAGACAAATAACACATGAAGGCGCTATTTTGTTAAGAGAACATTTCAACGTGAATGACTACATAGAGTTTCGAAGCAACGCCCTAATAGAAGCATATAGCCTAAACGAATACGGCACGTTTATTGCAGGATACGTTAAAAGTAGTAGAAGCGATAGACTACTAAAATATAATCTAATGAAGCACTTTAATATTAGAGAACACATTCTTAACGAATTTGCAGGAGATAGCGAAATCGCATATATAATTCTAAGCAAACTTCTCTTAAACAATGCCTTAAAAGACAAAACAATATACGGCTACCTAGGACCATTTAAAGCATTCGGAGGAATATACGAAGAATACAGTAAACATGGCATCGATATTTACTTTATATACGGAATAAATAGGCATTACAATAGAGTATTCAGATTAGAACTAGGTATCCCCCAGAGAGAAGAAGTAACCATAGACGCAATAGATGACCACATGAAACAACTATACAGAACCATAATAGCTACAACACTACCAGGAAACATCCATCCACTTCCAATAGTACTAGCACATGAGAAATGTAGAATCAGAAGAGGCGCAGCAGAATTCATATACGAAGCTATACTCACAAGAATATACAAAGACCTCCTAACACAACAACAAAACATCCTTCAACAATTCATAACCTTTAACATACTCATGGAAAATCCAGAAAAACACTAAAACCTTCACTCAACAACATAGACAAAATTACCTAGGTTCCTAATGCAACACAGCCACATAATTATCATTCAAAAATATTATTTAACAACTAAACATCTAACAAATATTTCCATATTATTTTTGTAAAACTTTGAGAAAACATTATTTGCCTATAAAACAACTGTATAACAATGAAATATATTAGCTCATGAGATTTTAAAGGTGTAACTATGGGCGAAAATAATGGCTTATCTCTCCAAGAATTAACAATTAGAGGCTTTAAATGTGTACCTCCCTGGGGAGAGACACATAAGTGTATCATAGATAATGAAGAACTATCACCTTTTGAAATTTATAACTTTAAAGATCTAGGTAACTTCATTGTTATAACAGGCGAAAATGCTTCAGGTAAAAGCACACTAGCACAAGCGCTTTTCCTAGTATTTGGACTCGCGGCAATTTTTCCGGAGAAACCTAGTGAATCAGAGCAAGAAGAAGTTCGTGACGAAATAGTTAACCTTGTATCAAAGTATATGGGGTTAAAGAGCCAAAACGACCTACGATATATATTTCACAACGTTAAATATGATAATCAAAGGATCGAATCTGATACTATCGAAATAAAAGCTGCTTTAAGCTATGGTTCTAAAGACTCCACGTACAAATATAGTCTTACGCTCATGAAGAATAACTATACCCCTTATTTTGATATAGAATCTTCTGCGCCTCCTATTCTTGATGTAATTGTGTTTGCTCCAATATACCCGGGATCAAATAGACATAGTGGCATCTTTTCAGCTAAGGGAGTAAACGAAATAAACTTTAAAATAGCTGGCAACAAAGAACATCCACTATACGATGTGATTTATTCGTATAGACTGCACAGTATTATGGTAAGAGATGAAAAACTAGGATTTCGCCAACTCCTTCCTATAGAATTTGCACCGTTAGGCTATTATGTTACATCTAGGCTTGAAATCGTTGAAAGAATACAAGATATAATTCTTGAAGAAAGCAGAAGTAAAGATAACTTAACGATATTTATCTATGAGGAGCCGGAAATAGGTCTTCATCCCGTGCTTCAAAAAAGGTTAGCTAAAAAATTACTTGAAAGTACAAACGAAAACACGCTAACAATATTATTAACTCAATCAGATCATCTGTTAAATACCATTATAGACGTTCTAAAGACAAATGATAAAATAGCTGACAAAGTGAATGCCTCTTTCATCGATGCTTGCCAGAGAGTAATAACATTAGAAAAAATATCAGAGGAGAAAATTATAGATAAGCCTAGCGAAAGGAGACAGAAGACTATTTCATGCGTATATCAAAAGTTTTATGTCGATCCGCAAGCATCAGAAATACTAATCCCTGTCAAAAACAATGAGTCACGCAGTAAACTTAAAGAAAGCACTAATATATGTGGTGCTCATTCCTTTATAAAAGCTTTATTGGAAACTACTTAGAGGGGTTATGATGATAAGTTACAAACTACTTTTAGCTCTCGATCCTTCCGTAGTTAAGAGCATCATTGTAGACAACATCATACTAAGTGACGCTCTTCCTAGAGACATACGAGATTTTATAAAAAGGTTATTTTATGAGCTTATGAGAAATGATGGATGTATATATCTATATAGATGTACATGTAAAAAGGAAGCAGACCGCTACTACAATGCTTATCTCTTAAGACAAGAGTACTATGAGAGCCTAAAAGACTCAATACTTAAATTATACAAATCTCATGAAGGATTCAGAAAAAGATACTACAAAGCCATTCCAGAACTTCGCAAGTTCGAAAAACATAGATTTTCTGAAGCATGTATACTAGATGAAAGTTCCATAGTACAAAAGGCAACAATAATATACAAGTTTGAAAGACTAATAGTTAAGGTAATGCAAATTATTTTTGACCTTGCTTTTTGTAATAGTCAAGTCAGTAGGTCTAACTGGAAAATATGCTTCATGAATTGTCCATGTATTTTTAGCGATGAAGCATGTAGTAAACTTGAATACAAGTATTCAGATAAGCAGAATTGTAATATTTGCGTAAAGAGCATATTAGAGACAATTAGTAATTGCAGTCATAGTAATGTTAATACATACATAGGTACTAATATTAGTATTGACTGTCTAAATGACATTATTAAAAGGATATGCCAAAATAGTAATTATGAGAGGTGTGGCGAAGATCTTCACATATATTTAACACCTTTTTGTGAAGTTTCAGGAACGTATCTTAATCATGCATGCAGATACGCGTGTAGTTTAGATCATGGTGAAAGCATTAAATGTTTATGGGTTATAACTTTCGGTAAGTGTAAAAATGGTGATTCTATATGTTTTCCCTCTAGTAATAAGAAAACAAAATGTAATATATTATTTGTATGCGGTAATGTAACAACACCTATAATTAGAGATTCTAAAAATAATATTAGTATATGTTTTGGAATAATATATTTGTGCCAGTAGCCGACTGGTGCACATGATGCAAGAGCTATGTCTTGATATCAGATCTAAGAATTTGCCTAGCGAAGTAGGGATTGAAGCGGCTGAGACCTTGAAATTAACTAGTGATCTACCTTTCCAAGCACGACAAATCAATGTAGTTAGATCATTCCTTAACTTAGTGCAGAAAATCGACCGTCCTGCTGTACTATGGGTTGTTGGCATATGGGGTCTAGGAAAAACTGCAATATTTAATGGTATTATAGAACCTTACTGTAAAACACAGGAGAATAAGTGTAAAGCAGCGTTTATCATTGCAAATAAGATGTTCGATATCGCTGAAAAAATCGTTAAAGAATTTAGATTGATTAGTCTCACCCCAGAAGCCTTTCTTGCATCTATTCTTGAAGCACTTAGAGAAAGCGATCCCTTCTTTGAAAAACTCCCGAAACTACTTAACTACTATAGTTTATCGCAATACCTTAAAGAGGCTTTAACTTTACTAAAGAGAATCCTTGACGATCGTAAATTAGTAATATTCGTTGATGAATTTGAGCGCATATACGACAGATACCTAATAAGTGCTGAGAGAGAAAAGTATGAACGCGGTAAAGACATCTTAGAGGCAATAGTTGAACTCATTAATGTTAATATTAAGGCGCTAAGAGAAACTGGAACAGCAGGATTAATTCACCTAGTATTTTCAGTATCTGAAGAAGCCGATGCAACAATTAGACAAAAAACAGACTTAGCAATAATTTCAGGAAGATTAACCAGAAGATTTATAGAGCTTAGACTTAGAAACATGAGCAAGCTTGAAGTATTCTACCACTTAGATAGGCTAATTAAATATGTGTTCAATAATGATAAACTATCATTCAAAGACATAGCTAACCCACCAACGCTTTTCAACATTTTTGGATATGCTACAGGAGGCTTACCTGGCAACACTGAACATCTTCTTAATCATCTAATATCGAATCTTTCTGACACATATGAATGTCCTAATAAATTTAGAAAACTTGACATCTCTAACGCTCTTTCCGTTTACTCATCAGCTAAGACCTCCTTCAAGGGCGTTAATATTGAATTAATAAATGTTACCGCTTACACAACAATTCACAATACTCTAGTAAACGTGTTCGCAAACTATCGTTACTCACGTGAAGTCGCTAGTAAATTTGTAAGGCTCCTTCTTCTGTCTACGGCTGGAGTAAGCATAAATTATTTAGCCGGTATATTTAAGGATTTAAGCAAAGCCGAAATTAAAGATATGATAACAATAGCTAACTATGCTTTTCGTGAAAAATACAATGTCGAAAAAGCAATATACAGCGTAAAAAGTTTCAAGATAACTAAGCCATTACCAGACTTCATAAACCGTGTATTAGGATTATTAGAAAGAAGAAGGGAGACCTTTAGAAGGGAACTTGAAAGATTAGATATAATTCTAAGACCGGAAAATATAACCGAAGAATTGTATGAAATATTTATAGATCAATTCGCTTTCATAGATGATGAAGGACATTTAGCTATATTGCTTCCAGATGAAACGCAAACACTACGTGAATTCATTAAGAATACATTAAAGCTAAAAATAGAGTCCGAAGTTTTAGCTGAAGAACTCAGAATGGTAATAGACGAGCTAGTTACAGAAGGCTATCTAGAAAAAGACACTAAAAATGAATACCTATATGTATTAGATGATATCGTAGCAAAATACATCATATCCCCATCTATGCTTGCACTAGAGTTTATTACCGATCTAAGAAAACGATACTCCATAACAGTGAAAGCTCGATCTCTTGGCTGGTCTCCACAGCATCTTGCAAGAGCAATTTTACCTCCATTAGTATACTCTCTTAGAACATTCTATAGTGGTGAAAGTAGAACCGATCATTTTAGAATATCATTAATCACAGCTGAAAACAACTTTGAATACTATGTAATAGAAATATCTCCTTCACCTAATAAGCCTCCAACTTTACGAGTGTTGTTTGCTGTTTTACCCCACATTATTGAGGAAAAAATAATATCTAACATTAGAGCTACTATACAAAAGTACTACTTAAATAAGAAGCCTTTCGATGTTGTAGTGTTAATTACTCTCAGATCACTTGAGAGAGATCTAAGTAGAAGCCTTGGATACGTAAGAACATTCCTTGATGATATACAAAATAGTAAAGACATAGTATTTAAAGAGGTTTCAAATATTTCACAATTTGATATACGTAGGCTTACCGCATTAGGTCTCTTACTTGAAGAAACAAGCATAAACGGCGAATATGTTATCGAAAAAAGTACGCAAATAATCAATGATTTAACAACATACGAAGTAGATACCAGCAAAAGAGGAGAAATAGTCGCTAAGTACATACGAAAAGGAATAGAATTTAACAAATTATATTCATTTTATAACTCGGAATTTATACTAAGATACATACCTAGGTTAACAGATCATATACGGTCAGAACTTCGAAAAAGAGGAAAATATTTTGACTATCCTACATTGTCCGGAAAGAGATTAATAGAGACTTTAAAGGAAAATGTAAGGTCAAAAGTAAATGAAGAAATAATGTATTCTCTTTCCACGGACCTATCTGATACTGAAAGTATATTGCCTATACTATCTTTACCTGATGAATGCTTTACAAATGAAGGCTGTTCCTTAAGGTATATAGTAGATTATGCCATTAAGAATATAAGATGTCATCAACCACATTTCCTTAAAACAACTCTACTTGGCCCAGATATTGAAGGGGCAAGAAAACTTCTTGAGAACATTATTCCATTAATCTCTTACGGATTTGTTGAAATAATTGAATGTAGAAGCTATGATGAATGTCGAATACGAATTAACTACAATCATCCGTCAATTATTACATTAGTAAAATTCCTATCTCATATATACTCACATTATGCTAAAGTAAAAAGTGAAATTACAAGCAATGAGCTGCTCATAAGTAAGGAGTTTATAGCAAACTTTTATAAATATAGGCCAGAGTATGAACAGGTCATAGACCTACTAATACGAATATTCAAAGTATGGGGATTATTGCTCCCAAAGGCAAACGAAACGTATCTCCCATTATTCCTGAAGGAAAAACGGCATGATAGTATTGTATTAAGCTTAGAAGCATATAGTTACACGCCAGTAATTAAAGCACTAAAAATATTAAAAGAAGACCTTGTGCTTAACAAATATGGTTATCAAGCATCTGGGAAAAGAAGAGGCTATAGAGCTTGGATCATTAAGAACTTCATTGGGAAGTTATGGAATAAATTAAGTAATGACGAATTTAAACGTGTACTCAATAGGTTAAGGCTTTACGAACCATTAGAACTAGCATTAGATAAAGAAAAACTGTTAAACTTCATATTGGCTTCAAAGAAGATACACTTAATTAACGATATAATATACGATATAGTCTTAAGTAAATCCCCGATTCATGAAAACATAGACGCAATGAATTTAGAGAGAGACGTAGGTGGAATAAAAAGAGGAGTTATGGTGGCACTAGCTTACGCGGCCAAGTACGACATAGATAGATTAACGAGAGTATTGGAAGATATTATAAAGGATTATAATGAACAACGTGAAGCCCTCAAAGAAATGTTAAGCAAGTATGTCGTTGATGAAGAACAAAAAATAGATGTTAAAATTAATGAACTTGAGCTGGTAAAAGAAACTTATGAAAAAATAGTTAAAATACTTAATGAAAACATACCTCTAGAAAAATATCACTTATACTTAAGGGATCTCTGGAAGAAAACTGCTGGCACCACTGTTGATCAAAATGAGTGTGTTTATGGAGTTCAAGCAATAAGATATGCTAGTAATGCGTTTAGATTCCCATTTTATTATAGGGCCATGGGTAGATATTTCATATTTAACTACAAAGTTTACAGGATGCATGAAACCATAGAATCTCTTAGGAAAGAAGGAATTATTGAAATAGATGAAAAAGTTGATCCTATAGAACACATTACTAGTGCTAAACTTAAGATATTTAACATAAACCGGTATAAGCAAGGTGAAAAAGCCAAAGAATTAATGGGAAAAATTGGAGATGTCATGGAGAGTATTAAGAGATTGTATGAGGACCTAATTAGACTAGAGACTACAAAGGTTGAGCTTAAAGATAAAATAGTAGAAAGCTATGGATTAAAGAATTATTTAGCTAAAGAGCTTGAATCCATTAAAAATGTACTTGATAAACCTATTGCGGAAGCGTCAAGAATAAAGGTTAATAAGAATGTTATTGAGACTATTGATGAGTTAGAGAACATTTACAATACATGGAGAAATAGATCTTTAGGTAATCTTAAACCAGAGAGCGCTAAGCACATCATGGAAGAAACAAAGAACTTCATAGAGTCCTTCGACAAAATCACAATGGAGTTCAATGAATTAGTAAAGATTGTTAATCAGTATGATGAAATCTTAGATAAATTTGTTAAAACAATTGGAGACAAAGATGCCGAGAAAATGCTTAAACATTTTATGCTAAACAACATTAAACTAATGGTCAAAAAGCTAAATGAACAAATAAAGGATAAGTTTAAAGGCTTTAAGGTAAGTGAAGACATTCCACCATTAGACTTGATAAATAGTTTAAAGGATAGATTGAGAAAGGTAAGTGTAGATAAAATTAGCAGTAGCATAGATGAAATTAAAAAGAATTTATACAAACTGAATGATGAAGTAATGAATAAATTGAGGAGTAAACTTGATCTTATATCATCCTCTAAAAAGATGTTTGATATAAGATATAAGCCATGTAGAAATGAAGAATGGCTTAGAAGTATTAAGGAGTTAGAGCTTGTTTGTAAAGAAATAAATGAAACATACGATAATCTAGAAGGAAAACTTAAAGACATTACTGAAAGAACAACATTACTTAAGAAAAAGCTAGAAGATAGTAAGAGCTTCATAGCAGAATCATCTAACACCATCACATTACTAAGCGAATTAAATGAATTGGCTCAAAAACTAAAAGACTTATTGATCACTAAGCTTCCTGTAATTCTTAGAAACAATGCTCAGAAACTAGGTATATCAAACATCTCCATTAATGTCTTAGAAACCATCATTACTTTAAAGGAGCAAAGCGAGAAAATAGATTTAATTGATATAATTAATGCTTTGTCAGCAAAAATACCAGAACATGAAGTAGTAAAAGCATTGTTAGAGTTGAGGAAGAAAGGATTAATAGATGTTCATATTATACTGTAGTCCAATATTAAACATGGAGGCAGTAGACAAGAACATTTCGAGAAATTACTGAAGGTAAAGGTTTTTAAAATAACTTTTTATAATCTTAAACACTTTAATAGGGGTACACGGATGAAGTCATTAACCAACATCATGCTACATGAGCTAATGAGGAAGATGCATTGTCCAATAGAGAATCATGTAAGAGGAAAATATAGGGTAAAGGATGTTTTTAAGCTTTTAAGGAGGAAAATATTTCTAAATGAGAGAAGGTACATGTTATACGCGAAGCTGGTTAAAAAGATACTTAGTGATAAAAGAAATAGACGAATCATTATTAATACACTTACCACTTTAGCAAATATAGGACCCATAGTAAAACATAGAATAATACCAATACTTTACAAAAAACTATTCAATGAGGCTTTCTACTGGGATAGAGAATTACATAGAGACCGCATGCGTAGACTTTTAAATGCGCTTGCCTTGCTCCTTTTCACTGATCCCTATAAATACTTTGACTATGACGAAGTAGTTTTAACACCAATTTCCTACACCTACTATCATCACTACCAGCAGAATAACCCTAAAGATCCATTTCTTGCACTAACTTTTCCTGGGAAAATAGTTTTGAAAGGAAGAGGTTTGTTTTTTAATGATTATGTTAGGGTGTATCATGAGTTTATTATTCGTTATTGGAGGCCTTTGGGTGGTAAGAGAGTTGCTTTGTTTACTCCTTGTTCGAGTGTTAAGCCTATTCCTAGGAGTTTTATGAATGTTAAGGTTGATGGTGTTTTGAGGAAATATGGTCTTGGGAAATATGTTGATAGGTTTATTGTTTCTGAGCCTCTTGTTTTAATTCCTTATGGGTTTGCTTATTATTTTCCTGCTGCACACTATGATTATCATCCTAGTTTGCTTACTTCTGAGGAGAGGAGGATTTATGTTGAGTTGTTGAGGAAGGTTATTGAGGATAAGATTGCTAAGAACTACGGTAAGATTGTTTATTTCCTACCTAAATTCCATAGGAGGATTTTTGAAGAAGCAGTTGATGGTCTTGATGTTGAAACTGTTTATGTACCGTATAATGTATATTATCTTCCTGTACTTAGGGATGTGTTGTTAAGGGAGGTTAGAGAAGTAGGTGATTTAGGGAAATGAAGCTTATTGCGGGTTCTTTGCTTGCCCAACTACTTCCTGTTTGGCACTACATACGGATTGATGGTGTTATGGTTAATTCTTTCGAAATTCTTTCTAAGAGAAGAATCTACTCTAGCGTTTTTAGAAAGGGTCTTAGGAAACTATTGAGTGTAGATGTTAATGTAGCGTTATGGGTTGATAGTGGTGGTTATCAGTTTCTCACGCATGGAGTTAATCCTTCAGTGGAAAACTTAGCTAAACTGTACGGCGTGCTAGCTAAGTATGAAACTCAAAATACAATGTTTGTTTCGCTGGATTATCCTCCTCTACCATCAGATAGTGAAAACCTTCGTAAAGTGAAAATTGAAAACTCAATTAAAAACTACAAGTACTTAGTAAGGAAAGTCTGCAATAATGATGAAGGGAAACTTGTACCAGTAATTCATTTAGCTATGAGCAAGAATCTTCTGTTTAAACAGATTGAAAGCTACAGTGATGCTGAGATAGTTGGTGTTGGCGGTCTTGTTCCCTACATTCTAAGTAGGGGTCCTAGGGATAGTAGGCTTGTTGCTTTAGCCTTCATTCATCTTGTTAAGAGAATGGTTAAGGAACATATAGGGCATGATAGGGTACATGTTTTTGGTTTTGGTGCACCTAGTGTTATTCCTTTTCTTAGGCTTCTTAGGGCTTATAGTACTGATAGTATGACTTGGCGTGTTAAAGCTGCTTATGGTAAAATAATACTGCCTGGTTGTGGTGAGAGACATGTTACTGACAGGGTTGTTAATTTTGGTAGAATGAAACTTAGTTTAAAAGAAAGAGAAAAATTGTTTAAGCTTCTTGAGAAGTTTAACCGTGTTAGTAGGGAGAAGATAAGTTTTGACGATCTGAGAAAAGACTTTACTAAGAGAGCTATTTTTAATTTCTGGGTTTTGAACATGTATGCGCATAATCATGATGGATTCATGGTTCCCAGAGTTTTCCGTAAGCTACTACTTAGGGTTAAGGGAATTATGGAATTAAGTGACGATGAAATACTGGAATTTATCGCGTCAAGGTTTAAACAATAGTCTGTTATAAATCTTTCATGGTTTCTGTTTCAGGAAAAATTGATATATTTTGGTTTTCAGGATAGAATTGGTGTTTATTGTTGAATGAAGCTGATGCTCGTGTATTGGTTGCTTCGTTATTCATTGGGGCTCTAGTTACTAGTAATTTAACTGCGAGTAAGGTCGTTTCCATAGAAATGCCGTTAATCGGTACACTAATGTTTCCGGCTGCTGTTTTAGCTTATGCTGTTACTTTCCTCTTTACAGATATTTACGCTGAAATTTGGGGTAAGAAGGCGGCTGGGAAACTTGTTATTTATGGGTTTTTCGTAAACCTTTTCGTTCTTCTCCTAGTGGAATTCGCTATACTCTTACCTCCAGCACCATTCCAAATAAGTTACCAGGAAATTTACGCTAACGTACTTGGTTCAGCACCCAACATTATCCTGGCAAGCATGATAGCTTATCTTATTAGCCAAAATCATGACGTGTGGGCATTTCACTTTTGGCGAAAGAAGACCAAAGGAGCACACCTATGGCTTAGAAACAACGCAAGCACTCTCGTAAGCCAACTCATAGACACAGTATTATTCATATCCCTAGCATTTTACATTTTACCCCTAATAATACAGGGCAAACCCATAATACCATTAGAAAACCTTACCACATTAATTATCGGCCAATACATAGTAAAAGCATTAATTGCGCTTTCCGATACACCATTCTGCTATCTAGGTGTAATACTTCTGCAAAAAAGTCTTAAAATAGAGGAGGCAAGATTACTGAAAATTCAAGTAAAAGGCAAATAGATTATGACGAAAATATTAATAGTAACGCAATGCTGTAAGAGAAAGAATCCTATTGAGCTTTTCAATATTAATATAAGTATTTTAGATACATTAAGCAAAACAAGAGATATTCTCATTGAAGGAAGAAAGAATTTTGAACAATACATTTACGGGACGAAAAAGGTAACTGCTCTAAGTCTATATGACGGCATACTCTACAACTCCTTAAACAAAGAATTAGTCTATGAGGAATTTATAAAGAATAGAGTAGATTTCGTAATAATTTCAGCAGCTTACGGTATTGTACACGCATTCGAAAAAATTAGAGAATACGACTTAGAAATGAATGGAAACGTAAAGAAACAATGGCTCAAAATAGGATTACCTAGAGTTCTTGAAGAGTACATTACTAAAACAAACCCCAAAGAAGTTTACGGCTTCTTCACAAAAAGTAGTTTATACTCTAAAGTTTACACAAATATAAACTTAAACACTATTAGTAACCGTGTTTTAAAATACACCCTAGTTTACCCTGAAAATTGCAAAGGAAGATCTAGCTCTTTAAGAGAATTAGGATATAGCATAACACACCTCATCAAATACGGGGCACTACCTAAGAAAACAAAGCATTGCAGAAGAATTGTAGTAAAGGACATGTTATAGTTTTGTTCCTAATTAGCTTAGCAAGTTTAACACTAATAAATCACTTATTCAAGGCAGTCATTAAAATATCTTAAGCAGCTTCTCTTATTTTGTCATTTTCCCATTTATCTTTGCTGTGCCAATAGTTATGTTCATTTTCTTATCTCATCTATCGCTCTCACTGTAGTACTGTCCCTCAGAATATGTCGTAAATCTTTTCATTATACTTCATATTAATTCGTAATTGCTGTTTGAAAATACGGTAGGAACTAATAATAGGTTCTTAGGTTTTTAGTGCTACATTAGTTGAAGGGAGATGCTAAAAACTTCATTGGTACTTGCTTGAATGTTTTGTTTTTGATTATGGTTTGGTGAAAAATGGTTGGTTGTATTGGTGGGTTCTGGTTTTGTGTGGTGGTGTGTGTTTTGTTTTATGTGTTTGCATAGGTGTTTGACTATTGGGTCTGGTATTTTGTATTTGTTGTTTTCTTTGGCTAGGTAGCCGTATTTTACTAGGTTTTTTAGGAGTTCTGTGAATCTTTTGTCTCCTATGTAGCCTGTTGTAGCTG